>Ga0302215_10000079_pt1 | contig 75963 bp, 62 predicted proteins | sample II_Fen_N3_1_FD_194580 | JGI IMG/M metagenome (GOLD analysis project Ga0302215, IMG submission 194580) | Peat permafrost microbial communities from Stordalen Mire near Abisko, Sweden - II_Fen_N3_1 | ecosystem: Environmental > Terrestrial > Soil > Wetlands > Permafrost | place: Sweden: Abisko... | reverse complement strand
TGTTTCGTACTTTTTGTAATCTGCTTCTTGCTGTTTGAACCCTTCCATATTATCGGTCAGATTCACTGTTTGTTTTTCCATTTTTTTTCTTGATTTTTTGGGTCAAGCTATTTCAGGGAAAGACATACTATCAATTCCAATTGTAACATACCCGACTATAAGTAGAGCAATGACAATTACAATAGGAATCAGGATGATTACAAATAGCATACAACCAATTCCAATTGGAATACAGGCTATTCTAATTCCGACAGACATGATTCTACTTGTTTACAATATGATACTAATTAAAAGACTGTGTGGAAACAACTCATTCAACCCGATTCTTTATTCCTAATTCTATACTCAAATTAAAAACATTTAAAACCCAAAAAAACTGTTTATGAAACGTATTAAAGTATTGATTGATTTTGTGAGATTATCTGTTGCGGAAAAGATTGTATTTTATCGCAATGTAATTGCTAAAATAAAAGCAAATGCAAGTGTATTTACCAAGCCTGATGAGGATTTAGAAACAGCAGGTACAGCAGTAGATACCTTAGAGAAAAATAGTATAGCAGCTTCGGGAGGAGGACATGCCGCTACTGTGGCTATGCATGCTTCGGAAGAGGCTGCTGACGAAATATTCAGAGTATTGGCAGCTTATGTCGATAGAACGGCAAAAGGTGATGAAAGTATTATCCTATCGTCTGGATTTGAGACCAGTAAGCAACCAACACCTGCCCAAAAACCCGAATTAACCGTACAAAACGGAGCTAATTCAGGCAGTGTAAAATTAATTGCAAAAGCTGTTGTAAAAGCAGGCTCGTATATTTGGCAATATGCCAAAGACACACTACCTACCGACGACAATGGTTGGGTAGCAGCAGGTTTTACCACCCAAGCGAGTAATGAACTAACCGGGCTTACTGTTGCAAGTAAGTACTATTTCAGGGTGGCAGCTATTACTAACACTGGTACTACAGACTTTACGTCGCCTGTACTTAAAGTGGTGGAATAGAACTGCACCAAACAATAAGAAGAAGGAATAAAGAATTAATACGGATTTTCCCACTCCGTTAGTCAACGGATTGGGAGAATTCGAAAAAGAATGGATAAAAATTAAATGGATAGTAGATAACGAAGCCAAGAGTTAACTATCCGATATTTCCAACCTACACTGCTCAAAACTGAGCATTTTTAAGCACTTTTTGCACCTTATTTTGGCTTGTCCTAAAAATACTTTTTTGTCTTGTTTTAATTGCCTCATTTCTAGCTTCAAAAAAAATAGCATGTCCTAAATATTTTTTAGCTAAAATTTTAATATCTAATCATAGTGACTTAATTTCGCACAAATATTAATATAAATAAAATATGGCTTATCTACACAAATTTAAATTCCATCTTATCTTCTTGCTTTTCATGGCAGTATCAATGTCAGGGTTTTCTCAACAAATTGTAAGCTACGCTTACGATAATGCAGGGAATCGTATCTCGCGAAAGATCGTAAATTTGAGTGTTACTCCAAATCCTACGCACGTAAAGGCAGCAGCACCAGTTGAAGAACAACTGGGCGAACGTAAAATAACCATCTTCCCTAACCCTACCAAGGGTATGCTGGCAGTACAAATTGAGGGTGGCAACGATAAAGACGAACTATCCATCATTCTTTATAATGCTACCGGGCAGCAACTACTCAACAAACAAGTACAACTAGGTACAACGCCCATAAATATGTCAACGTACCCTAAAGCCTATTATATCCTTCGGGTACAAGCAGGTGAAAAGGCTACTGAGTTTAAAATAATAAAAGAATAATCAATTACATCACATAATAATTTTACTCTAATGAAAAAAGAAATTTACATTTTAGTTTTATCAACATTTATTTTGATAAGTTTGAACAGTGCCAAAGCACAACAATGGTCACCTGTCACTACTACTACTGACAATATCTGGAACTTAAATTTTGCCGGAAAGGTTGGAGTTGGTGCTACTGCTACAACTAATTTAACTAAGAAATTTGAAATATGGGATGGAGGTGCTGGTCGTTTTACTTTTTCAGCAAGTAGTTGCACATCAGGTTATGAAGTGGCGCATACAATTGACAATACAGGATACAAGATAAATGTTACTTCATCGATCAGAGATTATAGGATTGCAATTGGTGGAACAGATCGATTTAAAATTTCAACTTCTGGTAACGTAGGCATTGGTACTACAGCAAATGCAAGTTATCCGTTAGATGTAAATGGAAAGATTCATACGAATAATGACATTTTTGGTTCAAAAGTATTAACCTTTCAGGATGATGCACGGTTTAGTGTAACTACAGCTACCGTACCTACATTGACAAATTCTCCGTTCTCTATGCCAAAATACGGAATTGCTACTCCCAATGCTTCGAGTTCAGCAGAATTGTGGTTGGCGGGAGATGCCGGCATACGTTTATTTACACATGGGAGTGAAACCCCAGCGGTTAATATTTTGGCAAACGGGAATGTAGGAATTGGTACCATCACACCAAACGCTAAACTGGAATCTGTAACTGGAGTGAATGCTTACCCTGCAACAGCCAATACAACACAGACTGGAGCAGCTCTACGATTAAGAGGAGGGGATAATGCCGTGCTTGACTTTGGCATGAATAGTATAAATACGTGGATTCAAGCAACTGATCAATCTAATTTAGCTCAAAAATACAATATCATTTTAAATCCAAATGGAGGGAATGTGGGAATTGGAACTGGAACTACGACACCAGGAGCTAAACTAGATGTTGCAGGAGAATTAGCAATTGGGAGTGGTAGTGTAAACCTGAATACAACAAAGATGTTTCTTCGGAATCCATCTGGTAAAACATGGGCAATTAGTTCGGGAGCAAATATGATTTCTGAAAATAGATTTTCTATTTATAATTGGACGGATAATTCAGCAGCTCCATTTTTTCAAATAGATAACTCTGGCAATGTGGGTATAGGAACAGGAACAGCAGCGCTAGGAGCAAAATTGGATGTAGTTGGCAATGCAAGAATAAGCTCAGATTTGGAGGTAGATGGCAGGTTGATAGTAAAATCAATTGATGCTCAAAATTCATACGGATCTTTTCATGTAGGTGGTTCATCAAGTTCGTTCTATCCCATCCTATTTACCGTGACAGGAGTGGCTGGAATTTCAAGTCTAGGTAAACTGTCTATTTATATTGATGATGTACATGCTAATGGTGACTGGTCAGGATCATTTCATTCAGATATTGAATTTATATCTTCAAATTATGGAAACATGCCCACAAAAATAGTAAAATTTACTTATTTAACCGGAGGTGGGAAAGGCTTTAGTGATCCTATTGGAGATATAATTGATGGATCAACTCAATCTGGTAATTCTCAGCTTGTTGTTTGGTTAAGGGGAGGGGGAACTTACCAATGGTCTGCTCCATCTGACAGTAGAGTTACTGTGATGGATGCAAATACAGACGGAACTACTAAAGTAAGTGCAAGTGGAACTACTTTAAATATAACTAATACACAGAGTGCATTAGTGCTCAAAGCAAAGAACAATACATATAGTCAAAATTCGGGCTTTGCTACAGATGGGAATGGTTATTTTGGGGGTAATGTAGGTATTGGAATAACAGACCCCAAAAGTATTCTTGATGTTAATGGAGAGATCAGAACTAACCTCAATGGTAAGACTTCAAATCTAAGAATGGTATGCGGTGGATATGCTACTATGTTGCGTAATGATGGCGCAAATACCTATATGTTATTAACCAATAATGGTGATACAAATGGAGGATGGAATACGCTAAGACCTCTAAGGGTTGACAATTCAACGGGCGATATTTATTTTGCAGATGGAAAATTTCAGGTAACTCATAATACCGGAAATATCATTGCTGCCGGAAAAATTGGTATTGGATTAAATGATGCAGCTACAAAATTAGCTGCTTCACCACCCGAAGAATTACTGACCGTTAACGGTACTATACATGCAAAAGAAGTAAAGGTTGACCTTACAGGTTCTCTTGCCGATTACGTATTCGACGACAGCTACAAACTTATGCCCTTGCAACAGGTGGAGAGTTATGTAAAAGAAAACAAGCATTTGCCGGAAATTCAGTCGGCAGCCGAAGTCAGTAAAAATGGCCTAAGCATGGGTGAAATGCAAAATAAACTGCTCCAAAAAGTAGAAGAGTTGACGCTGTATGTGATAGAGCAACAGAAGCAGATTGAAGAGTTGAAAAAACACCAAAAATAGAACTCACCCCTGCCCCCTCTCCTTGAGGAGAGGGGAAAAGAGAGGAAAATCACCCGAATCTCCCTCCCTATATCTCAGGATAAACTGAAAGAAAAGTTGGGTGAATTAACAAATATATCACATACCCTCATGTACTAAGTCACTCCATTATAAGGAGAGGTTTGGAAAAGGGTATTTAATCACATACACACTATGCATATAAAATACAAACTCTTTATATTGCCCATATTACTTAGTATATGGACAACTACGATATGGGCACAAACACCACAAACAACGTGGGAGCTGAAAACTGATGAGTCCAGTGCCACTAAAAATTATGTGGCTCGGGAATCCATCAAGCTGCAACAGGGAAGCACTACGAATTTTCATTATAAGGCAACTACAGGCAAAAGCTTTAGTGCTAAGATTGACGCAGGGCTGTTGTTTCCGCCTACCACCAATACTTATGCCACATCCGATGGTACAATCACTACTGACCCTACTAAAGGTGGAATTGTCGGCAGCATTCCCGGACAGTTTGGTGTTGGTGCCAGTGGGGGAGCATCGTATACTATCCCAATTGAATGCCCCGCAGGAATAAATGGAATGCAACCCAATGTTTCACTAGCTTATAACAGTCAGGGAGGTAATGGAATTGCCGGATGGGGTTGGAGTCTTTCGGGTATGTCTTCCATCGGCAGAACTGGGAGTAATCTTTATAATGACGGTAAAACTGGAGTACCACAACTCACCACGGATGACAACCTGACATTAGACGGTCAGCGGCTGATATTAGTTTCAGGAGCAAAACTAACAGATGGTGCAAAATATCGTACTGAAATAGAAACCTATAGCGATATAACGTATAAATCGATTAATGGTTATGTGTGTTTTGAAGTAAAGACAAAAGAAGGTGTTACTATGGAATTTGGTTCAACGGCCAACTCATATATCCATGCTTCTGGTAGTACTGTGGCTATTACTTGGTTGTTGAATAAGGTAACCGATGCTAATGGAAATTATATGACTTATAGTTATGGTAATGACACCAATAATGAAGAATTCTGGTTGGATAAGATTAACTACACATGTAATGATGCCGCGGGAATTACTACAGGAGCAAACGAAATAGATTTTAATTACAGCACTGGGCGTGCCGATAGCCAGACAAGTTATATTGCAGGTACAAAAATAAAACAAAGCCAGTTGCTTACAACCATTGTGACTAAAACCAATTCAGTAGCTCAACGCACGTACTCCTTTACCTACAGTATTGCGGATGGATTTTACAATAAACTGACTCAAGTAGATGAAAAGGGAAACGATGGTACAAAGTACAACCCTACCGTTATAGATTGGAATAAGCTGAATTCAACAACTACACCAGACTTTGGATATACAACCAGCAATACAGGAGTTGGATCGCTTAATAACTATACTTTAGATAAGTCTATGATCTTTGCTGATTTCAACAATGATGGTTTTGTGGATGTAATCAGACCAAAAATGGGGTTGCTTAGAGATTGGGTATATGTTGGTTGGGAGATTTATCAGTCGGTTAATGGACAAAGTTTTACAACAACCCCAGTTCAACAAGAAGACTGGAGATATACTCATCCATTCTCAGGTCACTATCAGCTCTTGCCGACTGATATAAATGGAGATGGGTTACCTGACATTGTTGAAATTCAGAACTCAACAGATGAGAGTTCACATACAAGTTCTGGCAATATTGATGTGCTTCTGAATGTAAATGGGACTCTCGTTAGACAGAATTTGCAACGTGCTATTTCCGGAGTCGCTTATGAAACGTTTTCATTTGAAATGGGAGATTTTAATGGGGATGGAACTCCTGAATTGATAGCAAAGAGAATAAATGGATCTACTAACACCATAGACATGTATAGTATTGATCTTAACACTAAGGAATTAACCAAATTATGTAGTACAGATGTTTCTGGTGGTGAACTTGCAAAGAGTACAACTACTGACGTTAATGGTAACGGGCTACCAGAGTTGTACATACCAACATCCGGCAAAAGTAAATTTGTGGAGTATGATTCTGTCACTAGTTCCTTTAAAGAAATTACTTTTACTCATTCGTTGAGTTATTCTCTTTCTTTGGTCGAATTGGAATTTGGTGATTTTAATGGAGATGGGAAGACAGATGTGTTGAGGTATTCGGCTTCAAGTACTCCGAAATGGACGGTATTAATATCAACAGGAACAGGCTTTGAAACTACGAGCTGTCCTATTACCCGATCAAAAACGTATCGGTTCGAAGACACAGATCCGGAAGACTATTATTCTATTAAAGATTTAAATGGGGATGGAAAAGGAGATATTATTGAAGCTCCTGTAGGGTCAAGTAAAGTCAATATCTACTATTACAATGGTTCAGGATTTATTGCGACATCCCACCTTATACCTGATGGTGCCAGCACGTTTTTTAACGACCGGACATTGCCCTATTACGATATAAATGGAGATGGGAAAAGCGATATTGTGAATACAACATCTACGTCATTCTCAATTCTTTCGTTTAGCACTCCCGAAACCGAACGATCGGTATCGACCATTACCAATGGAATGGGCATAACAAATACCATTACGTATAAACTACTTAATGACACTTCTGTATACACAAATGGAACGTCAACAGTTGCGCAACCAGTGGTGAAACTATGCATCCCCATGCAGGTGGTAAGTCAAGCCATAGCAAATGCGGGAAGTAATACTGAAACAACCAACTATACTTACAAAGGTTTAATACTCCACACCAAAGGAAAGGGAATACTCGGTTTTGAAGAGTTCACTCAGGATAATATCACTCAGAACAAGAAATCTATTTCTCAGTTTGGATATAACACTACCTATTTTAATGTTTATCCAACGCAACAAACAGTATCAACATCATCCGATCAACTTATTTCTACAACAACGTTTGTACCCGGAGTTATACCGATTGGACTGACGAGTGATCATCGGTATTTCCCATATACAGCTTCACAAACCACAACTGATAATTTAACTGGACTTAGTTCAATAACTGAGACCTCAAATTTTGATAGTTATGGCAACCCACAAACCATTGTTACAACAAAAGGAACAGCAGCAGATACCAAAATTGTAGAAACCTCTACCGGAACTTATATACAAAAAGGTTCGTGGTGTCCAAATAAGGTTAGTACACTATCATCTTCAAAATTGGTAAATGGTCAAATTTCGACTCGAACTTCTCAGTACACTTTTGATAGCAATGGTAATATAGCCACAGAGATTATGGATCCAACGGATGAGAACTCAGTAACAACTACCTATCAAAACTACGACAACTTTGGACATTGTCAATTGGTGACTAAAACAGCAAATAGTCTTTCACGAAGCACATCGTCAACCTATACAACATCTGGTAGATTTCTGCTTAGCAAAACTAATTCATTGGGTGAAACAACAAGCTATAGTTGGGACGAAACTAAGGGGCAGCTGGATAGTGAAACCAATCGATTTGGAACAACTTACTATACACATAATGGTTTTGGAAGTGTAGTAGAAACAAAACTACCTGATGGTATTCGTAACGCACAGGTATTACAATGGGCCTCCCCAAGCAATACAATAGGGGCTAAATACTACAGTTATACCGAAACTTCCGGCTCATCACCAGTTACAATATGGCATGATGCGCTGGGACATGAAATCCAAAAAGACAGCTATGGACTGAATAATAAGAAAATATCTGTCAGTACCGAGTATTACACCGAGAATAATTTTAAAGCTGGAAAACATAAAGGTATGGTTTACCGTATTTCCGATCCGTATTTCGAATCGGATGCAGCATCCAAGACATGGGCAAATACTTATACCTATGATGATTATGGACGTTTGTCAACGCTTACCACACCGTTAGGACTTTCGTCAAGCTCTTACAATGGGAAAACAATAACCGGTACAACTCCTGATGGTTCAAGTGAAACAACCGTTAATGATGCCGGACAAACAATTGTATATAAGGTAAATGGCAAAGCTGTAAATTATACTTATTATCCTTCGGGACAAACTAAGACATCAACGCCCGAAGGCGGTCAGACTATTACCAGTGAGTATAACCTACAAGGAAAACGAACAAAACTTATTGATCCTGATGGTGGAACGGTTGAAACAAAATACAATGGTTTTGGAGAGTTAACTGAAGAAAAACAGAAAGTTCATGATGCTACTAATTATATAACAACGACCAAAAATTATGATGCATTAAAAGGTATGCCCTTAAGTATTGTTCGAAATGGCGAAACTACTTCCTACACCTACGACACCTCCAATCGGGTAAGTATAATAGAAATTAGTGGTAAAAACAAACAAACTTTTACCTATGATGGATTTGACCGAATAACCAACGTAAAGGAGGAAATCGGTTCGAGGGTATATAATACGGCAAAGGAATATGATGTGTTAGGGCGTGTAAAAAAGGAAATTTTCCCTTCTGGAATCTATACCGTAAACTCATACGACAGTTATGGTCATTTGGTGGAAGTGAAAGACAATGCAAGCCGTTCTATTTGGAAAGCAAATGCAGAAAATGCTCGTCATCAATTAACGTCCATCAATAAAGGTGTGAAAGAAACTACCTTTGGTTTTGATAGCCGCGGACTTCCAACTTCTATTGTTGCTTCGGGGGTAGAGAATATGTCTTATTCATTCGATACAAAAGGAAACTTATCCTATCGTACCGACAACCTAACCAATCAAAACGAACAATTTACCTATGATAGTATGAACAGGTTGACAAACTGGGATATATACAAAAACAGTGTGTTGGCAAAGCAAAACAGCATAACGTTCGATGCTACCACAAGTAATATTACTTCTAAAAGCGATTTGGGAACTTTCACTATGAGCTATGGCGGTAAACGACCCGATGGAACTGATATAGGACCTCATGCACTGGCTACTATCTCGGGAGTACCTACAAGTTTTCCAACTGCGAACCTGAATGTTACTTATACTGATTTTAAAAAGATAGCAACGCTAAGCGAAGGTACGAAGTATTACGCGCTCACTTATGGTGTAGATGAGCAGCGCAGTAAATCGGAATACTATGCCAATGGGCTGTCACAAGGAACACCTACACTAACAAAATATTATCTGGGCAATTACGAAGAGGAAATAAATGCCCTTGGCAATGTTCGGAAAATCCATTATCTTAGCGGCGGAGCCATGCTAATACAAAATAATGGCGTAGACAGTTTGTTATATGGGTATTCTGACTTTCAGGGTTCGTTGATTGCATTGACCGACGAGAATGGAACTGTGGTAGAAAAATATGCCTACGACCCTTGGGGTGCAAGACGTAATGCTGACGACTGGACACAAAAAGACCTTCGTACTTCGTGGATAACAAGCCGAGGCTATACGGGGCATGAACACATTGATGCCTTTGGTGTTATCAATATGAATGGAAGAGTTTATGACCCTGCAACTGCAATGTTTATGAGTCCAGACCCATATATACAATCTCCTAAAGACTGGCTGAACTATAACCGCTATAGCTATTGTATGAACAACCCATTTAAATATACTGATCCGAGTGGTAAGTTTTGGCTTTTCCGGCTTATCACTGGTGCTGTAGGTTTAATCATGGATGTAATTAGTATTCCTCTCAAAGTGATTCGTACTGTAGCTGGATTAATAAGTGGCGATCAAGGAGTTTGGAAAAGTAATTGGGGCAAAGACTCATGGTCATGTGGGAGTATGTGGAATCTTGGTAAAGGAATTGATGAATCTATTTTTGGAAAATCAAATAAGGATAAAGATGCAATTACAGGACAACCCGGTTCTTCTGGTACTATAATCTACACCTCTGATGGACAAAAAGTGACTAAATTTAACACTCTACAAGAAATGGTGAATTATATGGATTATACTACAAATTGTGATAAAACTAATAATCCCGAACACGTAGAAATGGTCGGATATCAGTTAGATAATGGAGATGGGACACATACTTTTTATGTACTTGATTGGAGTGGCAATACACAAATTCATAGTAAAAATCCTTATAAAACAGAAGCATTTGGTAGTACTTATAATGGAAAACTAATAATGGCAGAATTTCATACACATCCTGCTTCATATTCTGTTGGACTAAACAGACCAAATGCGTATGATGGTCCTAGTTGGGAAGATCAGCAGGCGGCAAATGACCTAGGGGTGCCGGTTTATTCAATAGGGGCACATAGCGTTTCTGTTATTAAACCTGGGGGGCAGAGGACTAAAGAAGATTTTAAAGAACTTGGTAAACTTAATTATAAGAAATACGATGGTTTGGGTTCTTCCCAGAGTCTTGGTTTTGGTTCTTCTGGATCCCAAACATTTACTACATCTGAACTGAGGGGTGTAAACCCATATGCAATAGCAGAAACAAATGCATGGCTTAGTAGTCCAACTTATTAAATAAAACAAAAATGAAGAATATTGCTATATTTATAGTTTTTTTGCTAGCACAAATCAATTTGTTTGCACAAAATGAAGTGCAGGATACCAACCAGTTTGCTGTCAAAGCAATAAGGCAAGCCGTTATACAGTACCATCAGCAAAAATATGTTGGATATTATAAGTACATGGTAATTGAGATGAAAATTATGAAAATAGATAAAACATCCGGTGAGTTTGTTCTCAATTATATTGTCAATGACGATGACTATGATGATTTACACCCTACCCATTATGTCCACGTTGACAATGAACTGGTTCTGATAATTGTAGATAGAAAGTGTAAATCAGATCCGACAATGTTTGGGATAAGTAAAACAACGGAAGCAATAAAAGCTGAAGCATTAAAAATACTAGCAGGACCTAATTTAGTTATTGGAGGACAAGATCCTCCAGATATGATTTTTAAATATAAAAAAAGTAAGCTAGTAGGTAAGTTTTACTTATCATATCCTCCTCCCAGAAAGTATTGGTTTTAAGCATCGTTAATAAAGAATGGCAAGTTTAGATTTGCCATTCTTTAAATATTCACTAATAATGAAACTAAAAATAACTAACACAATGAATAAACTAAGATTAATCGTTTTACTCTGCATTTCTACGTACACAGTTTCTCTATTTTCGCAAGACAAACCAAAGAGTAACTGGTATTTTTTCGGCTCGCTGGGTTATCAAGATATAAAGGTTGATAATTTGAATAAAGTATTAATTGATAATAATTTCCCAACTGTTGCAAATTCATTGCCCTCAATGGATTTTTCTGTCATCTATAAAAGAGGCAAACATAATTTTTCGTACGATTTTTATGTATCATCTCCCTGGGATACAAAAATAAATGACCTGAATAATGAGTCCTTTTTGTCAACTAGGGGTGGTGTAGCTAGTTATGGATATGATGTTATCTCAAACAAAAAACTTTTTATTTATCCTTTCGTAGGATTAAGCACAAATATAGGTATATTAAAACTATCCAATTCGAAGATTGAAAGTACAGATTTTAGAACCACTTTATTGTCCTTTAATAATCAAAATTCGTATTCTGCAACAACAGCTGCTTTTGTAATAGGATTGCGAGGTAATTACAATATCTGTAAAAGATTAGTGTTAGGTCTAAAATTAGGATATAATTTTTCTCCAGCTTCAACTAATTTATGGAGGATGGAGAACGGAAATACACTAAGTAATGGACCTAGTGTAAATTTAGGTGGATTTTATTCAAGAATTTCAATTGGATTTAAACTCAAATAATACTCGTTAATGTGGGTTTAACTAAATTGTTTGTATTATGAAAAATAGATTAAAACTAAAATATCTAGTATTATATGTTTTCTTCTGTTCTACTTCTAATTTATTTAGTCAAACAAATGCTACGTATTTGTTTGTTGTTAATAAAGGGGTGTCTGGAACTTTACAATTAAATGATAGATATAATTACGAAATAAATATTAACTATAGCTTAAGCGAGGATAATTCTTTTAGTTTTTTACTATCTAAAGGGAATTATAGTCAATCTAATGATACTTTAAAATTATTTGATTCTTTTAATCAATACTCTCTTACTTTTAAGATGGATAGGAATATTAAGCGAAATAAAGTAAAATTGATGTCAATAAAATCATTTAGGTGGATGAGTAATTTAGTCATTGAAAAAATCAGTGATATTTCAAATATCGAGAAGAATGCAAAAACAAATAAACATTCAATTCAAAAACTGAGAAAGGTATATGCAAATAATACACAATACACCTTGTATTATGCAGAATATAAAGATTTTGATTTCTCATATTGCAATATTTTTAAGTTGAAATTAATCAAACCTAATACTTATAAATTGAGTTTTTTTGAATTTGTTTTCTCTGAAGGAACATTTACGAAAAATAAAAATGAAATTAAATTAAATGATAATTCTATAAATCATGATTTTTATTGCTTTATTTTAAAAAAATATTTAAGTTGTCAGTTTGCTGAGAGTCCTATTAGTTTAAGAAAATAATGACCCCACGCTGGCGCAGGTCTGTGACTACGAGTGTTCGGAAGATTGATATATTGCTGTCATAAGCGTTCTTTGATATAGTTTTTTTTGATTAATACTTGTTTGAATCTATTTCGTTAACGGAATACGAGTGATGGATCACCACCACAAAAACGAACTATCATAGCGATGATAAGTTCGTCAAGCTCAATACTCTGTTGGGCGTAGGTTGGCGTTCATGTGTTTGGCGAAGGCTTTGCCTTCGTCAGTGCTAAAAGCAAGGCTTTGCCTTGCATATTCAGAAGTATAAAAAGACACGAGCAATTGTGTCTTTTTCTGTTAGAAAAAAGAATTATATTTGCAAAGAATATTAAAAGCAGGAGCTTTTATTTTAGCTTTGACATAGCTACAAGCTATGCCAAACATCGGGCGCAGGAGGTTTTATACGCTACGGCGAACATGGGGAATGCCATTGAATGCTGTTGAGAAAACAATGAAATATGGTGGTAATGCATTTAGTTATTATGGTACAGCTGATGATGCATATAAATTTTACAACAATAAAAACCTTGATAACGCTACCAATTTTGGGCTGGATATATCTGGATTTATAAGTTTACCATTGTGTTGGTTTTCTACTTGGACTTTCAAAGTTGCACCAGTTCTGGGAAAAAGTATAGACAATGAGGGTTACGATAAAAAAATTCAAACTGATTTATGATTTTATTTGATAATATATATTATTTGTTATATAATTATTTCAAGCGTACAAATTCAGGTACATTTGGATATAAATTGACATCTATTTCGTTGACATCTCTCTATATTTATACATTCGTTTGTTTGTTTTATTCTTTAATAAATATCATATATTATTTATTTTTTATTGAAACTTCTAATGCAATTATTGTACAAGACTGGTTGTCGCTGTTAGCTCATAAAGATGTTTTCATAGTCGGTAGCATTATCTGTTTTATATATTCAAATGTTCGATACTTCACTTTTAAAAATATCAACGAAATTTATGAAAAGAAAAATAATATGAATATGAACAAAAAAGAGCGACTTGATGTATTAACAGTTACTTATATGGTTTCATCACCGTTTCTACTTTATGTTCTAGTAAATTATGTGAAAGATATATATAGATAAACTATTGAAACAAAAAAATGATAAGGTCAGCCTGCAAATACAGTAACCAGAATTTGTGGGCTGACTCAAAAATGAGAAAATGAGAAACCTATTTTATCTACTTTTTATTCTTGTATTAACAAGCTGTAATAAGACTAACAAACCAATCGACAATCAGTTTATGGACGAATATCGCTATCCTGCTGATAGTTTAATCGATCCAAAAGTGTTTGTATATGAAAATAATGATAGTTTAGACAAACTCTCATTCTATTTAAGACAAGTAAAAGTTGAAAATGGTAATAAAATTTGTATTTATGTCGAATTGGATAATGATAATAGTACTCCCAGAAGGGATTCCACGGTTTATTATTATCAGGGTAAAAATCTTATTTTGAGAGATGAATATACCTTATTCAAAAATTCAACTACTAATAAAGACAGGGTATTTAAAAGTGAGATTCTTGATTATTCTGATTATTCTCAAAAAAAGGTAATTAAAACAAAATATCGAAGTCCGTTGAATGAGTCTTTAATATGTACAAATACCGATGTCAGTTTTTTTGCTAAGAAAACTACATTTAAAATCTATGACAAGGATGTGAAATGTATAATAATGGCAAATAATATAAACGTAAAAATAAGACATAAATATATACCTTTTGTGGGAAAGAATGTAGAAAAAGAAGGGATAACTATTTACGCAAAGGGAATGGGGATGGTTTATAAAAGTATATATAATAAGACCGACAACATAGATTATTTGATGAGATTAAAAGAAATAATTGACTATCCAACTTATTTTAAAAAATACTGTAAAGAATAATAGTTTCAGGTTTGGAAAAGACATGAAGCCTCAGTTGAGCGTAGGTTGGCGTGGGGAGTTTGGCGAAGGCTTTGCCTTCGTCATAGCTAAAAGCAAGGCTTCGCCTTGCATATTCAGAAACAGAAAAAGACACAAGCAATTGTGTCTTTTTCTGTTAGAAAAAATAATTATATTTGCACAGTTAATTCGTTAATCCAATAGGCTATGAGTATCGGATATAAAATAGTAGATCAAGAAGCTTTGTATTATGTAACTTTTCAGGTAGTAAACTGGGTGGATTTGTTCACACGTCAGGTGTATCGGGATATTGTGATTGATAGTTTGAGATTTTGTCAAGCCAACAAAGGTTTAGAAGTTTATGCATTCGTGGTGATGTCTAATCATATACATATATTATTACGCAGTGGCATTGGCAAACTTAGTGATACGATTCGTGATTTTAAAAGCCATACAGCAAAACAGATTTTGTTATCTATTGAAATGGAGCAAGAAAGTCGCCGCGATTGGATGCTGAACTTGTTTGAATTTGCAGCCAAGCAACACAAACGGAATGAAAAATATCAGGTGTGGACACATGAGAATCATGCAGAACTGATTTACAGTGATAAGTTTATTTTTCAGAAATTCAATTATATCCATGAAAATCCTGTTCGTGCGGGGATCGTTGAAAAAGCAGAAGATTATTTGTATTCCTCAGCGCGTGATTTTGCCGGAAAATCATGTTTGTTGGATATTGTGCCAATGTATATGCCTACAGAAAAACTACCAATCATGCGAGCGGTTCGGTGAATATGGGAAGCAGAGCTTTCCTTTTAGCAATGGCGAAGGCAGAGCCTTCGCCAAGCATCGGTAGCTGGATTTTGTGCGCCCCGACTCAGTTTCGACAGAATGTCTTGCTGTTTCTTCATCTGTTTCCACAAGTCCATCGTTTTCTGCTCGCCGAACAAATAATATCAATTGTTGTTTAAAGAGTTACAAGTAATGTAATATGTTTAAATTTCAAAAATGTATCTTAAGCTAATCAAAAAATCTTAATTTTTAGTTAGCATACTTCTATTTTTGCGTTACTTTTGCATTCAGAATATGGGTAAATTTTTTAAAAATATAGCGTTTCAAGGCATTATCATGCTTCTTGTAGTTCAGACATTGAATCTGAGCATGAACTCGCTTGACTTTTATTCGCCCAGAAATGTTTCCAACTCAATGGAAGAACAGGATTATGTTGATTCCATGATTGAGTTTGTGGTTGAAAATGTCTTAGGCTTTTCGAAAAATACTTTTCACGATAAAGCTAATGCCAACAATTTTTCCAAACAGTTACAAAACAATATCCATTTTGATTTGAAATGGCTGCCTAACTCGGTACTTTTCACTGCCAATCAAGAGCTTGCTAATGAAATTATCAACATCGTTCCCCAAAACGACATAATAATCAATCTCTACTTCAAAGAAGTTCCCGCAAAACCACCCCAGATTCTTTCTGTTTAATCACAGGAAGAAAATCACATTTTTTATAAAACTTCGTGCACACATTTTTATGTTATAGATTTGTGTGTTCGCTTGAAATAAAACTCGGTATAGAGCTTTATTTCAAATGAATACATATATTCTATGTCTTAATCATTGTTGCATCCAGTTAAAGACTAATTCCCTGACTAATTCTCAAATTTCAACGGGTAACACATAATTCATAAACCATTATAATTAATGAAAATGCAAAGATTTTTAAAATTTGCTTTTGCAGTTCTGTGTCTATCATTGACTATAGAAGCTCAAGCACAAACCAACTATGGTATTAAACCGGATACAATAAGCTTAAAATTAGACAGTCTGGAAAAAGGCTTTCTGCAAAAAAACTTATTATTACTGGCTCAACGCTACAACATTGACGCACAAAAGGCTTTGGTTACGCAGGCAAAGCTATTTCCAAACCCTACGCTGAGTTTTGGAACAGTTATGTATCAAACGGCTACGAAACAGTATTTCCCAGTAGGTAATAATGGTGAGATTTCCGGTGGAATTTCCCAGGTTATTCTCTTGGCAGGAAAGCACAACAAGCAAGTAAAAATGGCTCTGACAAATGCTTCAATTTCAGAATGCCAGTTTTATGACCTAATTCGAACACTGAAACTTACCTTGCAAAATGACTTCTTCAATATCTATTTCCTGCAAAAATCTGCAAAGGTTTACAATGCTGAGATTTTGTCATTAAAACAGGTTTGTGATGCTTTTGCTCTGCAAAAAGGAAAAGGATACGTTTCGGAAAAAGAAGTAATCCGTGTAAAAGCCCAGTTGTATAATTTGGAAAGTGAGTACAGCGATTTGAAAACACAGATTAACGACCTTCAAAGCGAGTTACGCTTGTTGATGCAAGCCTCAAACGTTTACCTAAAGCCAGTGGTCGACGAAACTTCATTATCACAACTGAATCCGCAGAAATATCCATTGTCGGTAGTACTGGATTCAGCTTATTCCACTCGTCCTGATTTACGTATTGCCAGACTCAATACCGATTTGAGCAAGCAAAACTATAGTTTGCAAAAAGCAATGGCCGTTCCCGACCTGACTTTACAACTTGGTTATGACCAACAGGGAAGTTATATCAATAATCTTACGACCTTGGGTTTTGCTATTGATTTGCCGGTATTGAACCGTAATCAGGGCAATATTAAATCGGCAAAGTCAATGATTAAATTCAATGAAGCGAACTATGAATCGACGCGTGCAAGTGTAAACGAACAGATTTACAACGCCTTGCTTAAGGCAATTGAAAATGAAAAGTTGCTTAAAAGTCGTGACAATTCATTTGAGAGCGACTTTACACGATTATTAGGCGAAGTGTTGAAAAATTATCAGGTGAGAAATATCTCATTGCTCGATTTTCTTGATTTCTATGATTCGTACAAGCAAAATACGCTTCAGATTAATGCAATTAATTACAATCGCGTAAGTGCTTTTCTCGATTTAAACTTTTATTCCGGTATTGATTATTTAAAAAACTAAAAACATATAATCTATGAAGATTAATAAATTATTTTCGGCAACAATTATTTTGGCAACATTGACAGTAGCTTTATTTACACAAAGCTGTCATAAAGCTGAAGCGACAGATAATCAGGAGAATTCGAAATATGTTTTGCCCGATTCGTTGGCAAAAACAATTACGTTCGATTATGTGCAAAACTGTAAATTAGAAAACACAGTTACTTTGCCTGGGAAAGTGGCGTTTAACGACGACCATGTGGTAAAAATATACCCGATGGTAAGCGGTGTAGTGCAAAATGTGACTGTGGCACTTGGAGATATGGTTCACAAAGGACAAATTCTCGCAGTGATAAAAAGCTCTGAAATGGCGGGTATCAGCAACGATTTCGTGAACGCGAAAACGAATCTACGGGTTTCCAAGAAAAACATGGAAGCAACTCAGGATATGTTTAAAAGCGGACTGGCTTCTGAAAAAGAGGTGTTGGCAGCTGAAGCGGCTTATGAACAGGCTCAATCGGAATTAAACCGTGTGAACAGGGTTTTACATATCAATGGTGATAGTGCAGATGGGGAATATATTGTTCGCTCACCTATTAATGGCTATCTCGTTGATAAACAGGTGACAAACAATACATCAATCCGTACAGACAACAACGTCAATATGTTCACTGTGTCAGACCTAAAAAATGTGTGGGTAATTGCCAATGTGTATGAGTCGAATATCAGCACTGTACATATGAACGATCAGGTTGATATTACCACCCTTTCTTACCCTGATAAAGTATATAAAGGTAAAGTGGATAAAATAATGAATGTACTTGACCCGACAAATAAAGTGATGAAAGTACGAATTGTATTGCCAAATCCGAATGGAGAACTTAAACCGGAAATGTTTGCCAGCGTAAAAGTAACCAATCAGGCAAACCAAACCACCTTGTGTGTTGCTTCATCAACTATCGTGTTCGATCACAGCCAGAATTATGTATTGGTTTATCACAGCAACTCCGACATTCGGATTGTTCCTGTTGAAGTCATTAATACAATCGATAATCGGTCGTACATAAAAGGAGATTTGAAGCCAAATGACAAATTAGTTGCATCTCAGGCACTTTTGATTTATGATGCAATTAACGAGTAAGTTTTTTTAATAATTATCAAATAAGACAATTTTATGAATAAGTTATTAAAAAATATAATAGCGTTCTCGCTTCACAACTACTATTTTATACTGTTTGGAACAGCTCTGTTGTTGATTGCAGGAGTGATTACATTCATGAATATGCCTATTGAGGCATTTCCTGATGTGACAAATACCGAAATCAGTGTTATTACACAATGGCCCGGACGTAGTGCCGAGGAAGTTGAGAAATTCGTGACGACTCCAATCGAGATTACCTTGAATCCTGTTCAGAAAAAAGTAAGCCTTCGTTCTACCAGCGTTTTCGGGTTATCGTACATTAAGCTGGTTTTCGAAGATGGAGTTATTGATAAGGATGCCCGCTCACAGGTTATGAATCTGCTGGCAAATGCTGATTTACCTGATGGGGCTCAGCCTTCAGTTCAGCCACCAACCGGACCAACCGGAGAGCTTTTCCGTTATACACTTCGGAGTTCTTTCCGTGATCCACGAGAGTTAAAAACCATGCAGGATTGGGTGGTAGATCGTCAAATCAGGTCAGTACCCGGCGTGGCCGATTTAGTTAGTTTTGGTGGAAAAGAGAAAGCCTATGAAATTCAGGCTAATCCAGAGAAACTGGCTACCTTAGGGATTACTCCTCTTGACTTGTATACTGCTATAAGCAAGAGCAATGTCAATATTGGCGGTGATATTATCAACAAAAATAATCAGGCCTACGTCGTTCGTGGAATTGGCTTGCTGAACAATATCAATGAGATTAAGAATGTCGTTGTACAGAATATAAACGGTATCCCGGTATTGGTAAAAGATGTAGCAGATGTAGAGGTTTCAAACTTGCCACGATTGGGATTTGTGTCTCGTACCGATGCCGTTTTCGATAAAAATGGTAATCGCTCGGCAACCGATGAACAAGATGTGGTGGAAGGTATTGTGATTATGCGAAAAGGTGAAAACCCGTCGCAGGTAATCAGTGCTGTAAAAGCTAAAATTGAGGATATCAACAAGCATGTGTTGCCACGTGACACTAAAATAGTGACATTCTATAACCGGGAAAATTTGATCAGCTTTGCCACAGGCACGGTATTGCACAACCTTTTTGAAGGTATTTTGCTGGTTACGCTTATCATTTCGCTGTTTATGTTCAACTGGCGAACCACGGTAATTGTCTCCATAGTAATACCGCTATCTCTGTTGTTTGCGTTTATCTGCCTGAATCTGATGGGTATGAGTGCCAACTTGCTTTCACTTGGAGCGGTCGATTTCGGGATTATAATAGATGGGGCGGTGGTTATGGTCGAGGGAATGTTTGTCGTCCTCGATCAGAAAGCAAGAGAAGTGGGCATGGAGCGTTTCAATAAAATGACCAAAAAAGGTCTGATTAAGAAAGATGGAGCGCGCCTAGCAAAAGCAATTTTCTTTTCTAAACTGATTATTATCTCAGGATTACTGCCAATTTTCGCCTTCCAAAAGGTAGAAGGTAAAATGTTCTCTCCATTGGCTTATACGCTTGGGTTTGCATTGCTTGGCGCTTTGATTACAACACTTACACTTGTTCCGGTGCTTATTCGCTTACTTTTAAACAAGAATGTTCGCGAAAAACACAATCCGATTGTGCATTATATTACCGAAAAACTAATGCGTGGATTCGACTTCACCTATAGTCACAAAAAAATGGTTTTAAGTGTGTCGGCAGTTATTATTGCAGTTGGGCTTTTCTCCTTTAGATTTATTGGAAGTGAATTTATACCGGAGATGAACGAAGGTGCTATTTGGTTGCGTGTTCAGTTGCCGTATTCAGCTTCGCTAGACAAATCAATAGAGGTTTCGAAGAAAGTGAGAGCCGATATGATTAAATTCCCTCAAGTAAAAAACATTATTTCACAAACTGGTCGTCCGGACGATGGAACTGATGTTACAGGTTTCTATAACAACGAGTTCAATATTCAACTTTATCAAGAATCGGAATGGAATCCAAAGATTACGAAAGATGAGCTCATTGAACAAATGACTAAAAAGTTGGAAAATATTCCCGGTGTGAATCTAAACTTTTCCCAGCCAATTTCCGACAATATCGAGGAAGCAGTTTCAGGAGTTAAAGGTTCTATTTGCGCAAAGATATTCGGTGACTCATTGAATTATATGGAGCAAAAAGCCAACGAAGTATGTAATGTAATGAAATCGGTGAAGGGTTTAAGTGATCTTGGAGTGATTAAAAACATTGGTCAACCTGAGTTGGACGTTGAACTTGATCAACAACGAATGGCAATGTATGGGGTTACAACGGCGGATGCAAATGCTGTGATTGAAATGGCTATTGGTGGAAAAGTGGCAACCATGCTGTACGAAGGTATTCAAAAGTTTGACATCCGAATTCGTTTTCCGGAGAAATTCCGCAACAGTGTAGATGACATTGGCAATTTAATGGTTCCTACATCAAATGGTTCCAGAGTGCCTATCCGTGAGATTGCCAATATTACTATGAAAACAGGTCCGTGTCTTATTTTCAGAGATGCCAACCGTCGATATTCGGTTGTAAAGTTCTCTGTCAGAAACCGCGATATGGGAAGTGCAGTTGCTGAGGCTCAAGCCAAAGTAAGCAAGGCGGTAAAACTGAAAGGTGGCTATGACATGATCTGGCAAGGCGATTTTGAAAATCAGCAACGTGCAGTAAAACGTCTGGCTCAGGTAGTTCCGTTGAGTTTAATTCTGATTTTTATCTTGCTCTTTGTTATGTTTGGCAATATGAAAGATGCTGGACTTGTGTTCTTGAATGTCCCATTTGCCATTGTGGGAGGTATAGCAGTGTTGTTTCTGACCGGAACTAACTTTAGTATCTCTGCCGGAATTGGGTTTATTGCTTTGTTTGGTATTTGTATTCTGAGCGGAGTACTTCTGATTAGTGCTTTCAAGGACAATATAGACAGATTAAAAGGCGAGAAAAATTTACTACAAATATCAATTCGAATGGGCGTTAAAATAATGATTCGTCCGGTAATGATGACAGCGTTAATGGCTGCTATCGGATTGTTTCCTGCTGCTATTTCGCATGGCATTGGTTCTGAAAGTGCGCAGCCATTAGCACGTGTTGTTATTGGTGGAATTATATGTGCCATGTTCTTTTCATTGCTGATTTTCCCACTTATTTTTGCCTGGGCATACAAGAAAGTTGGAAGTATACATGAGAATAAAACACTGGATATGCTTTAATCGTATAAAAATAACCTTCGGAATTCACCGAAGGTTATTTTTTTGTTTCTACTTTTGAGAATACCAATTCATGATATCCAAAATCGATTAAAAACAATTATAAACAAAAGGCGTTAAACCTGCATCGAATTTACACGTAAAACAGTTAGAATGAAATATAAATTTACACTTCTTATTTTAGCATTAAATATCTCCTCAAACTTTGCAGAACAGACTGATTCCATAAAGAATGAAGTCTTTTCAATTCACGCCCAGACAACAGTTATCAATCAAAACAAATCCGGTTTTACTGCAAAGTATTCGGGCGATAATAGCCTAGGCACTCAGCAAGAAACTCAAACCTCAATCACCTCAACACTTTATTTAGGTACGAGGTTATGGAATGGAGCTAGTGCGTTTTTCAATCCGGAGATTGCCGGTGGTTCTGGTTTGAGTGGCGCTTTGGGTATTGCATCAGCTACCAGTGGTGAAACTTTTCGAATTGGTGACCCTGCTCCTAAAATATATGTGGCAAGATTATTTTTCACACAAATAATTGCATTAAGTGCGAACACGAATTTTCATACAAGTGATTTCAATCAACTTGCCGGAAATCAGCCAACCAACTATATATCCGTTACGCTTGGTGAAATTAGTATATCTGATTTTTTTGATGACAATAAATTTAGTCATGATCCGCGAACCCAGTTTATGAGTTGGGGGCTAATGAGTAATGGAGCGTGGGATTATCCGGCCAATACCAGAGGATATACTCCGAGCGTTGTGTTGGAATATGTAAATCAGAAGAATGAACTTCGCTATGGATTTTCATTAATCCCAACCACAGCCAATGGTAGTGTCATGAATTGGGATATTGCTAAGGCCAGTTCACAGACACTTGAATATACACATAGATATACCTTAGGTGAAAGGAATGGTGCAATCAGGCTACTGGGATTTTTTACCACCGGAACTATGGGAAATTATCTTCAGGCAATTTCATTAAATCCTACAAGCCCAGATATACATAGTGTTGAAAAATATGGAAATACGAAGTTCGGTTTTGCTCTGAATGCAGAACAAGATTTTAGCAAATCACTGGGTGGATTTCTTCGTGCAAGTTGGAATGATGGTCAAAATGAGACATGGGCTTTTACGGAAATTGATAGAAGCATCAGTGCTGGTCTTAATCTAACAGGCGATGCATGGAAACGGCAGAATGACAATTTAGGTTTAGCCATAGTTATTTCTGGACTTTCGAATGCTCACCGAGATTATCTGAATGCTGGTGGCAAAGGATTTATGCTTGGCGATGGAAATTTGAATTATGGGCTAGAACAGCTTGCCGAACTTTACTATAACTTTCAATTGACACCGAATATATATTTCAGCGGAACATATCAGTTGGTAATAAATCCCGGTTATAACAAAGATCGATCCGGACCGGTAAATGTGTTATCAGCCCGATTACACTTGAAAATTTAATTTCATCACTTATATGGATTTATTAAAACCTTATGCAATAATCACGTTAGGTAACATTCCCTAAACACAATTCCCAATAACTAACTATTGCATCACAACTTTCAGTTAGACAGCTCATTTTTTTTTGCTAATTTGCCTATTTAAGGCTGGCTCGGGAATGGTGGTAATTTCTGCTGGAAGATTTATGAGTGTTCCATAACGATGGACACTATTTTTCTTTGTGATAAATCAATCGCAAAAATGTTGGATACACAATCAGCAACAGCGGCATAGCCACTATAAATCCACCAATAACGGAAATGGCCAGCGGTTGGTGAAGTTGAGCTCCGGTACCAATCCCTAGTGCAATCGGCATCAGAGCAATGATAGCACCAAGTGCAGTCATCAGTTTGGGACGTAAACGAGTGGCAATGGCATACACAATGGCGTGATGAGTCAGATTCGTTTCCTGATTTTTGTGGAATTGCAGAAAGGTGAAAATGGCGTTTTCGCTAATAATTCCGATAATCATAATAATCCCTGTATAGCTTCCTACGTTTAGTGGCGTACCTGTAATGAATAATGCAATCAAACTTCCGGTAATTCCTAAAACAGAGATAAAAATGATCAGAAACGAAATTTTTATATCCCTGAATAAGAAAAGAATCACTGCAAAAACCAGCAGAACGGCGGTCAACAAAATCAGCATCAATTCGCTGAAGGATTTTGTTTGTTCCTCATAAGCACCTCCATAATTAACGTGATATCCTTGTGGAAAATCAACTTTCGCATTAATTTCACGCTGAATGTCTTTCATTACACTTCCCAGATCGCGATTATTCAGTCGGGCAGTAACAGCTATCATACTTTGCAGATTTTCGCGCTCAATTTCGGCACTCCCCGGGTCAATATTTATCTCGGCCAACTGCGAAATGGGTTGCAACTTACCATTGGGTAGAAACACAGTGGCTTGCTGCAAGTTTTCAATCGAAGTGTTAGCTGCATTCGGGTACAGCATCCGGATGTTGGTCAGTTGTTCTTTTTCGTAAATACTGCCAATAACATTCCCTTCTAACTGTGTTTGTAGCTGATTTTGGAAATCGGTAGTGGTGATATTGAACTGCGCCAACTTTTCATAATCCGGTTCAATATCCACCGATGGGCCTGCAATGGTAATACCATTGAATACGTCCGCAGTTCCTTTCACATTGTCGGTAATTTTGCCTATCTGTCTGGCTAGTTCCTGAAGTTTTTTCTGATTATCACCGTATATTTTTATTTCAATGGGCTGCGTGGAGCTCATCAGGTCGCCCAGCATATCGCCAATCACCTGTCCAAAATCAATTTTCAGTGCCGGTTGTGTACTCTCAATCTTTTTTCGAAGTTCGTCAATCACTTCATCGGTCGTGTGCTTCCGGTCTTTTTTGAGTTGAATCAGGTAGTCGCCATAATTTGGTTCGGTAATGAAGAAGCCCATCTGTGTGCCGGTTCGGCGCGAATAACTTTCAATTTCCGGAACGGATGGAAACATTTTTTCCACTTCGTTCAGCATTCTGTTGGTTTCCTGCAAAGAAGTTCCGGGAGGCGAAGTATAATCGAGCACAATGCTGCCTTCGTCCATTTCAGGCAGGAATCCCGTTTCCAGTCGTTGCGAAATAAAGATGGCAGAAACAATCAGCACGACCACAAAAGCCAAACTCCAGATAGGTCGTTCAATAAACCATGTAATCCACTTACCGTTTTTGTTTTGTATTTGTGGTTCAATCCCTTTTACCGTATTTTTCCCTTTTGAGAATAATAAATAAATGACAGGAAGCCCAATCCATGTTACCAAAAACGAACAAATGAGTGTGATAATCATCGTGTTGGTGAGTATTTTGAAATACGCACCTGCAACTCCACTCAACAACACAAACGGGAAGAAAATGACAATGGTACTGGCCGAAGAGCCCACCATGGCTGGGAAAAGGTATTTTATGGATTTCGAAAGCAACTCTTTGGTTGGTGTTTCGGGGTGCTCTTCGTGGGTGCGGTGGATTTGCTCCACCACCACAATAGCATCGTCAATGATGAGTCCAATGGAAGCGGCAATGGCTCCCAAGGTCATGATATTGAATGTATAACCGAAAAAGTAAAGCGCAATAAACGTAAACCCGAGCGTAATGGGAATAGTAATCAGAATCACGGCGCTCGATTTAAACGACCGCAGGAAAATGATAGCCACCACCATGGCCAACAGCAAACCTATCAGCAGGCTATCGAGCACGCTGCGGATGGAATCATTCACAAAATCGGCCTGCACATAATAAGGAGTCATCTTTACTCCTTTGGGCAAAATGCGGTTGTTTAGTTCGCTGATTTTTTGCTGAACGCCGTTTGTAATATCAATCAGGTTGGCATTAGGTTGTTTCACTACCGCTACCAATATCGCATTTTTGCCATTGGCATTCACCCGAATATATTCAGTTTGTTCGGCAATTTTGACGTTGGCAATGTCTTTCAACCGCAAAATTCGTTTGCCATCGTTGCTGATAATCAGGTTTTGCAGTTCATCCAGATTAGCCACATTGGCATCGGTCACGGTGAGGTAAAGTCGTTTGTAGTCGGTCAGATAACCGTTACTATTGATAAAATTTGTCTGGCTGAGAGCCTGAGTGATAATGGCCGGCGTTATTTTCAACGCATTCATTTTTTGTGGCAACAGTTGCACCTGATATTCCTTGGTTTTTCCACCAATAACGCGCACTTCCGAAACACCTTTTACCTGCGAAAGAAATGGTTTTACGGTATAATTGGCCAACTGGTTCAGCTCAATATTGCTCAGATTTTTTCCATCAATCACATAGCCAATTACCGGCAGAATGGATGGATTCATCTTTTCCACCGAAATGTCGGTTCCTGCCGGAAGTGAGTTTTTTATCTCATTAATAGCCGATTCAATTTGTTGTTTATTCAAATCTATATCGTCTTTCCAGTCCATAAAAGCCGAAATTTCGCAACTACCACGGCTGGTTGTGCTACGCAGATTAATCAGTCCGGGTACACGCTTAACGGCATTTTCCAAAGGCTTTGTTACCGTAATCATCATTTTATTGACCGGCTGCAAACCATTATCGGCAATAATTTTAATTTTAGGAAATGTCAGTTCCGGAAAAAGCGACGACTCCATGCGCTGATAGCTGAAACCACCGACCGCCAGAATAATCAGCAGCACGAAAGCTATCGGGAATTTATATTTTACAAAGAAGTTATTCATTGATTTGTCTTAAAAGCTCCGCCAGCTGGCGGATTTGGGGTTATCTTCACATAAGCCGTATCGGGTAAACCATAATTTCCGGAGTTTAACAACCGATCTTCTTTCCCAAATTTCGGTAACAAAATTTCAACGCGCGTATCGGTGCTGATTCCTTTTACGATAGGCACTTTCACTGCAGTACTGTCGTTTATCAACTTCATAACCCAAAAACTATCCACAGTCTCGTTGGTTAACACACAATTTTTATCCACCACCTGTGCATGCTGTTTGCCGTTTTTGGTAATTTCAACTGTGGCTACCAGATTTTCTGGCAAATAACGATTAGCGTTCGGCTTAATCACATACACCTGAGTTTGCGCCACTGCGTCCACCGTTGCTAATTTTGAGTTGATAGTTCCAACCACGAAAGTAGAATCGGGCAGCAGCAGACTGCAACTTTGACCAACATGTACATATTTGTTTTGCTCAAACGGAACGCTTAACTCAAACACAAAACTATTCTGTTGCGAAATGACACAGAGCTGCTCGCCATCAGCCACATAATCGTTACTCGTTTTGGTAAGTTCGGTAATAATCCCCGACGATGGAGCTTTTATAACCATCATACCCTTAAAATGAAAGGTAGAATCTTTCACAGCCATGTTTCCAAGTGCATCAGCTTCTTTGGTTTTCAGCGTGTAAAGTACTTTTCCGGCAGGAACAATATCGCCAATTTTTACAAATACTTTCTCAATATATCCACCCACAGTAGCTTTCACTACATTTTTCTGATGAAAAGCCGAAACAGCATTCAGTGTGATAACTTCACCGATAGACGTAATTTGAACCGAACCAACTGTGACGGGCGTTGTGGCTTTTGATGCTTCTTCGTCAGTAGTCTCTTTATTGCTTTTGCAGTTCGTGAAAAGAACCGATAATGCTATAATGACTATATATTTAAGCTTTCTCATTTCAAATAATTTAGTTGATTTATGATTTGCAGGCGATTCATCTCAGCCACAGTCTGACTATTTTTAGTGGAAGCATAATTATTTATCACGGTCAGAAAATCCAAAAAGCGAACCAGCCCTTTCTCAATCTCCATCTTGTACAACTCGATAAGCTGCTCCTGACTCGCAAGCTGACTTTTGATGTCAGCAATCAATTCATCATTCAACTTTAATTGCTCTTTCAATTGGAGGTACTGTTGGCTGAATTGTTTTTTGTAGAAATCTTTGTAGTATTTTCTGGTTTCTTCGGCAATGGAGATTTTTGTGTATTGCTCTTTGCGTTGTTTGCCATCGTAGAGTGGCATCGTAAAGTTTAACCCAACGCTTGCACCTAAATTATACGGAATGTTGATAGGGGTAATGGCATTAAAACCCGCATCGGCAAAGGCACTCAGCTGTGGACGGTAATTCAGGTCGACCAGCGCTTTTTGGTTTGTGTTCTTCAAACTGTCGATCCGAAACTGTAGCATTTGCAAAGAGTTTTCAGCACTAACAATATTGTCTAATTGAATGATTGGTTGTGCTAGTATTACTGTTGCGGTGTCATTAATGCCGCAGATATAATTCAGCGTTGCCAGCTCATTTTTATACTGAATAAAGCTTTGTTTGATAGTAATTTTCTGACTTTGAATGGAAGCAATAAGATTCATGTAATCGGTTTGCAGATAAATACCTTTTTCGGCCAATGCCTTTAAAGTTCCCGATTCGCCCTCCAATAATTTTAGCACCGATTCGTTGAATTTTATCTGGCTGAGAATGGCATAAGCCGTAAGATATTGATTGGTTATAGCTTTCTCTAGCTCGGTTTCGCTTAACTTTTTGCTCACCTGAATGCTCTGATTCGACAACTGTATGGTTTTGAACTGCTCCGACTTTATTTTTTTGTTGAATAAAGATTGATTAGCAGATACTAAGCCCGAAAAATTTCCACCGTTGGTAATGGCTTCGTCGTAACCGAAATTCTTTGTAGATGGAGCTAGCAGTACTTGCGAAGTCAGATTCACCTGCGGTTTATAGGTAGCCGCAACCAAAGCACTATCCATATTTCCGGAGCGAATTTGGTTGGAATAATCTTTTAGCAACGGACTGTTTTTTAGTCCGATTGATAAATAATCATCAAGTGATTGGGCTCTTGAAATCCCAACGAATAGAACCAAAAATAAAATCGGAAAATATGTTTTCTTCAACATGCAGAATTTGATTAATTATAGATTACGACTTACAAATACAAAAAAAGTACTCGGGCAATTGTAAATCGTAATTCTAAAATCGTAAATCTATTTTGTTAGTACGTCCAAAATTACAAAACTTCCCGGAATAACAGCCGGTCTTTTGCCCGATTCTGCAGATTTGTACTCAGCAGCTGGTAAATACAGGTGGTGAGTTGTGCTATTGGCAGTGATTGTTCTGGCGCCTTTTTGAGTTGGGATGGTTGCAACTACTTCAAATTTATCTTTAGTTACTTCCTGAACTACCGTGATATTTCCCTCGCCATTAGAGCTGAAGGCACGTTTTAATACCGAGTCATAAGCAACGCCGTCGCAACCATCGCCGATGGGCAGTGTGGTGATTACTTTTCCGGTTTCAGCGTCGGTTACAATCATCAGTTTGTTGCCGCAAACGGAGAAAAGGCGGTGATTTTTTCTGTCTAATGCCAGTCCGCTTGGTTCTTCACCGGGTGCAATTGACCAATGTTTCGTTACCGTTAATGTTTTGGTATCTATTACATTAATCATGCTTTTATCTTCGATGTTGACAAAGATATTTCCTTTCAAATCGGTTTGAGCAAATTCAGGTTTTCCATCCACTTTAATGGTTCCTTTTACCTGATTGGTTTTGGCATCAATAGCTGTTACATTGGCTGTACGACCATTGAAAGTGAAAACCAGATGAGAAAATGTATCGTATAAAATAGCATCTGGATTTTTGCCTGTTACCTGAATTTTGGCAATGGTTTTATAAGTTGTCATGTCAATCACAGTTACCGAAGAATCACGTCCATTGCTGATAAATCCTTTGTTTAGGTCTTTTGCCAAGGCAATTCCATGTACGCCATTTAGGTTTTCGATAGTGGCAATTAATTTCCCATCTGTGGCATTCATTACCTGTACAATATTACCATGAGAAGTGTAAACGGTGTTAGCAGCTTCGTCCACAGTGATATAATCCCAACCGCCATCGCCGGGCAATGGAAAACGATTGACCACTTTTGCATTTTGAGCATTTACTAAAGAAACCGATATTAAAAAGACGAGAGATAAAGTTTTTTTTTCATGTTGGATTATTTTTGTGTGGAAGCCTTATTTCTAACAAAATGTCTCCAAAGATAAATCATTTTAAAACAAACAATATTATATTTCAATGAAACTTTTAAAAATGTAGTCTACTGTTTGTTATTGAGATAATTCTTTACAAAAAAAAGATGTCCGGTTGGGGACATCTTTTTTGTATATACAGATTATAAAAGGCCGATAAAATTTAATTATTAGTACTTCTGGTATCTTTAACCACTACGTCGTGAGCACCACCTTCGATAATACTTGTTGAAGAAACCATGGTTATTTTAGCATTTTGTTTCAAGTCATCCAGACTGATAACACCACAACTTCCCATCGTTGATTTTATTTTACCCAGTGTAATATCCAGATTGTCTTTCAACTTTCCGGCGTAAGGAACAAAACTATCGACACCTTCTTCAAATTTCAGGCCATCGCTACCACCCATGTCGTAACGTTGCCAGTTACGAGCTCGGTTAGAACCTTCGCCCCAATATTCTTTCATGTAGTTGCCGTTAACCATCAGTTTGCGGGTAGGACTTTCGTCGAAACGGGCAAAATAGCGTCCCATCATAATAAAGTCAGCACCCATTGCCATTGCTAGTACCATATGATAATCTTGTACAATACCACCATCAGAGCAAATTGGTACGTAGATGCCAGTTTCACGGAAATACTCATCACGAGCTTCTGCCACTTCAATCAGCGCTGTTGCCTGTCCACGTCCAATCCCTTTTTGTTCGCGAGTAATACAAATAGAACCTCCACCAACACCAACTTTCACAAAATCGGCTCCGGCTTTTGCCAAATAAAGGAATCCGTCTCTGTCTACTACATTTCCGGCACCTACTTTTACGTGCTCACCAAATGAAGTTTTGATATATTCGATGGTTTCTTTTTGATAAACCGAAAAACCGTCCGATGAATCGATACACATAACGTCGACACCGGCTTCAATTAATGCCGGAACACGTTCGGTGTAGTCGCGGGTGTTTATACCGGCACCTACCAACAGTTTCATGTTGTCGTCTGAAAGTTCGTTAGGGTTAGCCTTGTGGTTTTCATAATCCTTGCGGAATACGAAGTATTTTAGATTCTGGTCTTTGTCAATGATTGGTAGACAGTTGAGTTTGTTGTCCCAAATAATATCGTTAGCTTCGCTAATGGAAATCCCAAATTCTCCGGTGACAAGCTTTTTGAACGGTGTCATAAACTCCTTTACCTTTGTATCAGGGTTATCGCGGGTTACGCGGTAATCGCGGCCTGTAACAATACCTAGCAGTTTACCTTCCGATGTTCCGTCTTCAGTTATCCCAATTGTTCCGTGTCCGGATTGCTCCTTCAATGCAATAACATCTCTCAATGTGTGCTCTGGAGTTAGGTTGGCATTGCTCACAACGAATCCGGCTTTATAGCTTTTTACTTTAAACACCATTTCGGCTTGCGTTTCAATTCCCTGAGAGCCAAAAATAAAGGAAAGGCCTCCGTGACGAGCGAGTGCAATAGCCATTTTGTGGTCAGAAACGGACTGCATGATAGCCGAAACAAACGGTACGTTGAGAGAAATTGGAGCTTTTTCTCCTTTTCTGAATTTCACAAGTGGAGTTCTCAATGAGATATTTCCCGGGTTACAATCCTTGGTGGTTAGTCCTGGAATCAATAAATACTCACTAAAAGTTCTGGAAATGTCGTTTAAAATATGTGCCATATAGGGATTGAATAAAAATTTTGCAAAGATAGCCAAAATTCAATTACCAGTCAAATGTTTAAATTTTAATTTAACATAGTTGTGATTGTATTAAGGGATAACTGAATTGTGTGAATGACAATTTGCTAATTAACACATTCGTGGTTGGTTGTTTATTCTACTGAAAATAAGGCTATTATGTGCTTGTTTTGTAGAAAAATTATTTGTCGGGGTAATCAATTAGAGTAACTGGATGCTAATCAGAAAATTATGTTCTTTTTGCAAACTTTGATTGGTTCGTAATGTCAGGTATTTGACTGGTGGCTTTACTGTTTATTAAAATATTGGTTTTGAGGTATTTCTATTTCGCAAAGCTCTTGTACATGTCACTGGCTTATTGAGATACATTATTTTAAATTTTGAACAAATGAATTAGGCGAGCTATTTAACGACACATTTCGATTAATAAATACTAAATTTAAGGTCACTTCTTTTTATTTTTGATTTTAAATGATAACTTTGCGAAGCTTTTTTAATAATTGTACAACAAAACAAGTAAAACCTCGTTTAAGTTCCGATAGATTCATTCGTGTTAAATTAAAGTTTATATAATATCTAATATAATTTATGAAACGTTCAGTATTTAGTTTAGTTGCTTTTTTTGCATTATCGACGAGCTTTTTTGCTCAATCTACCGATCCTGTTCTTATGACAATTAACGGTAAGCCCATTTTGAAGTCGGAATTTGAGTATATTTATAATAAAAATAATACGAATAATTCGTTGGATAAAAAGACGCTTGAAGAGTATGTTGATTTATTCGTGAATTTTAAATTGAAGGTTGAAGAGGCAAAAGCACAAGGAATTGATACAACTGCCTCGTTTGTAACTGAATTGTCGGGTTATCGTTCGCAACTTACAAAACCGTATCTTACAGATACAAAGGTTGATGATGATTTGTTGCGTGAGGCTTACAATCGCTCAAGAGAAGATATTGATGTAAGTCACATTCTTATTCGTGTAGAAGCCAATGCAACTCCAGCTGATACTTTGAAGGCTTGGAATAGTATTAATGCTATTTATAAGCGAGTACAAAAAGAAGATTTTTCAAAAGTAGCTAAAGAAGTTTCCGAAGATCAATCGGTTAAGGAAAATGATGGTCATATTGGCTGGATCTCGGCTTTCCGCACTGTTTATCCATTCGAAACAGTTGCTTATAACACACCTGTAGGTACAATTTCAAAACCGGTACGTACTGCATTTGGCTATCATGTTCTGAAAGTGCTTGGACGTCGTAACACAATGGGTGAAGTATTAGTATCACATATCATGATTTTTACGTCAAAAGGTGATGAAGCTTCAAACAAGAAAGCAAAAGCAACAATTGATTCTATTTATCAACGTGTTGTGGCAGGTGACGATTTTGGAACATTGGCTAAAAATCACTCGCAAGATAAAGGTTCGTCGGTTAAAAATGGTGAATTGCCTTGGTTTGGCGCTGGACGCATGGTACCTGAATTTGAAAATGCAGCTTTTGCATTGAAGAATGTTGGTGAATACTCAAAACCAATACAATCTGCTTATGGTTGGCATATCATTAAGTTGATTGATAAAAAAGGTTTAGCTCCTTATGAGGAATTGAAGGCAGACCTAGAACGCAAAGTAAAACGTGACGAACGTGCTAACCGTGGTCAACAAGCATTTATTGCTAAATTGAAAGCTGATTACGACTATAAACAAAATACAGCAAGTGTGTTGGAGCTTTCAAAATTACTTACTGGTCGTACTTTAGCTGATTCGATATTTAAGGTTCAAGCTGCAAAACTCGAAAAACCGCTTTTCAGTTTTGCAACAAAAGAGTATACTCAGGCTGATTTTGCAAAATACTTGCTAAAAAACTCTGCAACAGAAAAAAAGAATTCTGCGGAAATAATCAATGATAAATTAAAAACTTATTCCGAAGCTGAGTTGTTGGCTTATGAAGATAAACAGTTAGAAAAGAAATATGATGACTTCCGCTTCTTGATGCAGGAATATCATGATGGAATTCTGTTGTTTGAAGTAAGCAATAAAGAAGTTTGGGACAAAGCTTCTAAGGATACTGAAGGGTTGGACAAATACTTCAAAGCACATAAAGAAGATTATACTTGGGAAAAACCTCATTATAAAGGACGAATAATATCGTGCAAGGATAAAGAAACATTTAGTTCTGCAAAGTTCATTGTAAAGAAATCCGACAATGATTCTATCGACAAATATTTGCGTATACGTCTGAATGACAGTATTCAATATGTGAAAATTGAAAAAGGTTTGTATGTTCAGGGCGAAAACAAAGCGGTTGATAAATTCGTCTTCAAGACAAAAGATAAATTCGTTCCGGGAACTGACTACCCATTTGTATTTGTAACTGGAAAATTATTGAAAAATACTCCGGAAGATTATACTGATGTTCGTGGTTTGGTAACTGCTGATTATCAAGAGTATCTTGAGAAGGAGTGGATTAAAACTTTACGTTCTAAATATCCTGTAACTGTTGACCAGAATATTCTGAAAACAGTAAAGAAAAACTAATAAAAGAGTCCGCGGAAATACAAGTCATTAGTCTGGCTTGTATTTCCGCGTTTTTTATTCCATCCAGCTAAATTTTGTACATAATGAACAAGTTAATTTTGCCAATTCTTTTTGCAATACTCGTCATTGCCGGTTCATGTACACGAAAAGCCCCTGATGTTGCCCGCAAACCTTTACTCGAAGTGGAAGGAAAGTTTTTATATGAAGATGAACTTCAAAAAATTATTCCTCCTAATGTGAGTGATTCCGACAGCATTGACATTGCACAAAGCTATATTAAAAAATGGGTTACCGACGTGCTTATGTACGAAAATGCAAAACGCAATATCGGTAATAAGGATGAAATTGATGAACTCGTTGAAAGTTATCGAAAGTCGCTTACTATTCATCAATATCAGCAGAAAATGATTGAACAGCGACTTCCAAAAGAACCGTCTGATGTAGATTTGAAAGCTTTTTACGATCAATATAGTGAGCAACTTGTGCTGAAAGAAAGTATCATTAAAGGGCTATTGCTTGTAGTGCCCAAAAATGCTCCAAAACTAGTTAATGTACGTAGTTGGGTTCAATCGGGAAATGCAAAAGCACTTGAAAGTATCGAAAAATATAGTATTCAGAATGCCATTAGCTATGATTATTTCGGTGATAAATGGTTGCTTTTTTCTGAAATATTGAAGAAAATGCCTTTACAAGTTGAAGACCCGGGAAGTTTCCTTTCAACCCGACGTTTTGTAGAAGTTTCAGATAGTACACAGCAATATTTTTTGAGGATTGAATCCTATCGTAACTCGGGGCAAGTTGAGCCGTTTGAGATGGCTAAGGATAGAATTTCCAATATCTTGCTCAATAAACAAAAGGCCGATTTTATTGCAAAATTTGAAGATGAGATTTATAATGATGCTGTTAAAGATGAAACAGTGAATTTTGTAAAGAAATAAAGATACTTCCATAAGAACAGAAAAGGCACAATTGCGATTGTGCCTTTTCTGTTCTTAAAACTATGGGAAGCAAGCTATATGCTATTGGTTTTGTCTCAATAAAACCATTCTCGATTGATTATTTTAGGGCATCAATATTCTCCAGATTTTCTATACTTTTAGCTCCGCTTGCATACAAGGTTTCAATTCGTTCGGCATAGTGTTCTTCAACCTTATTCCGCATAATTTTCATGGTGCTGTTAACTAAGCCGTTTTGCTCTGTAAATGGTTCACCAATGACTGCCACAGCAGCTGGAAGCCAACGCTCCGGGAACATACCTTCAAATCTACCGCCTTTACGGTACTCGTTTATTTCTCTTTGGAGCTTATTTAGAGCCAGTGTTTTTGCTTCGTCGGTGTTCCACTCCAGTTGAGGTTTTTTGCGGCTTACGTAGCGTTTGAGTGCGTCTTTGTTGGGTACTATCAGGGCTGCAGTATACGGGTTTTGATTATTGTACAAAATCACCTGATCTATAAAATGAGAATTATCGGCTAAAGATTCTTCAATACCTTCAGGACTGTATTTTTCACCATCGCTGGAGATAAGCAGACTTTTAAAACGACCAACAACATACAAAAAACCATCGTTGTCCATATAGCCCATATCGCCGGTATGTAGCCATCCATCTTTAATTGTATCGGCTGTAGCTGTGGCATTTTTGTAGTAACCGGCCATAACGTTTTCGCCTTTTATCACAATCTCGCCTTTTTCCAAATTTGGTAATTCTTTCCCATCGGAATCACAAATTTTCAACTCCATTGGTTTTACCAAATACCCTGAAGAACCTAGCTTGTGATTAGCCATTCCGTTCGACGAGATGATTGGAGTTGCTTCACTTAATCCATAGCCCTGAAACATTGGAATACCGATGGCATAATAAAATCGCTGAAGATCTACGTCGAGCAATGCACCACCGCCAATAAAAAAGTCCAATTCGCCACCAAAACCTTCTCGTATTTTTGCGAAAATAATTTTGTCAAATAAATTCAATAATGGTTTCTTGATTAGTTGAAGTCCTTTTCCTTTATTATATCCTTCTTTGTTGTATGAATACGACATGTTTAACGCTGTATTAAACATCCAATTTACAAAGTTCCCTTGTGAGCGAATTCCATTTTCAATATTCTTCTTAAAACTCTTTGCCAGAGCAGGTACGCTAAGCAATAGGTTGGGTTTGAATTCTTTTATGTTGATTGGTATATTCTTTAGCGTTTCCATTCCAGTCTTCCCGCTTTGGACGGTGGCCACACTGGCTCCCGAAGCCATGAAACTATAAAACCCTGCAACATGGGCAAAGCAATGATCCAATGGTAGTATAAGTAGCGTTCGGTAAGTAGTTGGAATGTTCATTAAGGTTAATGCTTGCTCTACATTGGCAGTGTAATTGCGATGTGTTAGCATAATTCCTTTCGGGTCGGCAGTTGTGCCCGAAGTGTAGCTTATGTTGGCTAAATCGTCAGGTTTAATTTTCTGTGCAATTTCAAAAACTCCGTTCGGATTTTTAGCTAGTGAATCTTTTCCCCAAGCCATTAGTTGCGATAAGGAAATTTCTTTAGGGTCGTAATCAACCTGATTGTCAATAACAATTATGTTTTTAATGCTCGATAATGCTCCAGCTATGGCTCTGGTTTTTTTTAGTTGACCTCCAGAAACCAGAATGTACTTTGCTTCAGAATGGGTAATTCGAAAGATCAAATCATTGCTTTCTTCAAGTTTGATGGAAAGCGGAACATTTATTGCACCGGTATGTAGAATGCCAAGTTCTCCAATTATCCATGCATTTCTACCTTCAGAAAGTAACGCTATTTTATCTCCGGCTTTAACTCCTAATTGCAATAAACCGGCAGCTAGTAAATGTGCTTGTTGTTGTGTCTCAAGGTAGGTGGTTGGAATAAATTGGGTGCTGGTTTTTTCCCATAGAAATGGGTTGTTTGAATATTTTTCAACGCTTTGGTTTAATAAATCAATAATTGTTGTTCTCATGTGTTTTTCTTTGATAATAGATTACTTCTGGTAATACTACGTCTAATATAGTGTATATGTGTTGTGTTTGCAAATTCAAATTTACACCGTAAAGATAACTTATTTATAACTATGTCAGCATAAACAGAGCCTTTTAAACACAACAAAACCCGCTAAAAACGGGTTCTGTTGTGAAATTTTCAAGTTGGATTATAATCTTCCAAAGAAGAAATCGCATCTCCTATTTGGTTTATATTTTACGCGAGGTTCAATAACTTTCCCCTTCCCATTCGATATAACATGTTCGAATGGTATATTCCAAATTTTTACAAGCTCTGATTTTACCCTATCTGATCGTCTTTGACTCAATAAATTGTTATAAGGATTGTTTCCCATATAATCACAATAGCCGCGAACTTCGACATATAAAGTTGAATCACTTTTCATTTTAGCTGCTATCTTACTAATTGTAATCAGTGATACATCATCCAGATTTATTCCATCAAAGTCAAAATATACTGCTGGAACATCATCCGGTATATATATAGCTTTATGTTTAGAATCAGATTTAGCTGAGCCTGATGCAGCTTCACGAGGAGCGTAAGGATTTCCGGCAGAGTAAGCTGGGTTTGCAAATAGTGTTTTTCCCCAGAAATCAACCGGAGTATTAGCTGGCGTATTTGGCTCTTTATCTCTAATGTCAGGTACTCCGTCACCATCGGCATCCGGTCCATCAGTCGATAAAAGTCCTTCAAGTCGCTCAACTCTAGGTATTAAGTTATCCACTTTGCTTCCAATTGTATCTACTTTGCTTGTGAGCTTGTTTAGCTTAGTCTCTAAATTTTTTGCTAACAGTAACCCTTCATCCGGTTCATATACATCATAAGGAATATTTCTCAAATGATCTTTCTTAATTGAAGCAAACTTATACCGTAAATATAGAGTTCCTGCTGCAATGTAGTCGTTAGTTACTCCATCCCAGTTCAAGTGACTAACTCCTTCTAAGTTATCTTTAGTATAGGCTCTGTAGTGAGCTTTTAGGCCAATGGAAATCGGTTTTGAAAAGTTATATTCAAGCGAAAGTGTAACGGGACAAGAACCAGCCATATCTGATTTTAATGGTTGACCATTATTATCTACAAGCAGAATTGATTGTCCGCCAATTGCGTCAGTTGCCAAAACCGGATCTTGATTTAGGTATCTGACATTGTACGTATAGTAAGCTACACCAAGACCGACGGATGCGTTCACATAAAATTTTGAATGACTTTTTGGAAATATCAGTCTGGTAAAATTGATAGTAATGTTTATGTCAGAACAATACAAATCTGTATTGATTAGAATGGGAGTCGGAACAGAATTTTGTGCTCTTAAAGGAAAGCTGTACCCATCTAGAGATATACCCCAAATTGGAGTCAATGCATACTCAACAGTTGCACCGTAGGTAATATTGCTTAATGAAGTTGGGATGATGTTGAATACACCTTTGTTGATATCTCCATTGAGATAATTGTATCCATATTCGGGGGTAAAAGACCATCTCGAAAAGCCTTTACTTTGCGAGAATACTGAAGCAGTAAATATAAGTGTAAAAACAAATAACAAAAATCTTCTCATTCGATAGGATAGCTTAGCTTCGATAATATTAGTTGTGTTAACATATCTGAAGTCTGTAAAATATGCTCAAAGTTATGAATATATTTGATTTGTTATTTATAATTGGATTGATTCGAATATTACATAATATTACATGCTTTTTTAAATATGTGTTTAAGTTGTTGTTTGTGTGTTATTTATGTGTATTTGGTTAAATTAAAAAAAAGTGGTGGTTCGGAGTAAATTATATGATGAAAATGATGAAAAATAGACTAAACTACATTAAAATCAGAGAGTTTTAATGTAGTTTAGTCTATAAAAATTGGAAAACTAAGGTTTCAATCCTGTTGAAATCTTAGATTATTTAGTCATTTCAACTTTTTTGGTTGCTTCCATAGTCTCGTTTCTAAAATTGACTCTTTCAACAACATTCTTTGCCAAATCATTAAAAGCCAGTGATAAGATAGAATCTTGATTGAATGCTATTGGACGACCCTCGTCACCACCCTCGCGAATGCTTTGAACCAGAGGTATTTGACCTAATAGTGGAACATTGAGTTCCTCAGCCAGTTTTTTGCCGCCATCTTTCCCAAAAATATAGTATTTGTTCTCAGGAAGTTCGGCTGGAGTAAACCATGCCATATTTTCAATAATTCCAAGTACCGGAACGTTTACTTTTTCTCCCATAAACATATTCACACCTTTTCGGGCATCAGCTAAAGCCACTTCCTGAGGAGTAGTAACTACAATGGCTCCTGTAATACCCATTGTTTGAACTAATGTTAAGTGAATATCTCCTGTTCCGGGTGGTAAATCCATAACAAAGAAATCGAGTTCGCCCCACTGAGCATCAGTAATCAGTTGCTTTAAAGCGTTGCTAGAAACTGAACCTCGCCAAACCAATGCCTGTGATGGATCCACAAAAAAACCAATTGAAAGAATTTTTACCCCATATTTTTCAATAGGAATAATGGTTTGCTTACCGTCAATTTCTAATACTTCGGGATGTAAATCTTCTACGCCAAACATTTTCGGAATGGATGGTCCGTGTATATCAGCATCCAATAAACCAACTTTATAGCCTTGCGAAGCCAGAGCAATAGCTAGATTTGACGATATGGTTGATTTTCCCACACCACCTTTTCCGGAGGATACTGCTATGATATTTTTTACGTTAGGTAAAATTGATGTTGGCTTCGGTTTAGGAGCTTCTTTTGAAATTATTTCGATATTTCCTTTAATGTCAACTTCTTCGCCAATGTAAGTCAAAATAGCCTGTTCGGCTGCTTTTACTACGGATTTTGCAAAAGGGTCGTTCGGTTTCTCAAAGAATATTGAGAAAGAAACTTTGTTTCCTTCAATGTGAATATTGTCTTGCACCATTCCTGTTGAAACGATATCCTTTCCCGTTCCGGGATAACGTACATGCAGGAGAGCATCTAATATTATTTGATTTGTAATTTTCATATATAAATAATTGTTTGTAAGATTATTACAGGGAATTTGTGTCAATACTTGTTTCCTGTGTTTTAAATACATTTTGGTAAATCCACTTGGTTGAAATTCAATTTACCAAACAATTTCAGCCCAGATAAGTTTTGTTAGAACAAATCATTTATCATTCTTCAACTTCTAAATTGTGACGTTTACTTCGTCCAAAACTTCGGTAAGCATCGTGCTCAATTTCAATATCAGGTTCAATAAAATCAGTTCTTTTCGCTAACTTGAATTGGATATATTTTATGGTTAATCCACGTTCCAGCCATTGTTGTTCATAGTATGTTTTAATGGACAGAATGGGGTCGTTCAAATTAGATGCGTACAAGTCATTATTCGAGAAAACAACCTCAAACTGGTTCGCTTTTACCATTTCGCATGTATAAGTGAACATGAAATTGCTGTCGGTTTTTAAGTGTACCAGACCATTTGGTTTCAGAAACTGTTGATACGATTTCATGAAATTGGTTGCTGTCAGTCGTTTGGTCACCTTTTTCATTTGTGGGTCGGGGAATGTAAGCCATATTTCACTGACCTCATTTTCTGCAAAAAAATGAAAAATCATTTCAATGTTGGTACGCAGAAAAGCAACATTTTTCATTCCTTTCTGAAATGAATCTTTAGCTCCTGACCATATCCGGGCTCCTTTAATATCCACTCCAACAAAGTTTTTGTCGGGGTACAACTCGCCCAGTCCAACTGTATATTCGCCTTTTCCACAGCCCAGTTCAAGGACTATCGGATTATCGTTTTTGAAAAAAAGTTCGTTCCATTTCCCTTTCATGTTGAAAGTTTGACCTTCGCGAACGGCATGCGACGAAACCTGAAAAACGTGAGGAAATTCCTCCATATCGGCAAATTTTGCCAATTTATTCTTGCCCACTACTTATTATTGAATTAAATATGTTGAAATTTACTTATTGACTTTTTCAACCCGCATGCCAATGTCGTTTATGCCCAATAGCAGCGAATCGCGCATTCCCTGAACAATATCGTAACGATACGTTCCGGGTTTGCTGAACTTCACGTTTTGGAGGTATAGAATGGGCATTTCCATGATAGAGCCAATTCCTTTACCAAGCCATTTCCCGCGCTGGTCGGCTAAATAGCACTCAACAGAGTCTTTTGTGCGAATAGTATCGGGTGTAACTTCGCGCAAAAATAACCATAGGTTTTGGTAAGGATATTCGCCTCGGTTTCGCACATTTATATACACATTATAAGTGGCTACAGTGTCGGTAATTGGTATTCTGAATACATACGAAGTGTCTTTGCTCCAACCATTTGTTGATATAGGGCTGTATTGAAAATAAACATCATGACTGGTACAGCCAACAAAAAGCAATGAAAAGACAAATGCCAGTATAAATCTATTTTTCATTATTTTCAGAACCATTATTGTTTTTCTTAATTGGTTTTTGGAAGCGTGGTACACTTTTTTTGTTTTCAGTAGTAGATTCCGGTTTCGCTGCCTGTTGCGGACGATTGTTATTTGGGCGTTTGTGTTTGTTGTTCGGGCGTTTTTTGCTTGTATCAAAACGAGTTAAGCTATCTTGCCCAACTCCATTTTCATAATCAACCACAACGGGTTTAACCTCATCATTTGAATGATCGTCAAGTACTTCAGGTTTTGTGCCTTTTTTGTTGAGCGCTATCACTTCTTTGGCGCGTTTAGCCGAAATTGTCACAATGTTGGCTCCAAAATTTTGCGATGTTGAATAAGATAGTAATCCGTTAAATACATCTGTTTTGAAGTGGTAGTATGTGTTGTCAAGCGTATCAAGCTGAGTCTCTTTTGATGGGAAACCTTTGGAAGCATCCACATAAGTATCTACTTCAAAATTCATACAGCATTTTAATTTTCCGCATTGTCCGGCAAGTTTCTGCGGATTTAGCGAAATATCCTGGATACGTGCAGCACTTGTTGAAACCGAATTAAAATTAGTCATCCAACCCGAACAGCAAAGCTCTCGACCACAAGGACCAATACCACCAATACGTCCGGCTTCCTGACGAGCGCCAATTTGCTTCATTTCAATACGAATTCGGAATGTTTCGGCAAAAACTTTAATCAATTGTCGGAAGTCAACACGCTCATCAGCAATGTAATAGAAAATAGCTTTGTTTCCGTCTCCCTGAAATTCCACATCGCCGATTTTCATGTTTAATTTTAGGTTTTCGGCAATTTGGCGGGCTTTTATCATTGTTGCTTGCTCCTTGGCTTTAGATTCATTGAATTTCTCCAAATCGCTTTCCTTAGCCTTCCGATAAACTCTGCGAATCTCAATTTTCTCAGGGTTTACATTGTACTTTTTCATCTGAAGCAATACCAGTCGTCCAACCAACGTTACCTCGCCAATATCGTGACCCGGAGACGATTCTACAGCTACCACATCTCCTTTTTCAAGTGGAATTTTGGTGCTGTTCAAAAAATAGCCTTTACGAGTATTTTTAAACTGAACTTCTATAAAGTCAGTGTCTTTCTGTGTCTCAGGTAAGTCGCACATCCAATCGAACGTGCTTAGTTTTTGGGTTGAATTGCGATTGCAGCCTTTTTTATTCATGCAGCAACCACCAATATTTAGTTTGTAATCCATGTTTTTTCTTTTTTTGTTATTAGCTCACTTTGTTCGTGTCATTGGCTTTGCGATACGTTTCGCTTTATGCACGATATATTGTTGTTTTCTATGGTTAATTGATTGGATGTTATCTTTTCAATAGCATTATTACTTTCAATACTAAATCAAAAAAAATCATTTTTGCATTCACATTTTGTTCTATTTGTCGTTCGGCCAATGCAAATTCTGCCATTAGGTCTTCAACGTTTCGTTCGTTGATAAATGGCGAAAATCGTTCTGAAAATCCGGCTTCAGACGTTGTAAAATAGTTTAATTCAGGTTGCTGAATGTTTCGTATGAAATTTTCACGCGTCATGCGTTGTGCATAGCTCAGGAAATTTTTTTGTCGTTCGCGGCCCATGGCTGCTGCGGCCATATCGTCTGACCATTTTCGTAAAGTTTTAAGCGATGCATGATCTTTCTTGTTCCCAACCTGCCACGCTAAACGCATTATCATGACAAACCGTTCAAAATTTTGTTTATTTTCATCCCCTTCGTTCAAAACGGCTAAAGCTCCTAAATAGCTTCCATTGGCTATGTTTACAGCGTACAGCGCATCCTCTTTTTCTATATCTAAATCATCATTATTCATCAATGCCCGTACAATTTCATCGTTTTTCAAACGTGGAATATGGATGTGTTGGGTGCGCGATAAAATGGTCGTGATAATTTGATCGGGTTCGTTGGAAACCAGTAAAAAAATAGTTTTTTCAGGTGGTTCTTCCAGAATTTTCAGGAGTTTGTTGGAGCAAGTTCCGTGCATTTTTTCGGGTAGCCAAATAATCATTATTTTGTATTCCGATTCGTAGGTTTTGAGGCTTAATTTGCGTAAAATCTCCTCACTTTCATTAGAATAAATCAAACCTTGCTTGGCATCACCCGAAATTTCGGCATACCAGTCGTTTATACTGAAATATGGACTTGCTAAAATTTGTTTACGAAATTCGGCAATAAAATCGTCGCAAACAACACTGCTTTTACCGGTAGGTTTTATGGTTGGAAATACGAAATGTAAATCGGGGTGAGCAAGTTTTTTGTACTTTACACACGAAGGGCAAACTCCACAAGAATCAGTCGCAGTGCGGTTTTCGCAACTGATATATTGAGCATAAGCAATGGCTAAAGCAAGTTTACCGATGCCTTCCGGACCACGCAAAAGTTGTGCATGGGGAATCCGTTGTTCGGTTACCGTGCGTATAAATTGTTTCTTAACCTCTTGTTGCCCAATTATCTCGGAGAATAACATGCCTTCCTAATTAACTATTCACAATTAATGATTCATAATTGTGGCTTTTGTACAAACTACAAATTTACTGAATTTGTTCAGAATTATTTATCAAGTAGCTTAGGTACAATGTGCAAATATACAAAAAAAGAAAGGATTATGAAATGAGCATGAACGTAGGCTTTCAGCAAATGTTGTTGAAAACTGGGTATGCAGGTTTAATTAAACTTTAAAATGCAATTATTTATACCTGAAAATGGGCAGGAAATTGTTAGATGCAAAAGTGAATCTGGAATTCACTCATTATTTGAGAAAGATGTAAGCTCTTGTGAATTAGTTCATTCTCAACAAATTTGTTGAATTGCTTTATGTTGGCTCGTTTGTGTTCGTAATACTACTTACAATCGCTATTTGTTGCTGTATTCGGACATGTTTGAAGGCTGCTGATATCAGTTTTTTCGCCCAGGAGGCTTTTAACCAGACTGTTGTCAAAACCGCAAGCTAATTCTCCTTCGGCATCAATCAGGGGTCTGCGAATGAGTAACGGATCGTTAACCATTGCAGTTAATGCCGATTCTTCATCAAAATCCGTTGGCACAACTTCTCCACTTTTAATGCGGGGTGCAGCCATGTTGAACCATTCGTTTACAGGCATGTCATTGAAAAAAAGACGAAGTGTACTTTTGTCCCAATTCTGTGTCAGCAATGAATGAGCTTCAATTCTGTGTCCATGTTGCTCTAACAGTAGCTTTTGCTTTGTGTTGTTTATACAACCGGGTTTTTCGTAAAAAAGAATCAACATAACTGGGAATTTTATTTTTTACTTTCAATCAATTTTTTGTTCAGTTCATCCCAAGCTTTGCAAGCCAAAAATGCGTCTTCGGCATAAGGCGGTATCTCCATATAATCTGCCGGCAATCGGTCTTCAATAAGATCGTGCAACGCACCTGCTTTTTGCGACAGGATGAAGCGGGCTTTTTTTACTTGTCCGTCAAGTTCTTTGATTTCTTCTGCAGTCATACTCATTTTTTTTATTGGATGAATCAAAACTTATGCCAATGACTTAAGCTGCTGATTGCCATGAAAATGATTTTGTTGATAGATTTTTTCTCTAACCGTAATGTTTGCAAATAGACTTAAAATCTACAATAATGTAGGAAAGGCTAATTTTACAGATGCATGCTAATACATTAATTAAAATACCACTTATCGCACAGTTTAAAATGTGTTTTTTATGTATTGGCTGCCATCCATTTACGTAAAATGTCAGGTGATTTTCCACATCTGCGGGCATAATCTAAAAACTGATTTTCGTCAATTTTTCCAACCATAAAATACTTCGATTTTGGATGCGCAAAATACAATCCACACACCGAAGCATTAGGAAACATAGCGCCATTTTCGGTTAATTGAATACCTATTTCGTTGAATTTTAATAGTGGCTCCAAGTTGAAAATAATTGATTGGTCGGGTAGGGAAGGGTAGCCTACCGCCGGGCGAATGCCACTGTATTGAGTTTTCAGCATTTCCTTGATGGTCAGATTTTCGTCGGCAGCATAGCCCCAATACTTTTGGCGAACTTCGGTATGTACCCATTCTGCTGCAGCTTCCGCCAGTCGGTCAGAGAGTGTTTTTGCCAATATAGAACGATACACATCATCTTCTTTCTCAAAAGTTTCGGCATAAGACTCCACGCCCTGAATAGTTGTCGCAAACAATCCAATAAAATCGTTTTCGGGTGCAATAAAGTCTGCCAACGAGTAGCAAAAGCCATCCGTGGCAGCATGTTGCTGACGAAGCATTGGCAGTTTTGTTGTTTCTCCGTTATTTTCAATGAAAATGTCATCATCCACAGCATAACTTGGGAAAACTCCAAAGCTCGCATTTACCGAAACTATTTTTTTGTCTAACATTTCACGGAGCATTTCCTGAGCATCTTTGTATAACTTAAATGCTTCTTCAGCTTTTGGACGGTCGGCAACCGGAAATTGTTGCAGCCAACCCATTTTGCACGAAAGGCAATCGTGAACGGTTTCTATACCATCGAAACGACCAGGCATGCGCCAAGCCATGAAAAAAAATACCCAGTCGATATAGGGTACAATTTCGTGTAAATCTATGTTGGTAAGTTGTACTAGTCCGAGAGTATTTGGTTTAGTTGGGATGTATTTCATTAAAAATTGATTTGATTTCATTAAAACGTAAAAATACATGAAAAAGTTGTAAGTATGTGGTGTAAGAAATCATTCATACACGATTAAATCAGGAGAAATCTATTTATTGCCTTTTCAATGTTATTGGTTACTTTCGGGTCTGCACAAAGCAATCAGAATTAAAAGGTGAATGTAATGTCTAAATTCCTTTTGGTGTGAATTTGCGCTATTTGCGTTCAAAAATGACTTTTCGGATTACGCTCATTATAAATATTTTCACAGGCTTGGAATACTCATTCCGGTAATTTTGCGGTACAAATCCAATGCATAGACATCTGTCATCCCTGATATATAATCCAGCACGGCCATTATTTTTCCATACACACTTGGACTGTTGGTTTCATATTGTTCAGGAATGCGCATCAACAATTGCTTCGAATATGCTTTCTCGGGGCTTAAAACGGCAGTAATCAAATGTTCCAGCAAAGTCAGGATGATTTTATATCCGGCCAGTTCCACATCCAACACTTCCTGCGAACGGTAAATCTTTTTAAAAGCTGTTTGTGAGCATGTTTCGTACGCTTCGGCCGAATGTTGTGGCAGCTTCTTGATAAGCGATGACGTAAAAGTACCGTTCAAAATGGCTTCTTCGTTTTCGACGAACACAGCTGAACATTCGTCAATAAGTTGCCCGATAACTGAGGAACGAAGATAGGCAATCTGCTCATTCACATCGGTTACCATAAGCATAGTTTCCTGTCGGCGAGCTTTCCGGTTTTCATCAAAAAAGTTCAGAAACAGATTCTTCGTTTCGTCCGAAGTCAAAATACGTAGTTTGTGCGCATCCTCAATATCCATAATTTGGTAACAAATATCGTCTGCTGCTTCCACCAGATATACCAGCGGATGGCGGGCAAATTGATTCGGATTGTTGGGTGAACGTGGAATACCAAGTTCGGTAGCAATTTTCTCAAAATCAGATTTCTCTGAATCAAAAAACCCGAATTTTTGTTTCTTGGGGTCTGAAAAAATGGAAGCATAAGGGTATTTTACAATGGATGCCAATGTGCTGTATGTCAATACAAATCCACCTGGTCGCCGACCATTGAATTGGTGTGTGAGCAATCTGAGTGCATTGGCGTTACCTTCAAAACAGATAATGTCTTTCCATTCTTCTTCGGTCATTTCGGTTTTCAATTGTTGACGGTCGCCTTCGGAGAAAAAGGTGGCAATGGCTTTCTCACCCGAATGTCCGAACGGCGGATTACCCAAATCGTGTGCCAGACAAGCTGCCGAAACGATAGAGCCAATTTCTTCGAGATAAGGCGTTTCAATATGTTTTTTAGCTTTTAGTCTATGTGCAACATTCACTCCCAACGAACGACCAACGCAAGCTACTTCAAGGCTATGTGTCAGACGGTTGTGAACAAAGACGCTGCCAGGAAGCGGAAAAACCTGCGTTTTGTTTTGCAACCTGCGAAATGGTGCTGAGAAAATCAGTCGGTCGTAATCGCGCTGAAATTCGCTGCGGTCATCGTCGCGCACTGCATGGTAAGCCTCTTGTCCGAAGCGTTTGGTGGATAAAAGTTGGGTCCAGTTCATTATTTTACTCACTTTGTTCGTGTTATTTGTTCGCTACGCTCACGTTATTAACTCACTTTGTTCGTGTTATTTGTTCGCTACGCTCACGTTATTAACTCACTTTGTTCGTGTTATTTGTTCGCTACGCTCACGTTATTAACTCACTTTGTTCGTCGATATTAATTCGCTACGCTCATGATATTAACTCACTTCGTTCGTTGATACTTGGCTTCGCCGTTATTACAATATCGCCCGAAGGGCAAATGTCGTGAGCTAAGCGAGCTAATATCTTTCTGCTGAAAGCAGAATAATAACGTGCAGCTCTTATTGCGGCATCTGATAATTCTTTAATTCTTTCCTCATTTCCTTGCTTTTGCCGTCTGTCACTTTGTCCACCCATACCCAGAATTTGTCGCCGTGATTCATTTCCTTGGTGTGGCAAAGTTCGTGAAGTATTACGTAGTCAACCAGATAGGCTGGTAGCAACATGAGGTATAATGACAAATTAATGCTTTTTTCGCGGGAGCAACTTCCCCAGCGGGTTTTGCTCGATTGAATTTTGACTTCCGAAAACGTAAAACCGAATTTATCAGCCAATTGTTTTGTGCGATCGGGCAGTAATCGTTTGGCCTCTTTTCGCATAAAATAGCTTATTCCGTTCCAGAAATACTGTTGGTTTTCTGTTGTAGAACAATTTGTTCCAATAGGGAATTCAATATTTAATGTGCTGTTTTTTAGTGAGAAATAAATGTTTTTGCGATTTGCAGGTTTTACTTCTACCGCAAATGTCAATGTTTGCAATTGGGAGTTTTCATCTATTTGGATATTACGTGTTTCAAGTCCTTTTTCAATCTTTTCTTGTTTCTGGAGTATTTTTCCGCGAATAGAATTGATAAATTTCATTGCGTCAGCTTCGGTCGATCTCAGAGGCATGGTTACCTTTAAGCCATTACTCAAAATCCGTACACGAATATGCTTTGATCGTTCGTTGTGTGTAAATTCAATCGTTCCTAACTCTGGATCTGATAGCATTATTTCTAAAAAAATAGATTGATTATACTTGATTGCAGGACAAAGGTACATTTTTTTCAATCAAAAAATAGAGGTTTATTGCCTGAAACGAATAACTTTGCACTAAAATTCAGAAAACAGCTATAAAATGATAATTGCTAAAAATATTCACAAAAGTTTCGGCAACCTGGAAGTGCTGAAAGGTGTCGATTTGCATGTAACTAAAGGTGAAATAGTATCAATTGTTGGACCTAGTGGTGCGGGTAAAACCACTTTATTGCAAATCTTAGGAACATTAGATAAGCCCAATGAGGGAGAAATATTGGTAGATGGCGTAGATTTCAGCAAATTAAATGAAAAAGAACTGGCGGCATTCCGAAACAAACATATTGGTTTTATTTTCCAGTTTCATCAATTGCTCCCTGAATTTACAGCTCTTGAAAACGTTCTGATTCCAGCATTGATTGCCGGAAAAGACAGCAAAAAGACGACTCAAAAAGCAAAAGAAATTTTAGCTTACTTGCAACTTACAGATCGTATGGAGCACAAGCCAAGTGAGCTTTCGGGTGGTGAAAAACAACGTGTTGCGGTGGCTCGTGCTTTGATAAATGATCCGGCTTTGATTTTGGCTGATGAACCATCTGGAAGTTTGGATTCTAAAAACAGAGATGAGCTTCATAAGCTGCTTTTCGACTTGAGAGAGAAATTTGGTTTGACAATAGTTATTGTAACCCACGATAATGAATTGGCAGCATTGTCGGATAGAGTGATAGAAATGAAGGACGGACGGATTAAATTGGCGACTGTCAATTGATTTGTAGTCCCGCCGGGAATCGAACCCGGATCTAGTGTTTAGGAAACACTTGTTCTATCCATTGAACTACAGGACCGCAATTTTTAAAAGTGGCACAAAATTACATTTTTTACCCGAGAAATGAAACAGCATAATTTTTTTTTCAATGATTATTGCTTACTAAAATAATCGTATTATAATTTCCCTGCTTGTATTTATTGTTCGATTTATTTTAAATAGGTTATTATTAGCTGTTTGTGTGTTCTGAAAATATCTATATATTTATTGAAGTATAGAAAGCTGGTGTAAAATTTTTAAAATACTTATTGAAATACAAAAGGGACGAATTGTAACTCAGAATTCTATGAAAAAAAAAATATTAATTGACCTGTCCATTCTTAAACATCGAAATTGTGGGCTTGGGCAAGTTGCACTAAATTATGGTAGATTTTTTGAAAAGCACTATTATGCAAACGATGAATACGACTTATATGTTTTGCTTCCTAAAAAAATGGTTGGTGAATTTGGATCGGAAATTAATTATGTTTCAGCAAATTGGTTCCGAAAACTTTTTCCGTTTTTACTACCGAATTTTGATATTTGGCATTCCATTCATCAATTAAGCCATTTCCACCCAGCATACAAGCACACAAAACTTATATTGACAATTCATGATTTTAACTTTATGTATGAAAAGACAAGGTCAAAGTCTAAACGTTATTTAAAGAAAGTCCAACGGGAAATTGACAGAGCAGATAAGCTTATTTGCATATCTAATTTCTCTAAAAGCGAAGCAGAGCGTTTTGTGAATTTAAATGGTAAAGTTATAGATGTGATATACAATGGGGTTGAGCAATTTGACTTGAATAATGCGAAAAAACCTGATTTTGTCAAAACTCTAAAACCGTTTTTCTTTAGTATTGGTCAAATTAAAAAGAAAAAAAACTTTCATGTGCTTCTACCGCTAATGAAGATGTTACCCGAAAAGGAGCTGTATATTGCAGGAAATAAGGGCACAGCTTATGCCAATGAGATGTGTCAAATAATTGAATCAGAGCAAATAATAAATGTTCATTTAGTTGGTGAGATAACTGATCAAGAAAGAATCTGGCTTTATAATAATTGTGAGGCGTTTTTATATCCATCTCTTTTTGAGGGATTTGGTCTTCCTGTGATTGAAGCAATGTCTCAAGGAAAACCCGTTTTTACAACAGAAGAAACTAGTTTAAAGGAGATTGGAGGAGGTTTTACGTATATTTGGGAAAATTTTGAGGCGGAATACATGAAGGCTGTTTTGATTGATGGTCTAAGTGAGTTTTATTCGTCGCCACTTAAAGCGAATGAGATTATTGAATATGCTAACTCCTTTTCATATGAAAAACATATGGAGGAGTATCTGAAGATTTACAAACTCTTATTAAATAGATTAAAATAAGTAAATCAGAATTTTGTGAATATAAATATGGTAAAATGATGCGTAAAATTAGCGTTGTAATTATTACTTTTAATGAAGAAAACCGAGTTCGTCAAACGCTAGAATCAGTAAAATGGTGCGACGAGATCATTATTGTAGATTCATGCAGTACAGACAATACGGTCAATATATGTAAAGAGTATTCCAATTGTACGGTTTATAATCAGCCTTTTTTGGGTTATGGTCAGCAAAAAAGATTTGCGGTGGAAAAAGCTACAAACGATTGGGTGTTATCTATCGATGCAGATGAAGTGTTGACGGATGCTTTATGCGATGAGATTAGAAGTATTTTATCGAGTTCTAGTATTGTTCATGCAGGTTTTTACGTCCCTATTACGTTGGTGTTTTTAAATAGAACTTTTCATTATGGAGCCGAAAATAAGTGTCTACATCTTCGTTTTTTTGATAAAAATACAGGCAATTTTGATACTCAGAATTTGCACGAAACTGTGGAACTGCATGGAACAACATCGAAGCTTCAAAATGAAATACTACATTGTAGTTATGCTGATATTCACCATTACATACAAAAATTGAATAGCTATACTAGCATATACGCTGAGGATGCGGTAAAAAGAGGCAAGACGGTCGGATCAGTGAAATCTATTCTTAGATTTTTATTCGAATTTATTCGTCAGTATTTTATTAAATGCAATTTTCTAAATGGATATCCCGGTCTTGTGTGGTCAATATTTTCAGCATACTATGTTTTTGTTAAGATAGTTAAGATTGGCGAAAAGAATCTTTACAAATAATTCAACCTTTTGTATAACAACATATTATGATGGTTACTATAATCTTGTTCGGGCTAATATCGGTATTAATTGTTTATTTTACAATTCTAAATCGAACACTTCGTGTATTCATGTACCATAAGTTAAGTGACTCTAAAAGTGATAAACTTACAGTAAAAATTGATGTTTTTGAGAGTCAGTTATTGTATCTAAAAAAACATAATTACAACCCAATAACAATAGCACAACTTTCTAGTTTTCAAAATAATGGAATAAAACTACCAAAGAAACCAGTTCTTATTACTTTTGATGATGGGTATCAAAACAATTATATATATCTATATCCACTATTAAAAAAGCATAAATTAAAAGCTACAATTTTTCTGCCAGTAGGATTTATAGGAAAATCAAACATTTGGGATAAAGGAGACGAACCAATCATGAATGTTACTACATTGAAGGAAATGGATTCAACATTTATTGAGTTTGGATTGCATTCATTTTTGCATAACAATTATTCAAAAATTACCGAAGAGCAATTAATTCAGGATATTCTAAATTCGAAAGCAAAGCTTATAGAAAACTCCATTCCATTTGTACCTGCAATTGCCTACCCTTATGGCTCTTATCCACGAGATAAAGACAATTATATAAAGTTCACTAATACTTTAAAAAGTCAAGGGATTTTATTCGGTTTTCGCATAGGTAATAAAGTTAACAGATTGCCTTTGTCGGATGTTTTCTCGGTAAAACGAATAGATATTAAAGGTTCCGATTCATTTTTTAAGTTTAAGCTTAAAACATTATTCGGCAGAATCAAAATTTTTTAATTGATTCCACACAGACTTGTATTCTTATTTACAGAAATTTTATTATGAGTAAAAATAAATTCTTTGTGGTTTGGGAGGGTAAAGAACCTGGCATTTATCGTTCATGGGATGAGTGCAAACGTCAGATTCATGGATATGGGAGTGCTCTATACAAAGGTTTTGTTACAGAAGCAGAAGCTCGTGAAGCAATGACTTCGCCATGTTGGGATTATATAGGAAAAAATGCTAAAACAAAGCGTCCACAAAACAAAGAATTAGCAAAATTTGGAATACCAAATTTGGAAAGCCTTTCTGTTGATGCAGCTTGTAGCGGAAATCCAGGCAAAATGGAATATCGTGGAGTATATACAAAAACAGGTGAGGAAATTTTTCGCCAAGGTCCATTTAAGGACGGAACTAATAATATTGGTGAATTTCTAGCTTTGGTTCATGGGTTAGCATTCCTAAAGCAAAAAAATAGTTCTCTACCACTTTATACCGATAGTATCACAGCTATAGCATGGGTTAAAGCCAAAAAAGCCAAAACGAAATTAGAAATGAGTGATAAGAATGCCGTTCTTTTCGACTTAATGGCTCGTGCAGAAACTTGGCTTAAACAAAACGATTATTCCACTCAAATAATGAAGTGGGAAACCAGTATGTGGGGCGAAATTCCTGCAGATTTTGGGCGAAAGTAATCCAGAATGTGTTATGTAATTATCCCAATCTTCGGAGAAAAGGATAGCAATATATCAAAATTTTTAACGCTTAAACTCGTTAAACTCAAAAACTGAATCCGATTTTACTTTAATGCGATATATCTCATAATAAAATTAACGGAGACATTTTGCAATATTGTTTAAAATCGATCTTTTAGCAAACTAAGTGATGTAATTTCTATTATTAGTTATCTGCATTTTTTTTTGAGCAAGTACCAGTAAGGCTATAAAAAACACAAAAACAGTCACTCCATTTATAATTATAAATGTGTCTTCAAACATGCTATAAATTGTAAATACGGTAGAAAATGAAAGCGATAAAAAATAGATTCGCCGTGCAAAATAAATCGGCAATAGTATCAATGCAAAAATAATACTTGCCCAAATACCACTTTCCAAAGCAAACTGCAAAAATTGATTGTGACTGTTAAATCTTCCTGCTAGATCCTGATTCAATCCCCTCTCTTTATACTCTTGTAATAAGGCAGGTTTTACATTTGAATAACCAACTCCCAACCAAACATTCTTATCAATTATTTTTAGAGCTGATTTCCAAATTTGAATGCGAGGATCTATTCTTGATATGTCATTTTGAGAACTGTTTTTAGACTCATCGGCTGATATTCGTGTTGTCTTTAAGCTTGACAAGCCTGTAATTAAAGCTCCGATAAGCAAAAATGTAATAAAGACTATTCTTTTTCTTCTAAACATATAAACTGTACTAAAGAGAAAGACAAAAATTAATGAAATAATTCCTGACCTTGATCCGGTAGAGTAGAGCACTACAGAAAGAAATGTTACTACAAGAAATGCTGCAATTATTTTATAAAAAGATAGTTTCTCTGATGTCTTAATTAAATAGATTAAAGAAGCTATTGAAAGACTGAGATTAACCCCCATTGCAGCTCTGTGCTTAAAATATGGCGAAATAAAATGCTGAAATATAAATATATCATCCGTTAATTTGTGTATGTTTGTTCCTAATGGAATTCCGTCTGCACTACCACCACTGAAGATATTATAACGGTATAAATAAAAGTAGGTTACAGCAATAATACAACTTATTGAACTACCTATTATATAAGCAAATAAAACTCGTTTCAGATTAAAATATCTATTGACCTGAAATATCAATAATATAGGCAGTAACAATAAAGAGAGCTGAGTATCCAGTAACTTTATCAGTAGAAAAGGAAAATCATGATGTGTTATAGAAACAATAATTCTACCCAAAATTAGGAAACTTATAAGAAATAACGGAATATAATAAACTTTCTTGATAGTAGGCTTTTGCTTATAATCAATACAAAAAAAGCTAGTAATAACCCAAAATCCTAGTGTGTATTCAATAATTGGCTGAGGAAAATTTAAACTAAATGCAAAAAGTAGAAATGCATTGAAGTTCAATTTTTCTAAGCCTATTTTACGGCTGTTAATTATCATGATCGAGTGAAATTATTGTTATTGATGTGAATGAAAAAGATGATTATAAAACAACTCTAAAGGTTTTTTTATAGTAACTCCTGACCCCATCATATTTATGAGAAGATGATTTCGCAAGTGTTTTGCTAATTGTATGCCCATGATATCTAAGAAGAATTTTTGATTTAACAATATGGGTTTTGTAAAATCGGAAAATATCTTTTATGTGTGGAGTTATCAGCAAAATAGACTCCCATTTTTTGAAAGAATAACTGTATTCAAGCGAACATATTTTTCTCTCCTTTTCCTAATGTTCACTCATAGTGTAACAAGTATCTAACCCAAACACAGTTAATATAATTATTTAAAATTTCAATTGTTTTGATTTCAGCAAATAAACTGGTTTATTGAATGCACGAGCAATAAATATATGTAATCGTATGTATTTAAGTTTACTGAATTTTTTTTTTAGGTTAATCAGAGTTGCGAAATATGAAGTTTCAGCTATAATTTTTTCCGTTGAGAATCCTTTTCGAATCATTAATTTTGTCAATCTTGTAAGCCCTTTTTCCTCAAAATATCTAATTTTATCTTTTTCATCTTTAGTTATGCTCTTTCCAATTAAAGGGAGATATCTTTCCCATTTTTTAAATATAGTTATGAGATTATGGTAATAAAGTGCATCTGTTTTTCCTCTTGAAAAATGTTCAATTTCAATATCATACACAACATAATTTGTATAACCACTAATTGTTGATTGAATAGATATATCATAATCATAACCATGAAAACCCGATAGACTTTCATCAAATTTTATTTTCATCATTAACTCTCTGTTCATTGATAACATTACACCATCAAGGAAAATAACAGTTTGTTTTGTCTGGTCATAATTTTCAGGAGATTTTACTTTTTCAGTGTCTTTTTTTCCTGTCTTGTCAGATTGTATAATGTTTACATTTGGAAGCAACCATGGAATTGGAACACGGGTAACTAAACGGCTACCGGCAAAACCAATAATTCCTGTATTATTGATTTCTAAATGAGAAATTATTTTCTCTCCCCACTTTTGAGTATGGAATAGCACATCTTCATGTACAAAACAAACATATGGATATTTACTTTTAGTAAAACCAATGTTGTATGCAGAACAAATAGAGTAGTTGTTTTCTGAATTGTCGATAGTGATTATTTCATAGTCAACTCCCACCGTATTTTTTATGTTGTCAGCTAATTCACCTGTTATACTTCGATTCCTGGAGCATATAATTATTGAAAGCATAAGGCTAAAGGTTTGGTTTTATTAATCCATTTGCACAAATAAACGCTTTTTCAAGTTGTTTCTTTCTACAAATTTCAAGATTTTCATCCCGATTTACCCAGTTTCTATTGTGATGTAAATGATATACAATAGCAAAATTTCGAACGGATTTAATTTTAAATCCACTGCCATTAAAACGCCATGTTAAGTCGGCATCCTCACCTACTGCTGGCAATTTATAGTCTTCATCAAATCCATTAATTTCACAAATAGCTTTCTTTGAAAAAGACATATTGCAGCCAAGTAATCCATGTCGCTTTCGCATTTTTGGAATAAATACGAGTAAACTATCTGGGGAGACGAAAAAAGATTCTTCAAAATGTCTTGCTCTTATTCTTTTAAATAATAATAACTTAAATAAGTGCCTATGAATGTTTCGAATATTAGAATGTTTTTCAAGAAGATAGTTGGAACTCTCAATACTGAGAACAACTCGTTTACCAGCTAGAATTGCATTTGACTCTGCAAAATGAAGATGCATTTCGATGAATTTTCGATGTAATACGCAATCTCCATCAACAAATATTAACCAATCTGACTTTGCAGCACGTATAGCCATGTTCATTGCTTTATTCTTTCTCCAGCCTTCGTCTTTTTGGGTTAAATGTTGCCAAGGTTGTTCAAATGGATATTGATTTAAAAATTCCTTCACAGCTGTGTTTTCACCATCTTCAGCAATGATAATTTCAAAGTCTTTTTCTGTTTGGAAATGTAGAGAGTCTAAAATTACGTTTAGAAATGGTATATTATTATAGATAGCAATTATTAGCGAAGCTTTCATTTTTTCTTTTTAAAATTAAGGTATATTTTCCGTTTGGGAAATTAGTTCTTTTTTCAAAACAGTACAAAATTACTCATTTTTAGGCTAATATTCTAAACGTTTTTATACAAACTCATTAATCTGTCTGCTATTTTATCGTCCGTGAATTTTTCAGCTTGATTTAGCCCCTCTTTTTTCATCGTTTTTTGAAGGCTGGAATCGAATAATACTTTCCGTATTGTTGCGCCAATTTCCTGTGCATCTTGAGGCTGAACGTAAAGGGTGTGTTCACCACCGGTTTCTTCAAAACAGCTTCCAGTAGAAGCAATAACGGGTGTTTCACTGCAAAGTGCTTCGAGAATTGGAATACCAAAACCTTCGAAAACAGACGGATAAACAAATAACTGAGCCATTTGATAAATAGCAGGTAAATCAATTGTTTCAACCTGATGCAAGAAATGAACCAGAGTAGTCAGTTTAAGATTCTTTGCTAAGCTCTCTAGTTCAACAGTATAATCTGTTTTGCGACCAACTATTACTAGTGGGATATCAATTTTCTCCTCATAAATGGCTTGTAGAATAATGGCAATATTCTTTCGCGGTTCAATAGCTCCTACAAAAAGTATATAATCCGTTGGCAAGTTGTATTTTAAATTAATTTGTTCTTTCTTATCTTCAGAAGTCTTCTGTCTAAAAATATTATTACAACCCTGATAAACAACTTCGACTTTGTCTGAATCGGCTTGGAAGAATTCAATAGCATCTTGTTTAGATTGTTCACTTATTGCAATAATCCGATCGGCAACACTGCAACTTCGCATGTTTTTTGCCGTGAATATTTTACGATACGATGTTGGATATAATTCGGGATAACGAATAAATATGGCATCATGGAAAGTTATAATTTTTTTTATGGGTAACTTCTCAATTCCAAAGGGTAATTCCTGACTTAAACCATGAAAGATTTCGTCGCCTTGACGCTTGATATCATCATTCAAACCAATGCTTCGCCAAATAGATGACGGAAGTAATTTATAGATTCCGCTCGGTTGAATAATGGTTGTGTTTTCAGGATTAAGTTGAACATTAATCTTAATTTTAGGGGTGTATAAATCATATTGATTTTCGGGATAGTATTGACTTAGTATTCGTACCAAATCTCTACCGTAATTACCTAATCCGCGATGATTACAGAATAATCTTTTGGCATCATATCCTATCTTCATAATAGTCTTTTCGTGGATTTTAGTTTCAAAATTCTGTACAATAATGATTTATTTTCTCCACTGATTCGTATTCATCTAATTGAGCAGCAGTTGCATATGCTTTAGCAATGCTGGTTAATACTGCTTTGTTCTCTGAAAGTCGTTTAAAGCTTTTGAATCGTCTTATTTTTGAAATGGTTGGCATGAACTGCATCCGATTAATATCAATAAGTGTAAACTGATAATTACTTTCAATCTTCTTATACAATATATTACCCGGCGACATGTCCAAATGCAGAACCCCTTTGTTATGAAAATAAGCAATATAAGTTGAAAGTTGTTGTAGCAATACGTCGTCGTTTAGTTTACCAGTCATTAAATCACGAATATCTGAAAAATCTTTTTCATAAATTGAAATGAAGTATCCATAATTAAGAAGTCCACAACTTTTTTGCTCAATGTATGCAACTGGTGCAGATGTGTTTACACTCAATTCCAATAACTTTAAAGCATATTCATATGCCCGCTTGGCTTTGGATGGACGTAAGAAAGTATATGCTATCCGATTAATATAGTGTGGTTTTTTATAACGTTTCACAATGACTTCATACTCATTGGCAGAAAACTTTTTCAGTTGGTTTCTGGCCTCATAAACCATTTCCCCATCCGTGTCGAACTTGTTTGGAATCTTTTCGATAAATGGACGTAAACTGCTGTATTTTGGATTGATAACGATGGTCATAGTTCTAAAATAGGATTTTTTCAATGCGGTTGATAATCATATCTGGGGAGACATTATTTAAACAGGCATAATCGCCCCGGTAGCATGGTTTCTGACCATAAATGGAGCAGGGGCGACAGGCCAAATCAACCTGAATTGCATTCTGTATTGACTGGTTCCAACCCATAAAACCTGCATATGGATGTGTTGCTCCCCAGACCGAAACAACTGTTGTTCCAACAAGTGAGGCCATATGCATATTTCCCGAATCCATTGATTCCATTACATCTAATTGGCTCATTAGTAGTAGCTCTTGGCTCATATTTAATTTGCCAACCATTGATACAATGCTGGGATATACAGCCGCCCAGCCATCTGTGATTGTCTTCTCTGTTTGACCACCCCCAAAAATAAACACTTTCACCCGCTTGTCGTTAGCAAAGTGCTCAATAACTTTAAGTTGTGATTTTATCGGATAAATTTTTCCTTTATGTTGAGCAAATGGGGCAATGCCTATCCATTTTAAGTTTTCCTTTTCACCAGTAAGTGGAACTATTTCTGAAAGATCTGGTTTGTTATCACTTAATACCGACTCAAAGTTTAGTTGAAAGATAAATCCAAGTCGTTCAAGAACTTCATAATAACGCACAAAGACAAGCTTTAATTGATTAAATGTTTTGCCATTTCTGCGAGTAAGTTTCTTCTTCATCTTACGAGCCTTATTGATTGAAGCCGTAGGAATGCCGGTCAATTTAAATCGAAAACGAAGATATTTTGTCCTCAGGACAGAGTGGAAATCTGCTATATAATTAAAGTTTTCAGTTTTTAATTCGGCGAATAACTTGTTCAAACCAATAATTCCTTTGTGTTTACCACCTAAATCAGCACTAATAAACCGTACATTCGATGGCAGATTCTGAAACAATGGTCTGAATTGTTGTCGACTCAAAACGGTTATTTCATGCATAGGAAAGTTCATTGCCAGCGAGTAAATCACTGGAATGGTCATGGCTACATCGCCAAGGGCTGATAATCTGATGATTAAAATTTTTTGCATTACTTGCTTTTGCCGTATAAAACCGGATTTAATGCCGGATCATTGTACATTTTCATTTGTTTGTACACTTTCATTCGTTTCGCACCGCTAGCAATAGCTGCAATTAACTCACTGATAGAAGTTGATAAATCAACCTTTTGTTCCAATAAGATATTCAGTTTTGTCTGACATTGTGCCATATGTTCGGCTGAAGAATCTTTGCGGTCAACTTCCTGTTGCATGTGGTATATTTTCAAATGGAGTATCGACAAACGATCGATGGCCCAAGCCGGACTCTCAGTATTTACCGAAGCAGTTGAACTCACTACTACGTCTTTGTTTTTATCAAGGAAGTAGCTGTCGATCAATTCCACTAAATCCGTACGATCCTGATTCGATTTATCAATTCGACGTTTCAATGCAAGCGCTTCTACAGGGTCAATTCCCGGGTTGCGGATAATGTCTTCCAAGTGCCACTGAACGGTGTCAATCCAGTTTTTTAGGTACAAATAATACTCAATGGTTTTGAGTTCATATTTATTGTCAATAGGAGCGTCTACGTGGTCAGTTTTATGGTAATCAAGGACTGACTCATTGAAAATCCGGTTACATAATTCGGTAAAATTCATATTCTCTAGTTTTTTTGTCAATTATTTGAAAAATTTATTGATTACAGGAATAGTTCTCAGTGGAAAATCACGCTTAACTAATAATGTTATATATCCAATCATCAATACTGATTTAAGTCCTACGTTAACCAACTTGTAGGGTGTGTCAATAAAGGTGCTTGTTGCGTACAGAATGATGGTTACTGCCGAGTAAAGTCCAATGGTTTTCATGTCGTACTTTATTGGCATATATTTTTGTCCATAATAGTACGAAACCACCATGATTACAAAAAAGCAAACAAAAGCTGCCCAGGCACATCCCATATAGCTATAAGTGGGTACAAGAAGGATATTCAGCACCACAATAATAATTGTGCCTAAAATAGAAAACCAGGCACCGTACATGGTTTTATCGGTGAGTTTGTACCAAAGCGAAAGATTGAAAAATATGCCCTGAAATATAAACGAAAGCATAACAATCGGTACTACTTTCAAACCTACCCAATATTTGCTATTTGGAATAAAGTATTTAAAAATGTCCATATATAGCACCATTCCCAAAAACAGAAACAAAGCAATAAGTATATAATACTTCATGGCATCGGCGTAAGTATCCAGGCTATTTTTGTCCTTTTTCTGAGCAAAAATAAATGGTTCGTACGCATAACGGAACGCTTGAGTGAACATAGTCATTACCAATGCAATTTTCGAGGTTGCACCGTAAATTCCAAGATCTGCTTTGCCAATATCTCCAGGCAATAGAAATGGAAAAAGAATTTTGTCCAATGTCTGATTCATAATACCAGCAATTCCCAAAACCACTAATGGTAATGAGTATTTGAGCATTTGTTTAAGCAAGGCAATGTCAAATTCAAATTTCACTACAAATACATCGAATAACAAAGCAATAGTTACTAATGCTGTGGAGAATATATTGGCGATAAAAACATAGCCTACGCCATAATTCGGATCGTAAAACCAATTAATCAGATTAGGTGCTTTGACAGCTAACCATGGGCAAACTACCAGAAAGAAGATATTGAAAAAGATATTAACCGCAATGGCAAATAAATTCAGGAAGACAAATCGTACGGGACGGTTCTTAAACCGCAAATACACGTAAGGAATACAGCCAAATGCATCCAACGCCACTACAGTTCCAAGTAAAGCTATAAATTCGGAGTGATTGTGGTAGCCCATTGCACTGGCAATTGGGTGCGAGAAAAAAATACATATCAACGCAAAAATGGTAGATGTAGCGCCGACTGCTATAAGCGTTGTGCTATATACTTTACCGGCTTCTTCTTTGTTTTTATTGGCAAACCGTAGAAATCCGGTTTCCATTCCATACGTTAGCAAAACCAGCAATAAAGCCGTCCAGGCATACAAGTTGGTTACAATTCCGTAGTCGGCAGAACTTGCCAGAACGTAGGTATAAAGCGGAACCATCATCCAGTTCAGGAATCGTCCTAAAATACTGCTAATTCCATACATGGCGGTTTCTTTCGCCAGTGTTTTCATTTGTTTTGCCATAATCTAATTTGCCAATGTGATAATGTGGCCGTTTGGCTTGCCAGGAATATGCTAATTAAAGTTTTTTTTACTAAATTACAATTTTACTTCTTTTTGAAAAATCCCAATATTTTTTCCACAAATTTCATTTCTGACGATGGCTCAAAGTCTTCTTGTTTTAAATAATCGGCTTCCATAAGCACTTTTATAGCCCTTTCGGCATCCTCTTCACGCACCTGAAGCTTCACACCACCTACTATTCCAGTCCAGTAAGTGCTGGTCACATTTTCATCTTGTGCAAAGCACTCGATCTCAAACGACTCTAAATAGGATTTTGCTATTTGAAAATCATTTGAATTATTAAAAGCTCTCAGTGTAACTAATTCGTTCATGTGCTAAATATTTAAAGTGATCAGTTTAAAAAAGCGTTCCTGTTTCTCCCAACTTTACTTTTCCCAAATGTTTGTAGGCCAGTTCTGTTACTTCGCGCCCACGTGGTGTACGTTTCATAAAACCTTCTTTAATCAGAAATGGCTCATATACTTCTTCAATGGTTCCGGCATCCTCGCCCAAAGCGGTAGCAATAGTCGTTAATCCAACCGGTCCGCCACGGAATTTGTCGATAATAGTATTTAAAATTTTGTTGTCAATTTCGTCTAAACCATATTTGTCGATATTCAGTGCTTCAAGGGCATATTGAGCAATTTCCAAATCAATGGTTCCATTACCTTTTACTTGTGCAAAATCCCGAACTCGTCGAAGTAATGCATTGGCAATACGCGGTGTGCCCCGACTACGACCACCAATTTCCAATGCCGCTTGATTGTCAATTGGTACATCAAGCAAATGTGCCGAACGTTTTATAATACCTGTAATTACCTTAATATCATAATACTCAAAGTGGCAGTTGATTCCAAAACGAGCTCGTAGTGGAGCTGTAAGCAAACCGCTACGTGTTGTTGCGCCAATGAGCGTAAACGGATTTAAATCCAGCTGAATGGAACGGGCGCTTGGGCCTTTATCTATCATTATATCAATGCGATAATCTTCCATGGCTGAATACAGGTATTCTTCCACAATAGGACTCAGGCGATGAATTTCATCAATAAATAGCACATCGTTTGTTTCCAAACTTGTGAGCAATCCGGCCAAATCACCGGGTTTATCCAACACTGGTCCCGACGTGATTTTAAATCCAACGTTCAACTCGTTGGCAATAATATTTGAAAGCGTGGTTTTGCCCAGTCCCGGAGGTCCGTGCAATAATACATGATCAAGTGATTCGGTACGCATGCGAGCTGCTTGCACAAAGATTTTCAGATTCTCGACAATTTTGTTTTGTCCGCTAAAATCCGAAAAAGTCAGTGGCCGCAAAGCGTTCTCGAACTCTTTTTCGCCTTTTTGGTTGTTTCGTATATCGAAATTTTCTTCCATTTTTTTCTTTAGCGAACAACCGCTTTAAGCGGTTTGTTGCGTTACTTATTTTCAGTTTTACCGACAAACGGCGTTGGGCCGTTGTTCGGTAGTGTCAAGCTCCGGAACACCTCTTCCATACTTCGTTCCACCGCTTTCATCGTCAGTATTTTATTCATCGTTTTTACGGCAAAATCGAAGATATCACCCCGCACATCTGCCGAAGCAATTAACGCAAAACGAGTGTCGGATATTGTAGTTACTCCTGTAATATCTTTCAGTTGCTCAAAACTTTCCGGCTGAACAGCTTCGGCAAATTCTACTTCCAGATGAAAGCTGTTTTCGTCGAATGCACTGATTTTTGATAAATCGGAATAATCGGCCACTATTTCACCTTTGTTTATTACTATCACACGGTTGCATATTGCTTTGATTTCCTGCATAATATGCGTGCTGAGTAACACGGTCTTATCTTTTCCAACTTCCCGAATCAGGTTGCGGATTTCTTCCAACTGATTGGGGTCGAGTCCGGTGGTTGGTTCGTCTAAAATCAACACTTTGGGGTTTGGAATCAATGCTTGAGCCAGTCCCACGCGCTGACGGTAACCTTTTGATAGTTGACCAATTTTCTTGTGAAATTCAGGTCTTAAGCCAACTAAATCAATCAGTTCCTCTACCCGTTGCTCCTTATTTTTGCCCAGTTTGTATGTTTCAGCCACAAAAAGCAGGTATTCTTTCACGTACATATCAGTGTACAATGGGTTTTGCTCGGGCAAGTAACCAATCAAACTGCTTGTTTTTAGCTGATTGTCATTTACCTCCATTCCACAAATCTGAACGCAACCGGTATTATAAGCCAATGCGCCAGCCAAAATCTTCATTGTAGTTGTTTTTCCGGCACCGTTTGGCCCCAAAAAACCAACTACTTCACCCTCGCCAATTTCAAAATTGATGTTGTTCAAAACGGTTTGCTCACCGTATTTTTTGGAAAGATTAGAAATGCTGATCGACATTGAATTAATTGATAGTTGACAGTTACAAAGATAAACATTTCTGATTGGCTTTTGCAACAATTTTTCGGCCTATTTTTTTGCAAACACAGCTGCTATTACTGAAAGTAAAATATACCAACCAATAATGGGTGCAAAGGCATTTAATTGAAAAATAACCAAAAGAATGATAGTCACTCCCAGAAAAATATATTGAATCTGATTATCTTTCCATGCAAGGTTTTTTACTTTCAGTGCAAACATTGGTATTTCAGCAACCAACAGGTAGCTAAATAAAACGGTAAGAACAATTATTAGCCACACGTTAGAGATTAAGAATGGAGCAAAAGAAGTTGTGAGTCCTCCCCAAAAAATGGCATTAGCTGGAGTTGGCATGCCTATGAATGAAGAAGTTTGGCGTTCGTCGATATTGAATTTTGCCAGTCTTAACCCCGAAAAAACAGGAATGATAAATGCAAGATACGGCAACCATTCATTAATATTTGCTTCGGTCAGTAACGAGAAAACAATCATTCCCGGAGCAAAGCCAAAGCTCACCATATCAGCCAATGAATCAAGTTCTTTTCCCATTGGGGAATATGCTTTAAGCAAGCGTGCCGCAAATCCATCGAAAAAATCGAAAACCGCAGCCACTAAAATAGCTATAAATGCACCCTGATAATTGCCTTTGAAAGCGAGCAACACCGCTACACAGCCTGAGAATAGGTTTAGGCAAGTGATAAAATTAGGAATGTGTTTTTTGATCATTTTATTCTTTATTTTTACTATCTATCCAAATTGTCACAGGTCCATTATTTACCAAAGCCACCTTCATGTCAGCTGCAAAAGTACCAGTTTTTACTTCTTTTCCAAGTTTTTGGGTAAGCAAGTTGCAAAAGTGCTCATAGAGTGGAATGGCTATTTCGTGTTTAGCAGCTTTGATGTAGGATGGCCGATTACCTTTTTTTGTCATGGCATGAAGCGTAAACTGGCTCACAACTAACACTTCACCGTTAATATCTGTGACTGAACAATTCATTACGCCGTTTTCGTCGTCGAAAATGCGTAATCCCACCACTTTCCCGGTCAGCCATTCGCTATCTTCTGTTGTGTCAGCCTCTTCTATTCCCACCAGAACCAATAAACCCGCGCCAATGCGTGATTTTATTTGATGATCAATTTCTACCGAAGCCTCGTTTACCCGTTGAATTAAAATGCGCATAACTGCTTGTTATATTCTTTTTACAAGCTGCAAAATTACAAAAAAATGTGGATTGTCAATTTCTTCTGTTACTAGTTCAAATTGTTGTTTAGAGCAAGTCTTTATTTAGATCTCAAATAGGGGATAGGCCAATCGATTTCGTGGGTTGTTTTTAAGGTGGAAGTCAGTGGAAAATAAGGGTTTCGAAGTAATTCTCGTCCAAGTAGCACTATATCGGCTTTTTCATTTTCAAGTATTTCCGAAATTTGTTCGGTAGTGGTTATCAACCCAACAGTTGCAGTGAGTATGCCTGTTTTTTGGATAGCTTCGGAAAATGGAACCTGATAGTTTGGCGCAACAGGTATTTTAGCTGTGGCTATATTTCCACCGCTTGAACAATCGATTAAATCAATGCCTTTTTCTTTTAAAATTTGGCAAAGTTTTACGGTTTCGTCTAAATTCCATCCACCTTCTGCCCAATCGGTTGCCGATAGCCGTACAAACAATGGCAGTTCAGCTGGCCAAACTGTTTGGATAGCATCAGTTATTTCCAGCAGAAGTCTTATTCGGTTCTCAAAACTCCCACCATAATCGTCGGTACGGGTGTTTGATAGCGGTGAAAGGAATTGATGAATCAGGTAGCCATGTGCACCGTGAATTTCAAGAACCTTAAATCCGGCTTTTTTTGCACGCAATGCAGTGTCTTTGAACAGAGCAATGGTTTTGTTTATTTCAGCTTGGTCAAGTGCTACTGGTAGCCGTTCAGTTGTATCGAATGGAATTTCGGATGGTGCAATTATTTGCCATCCACCGTTATTCACCGCAAGTTGTTTTCCACCTTTGTCGGGCGAATTGTGCGATGCTTTACGTCCGGCATGGCCAATCTGAATGCCTGCAACAGAACCCTGTTGATGAATAAATTCGGCAATTTTTTCAAGTTCAGTTATTTGCTCATCGTTCCAGAGGCCCAGGTCAAAAGGAGTAATTCTACCTTCCGGGGCAACGGCTGTAGCTTCCAGAATAATTAATCCGGAGCCACCAACAGCCCTGGTTCCATAATGAACATAATGCCAGTTGTTCGCAAATCCATCTTTAGCCCAATATTGGCACATGGGTGGCATGCCAATCCGATTTTTAAGTGTAACTGATTTTATAGTGAGTGGTTGATTTAATTGTGCCATTAGAATATTTAATTGAAATTTGAAATAAAGATACATGAACTTACTTCATTGGAACAATGAATAATGCATAAATGTTGCGTCAGGGAAGATGAACAAAAAAGTCCCAATCAGAATAACTGACCGGGACAATTCTCAAAACTATAGTGGAATCAGAATCTTATTTTTCGCAACTTACAGTACCATCGGCATTGAATGTAACCGATTTCCTTGTCTTATTGAGACTCATAAACACTTTGTATTGTAGACTTCCGTCTGCTAAAGTGTATTTCTCAGCACGTTTTTTCACGTTGTAAGTTGAATAATTAGCAGTAACTGCTGCTGAAATTTCTGTTGGAACATCGGCGTAATTTATTCTCTCTGCCTTAAAAATAATAGTTCCGGTTGCATCAAACACTAATTTAACCGGTTCTTTGGTGGTTGAGCAAACAAATACTTCGGTTACAATTCCCTGACAAATAGTGTCGACCTCGGCATGAATAACTGTATAATCTGCATAATTGCTGCTAATGTATTCATTCAGAGTAGTTGATAATGAGTCTACAGAAATTTCATTTTTGAAATGTTTGTCGTGACCATGTTTTCCGTGTCCTTTACCACCATGTTTTGGCCTGCCCACACTATCGGGTGGTGTCACTAAACTGTCAGCGGCAAGTCCTTTGCAAGCATTGTTGGCATAAGCAATTACAGAGCCACTCTTTGTGAATGTGACTGTTTCACCAGTGTTAAGTGTGGCGGTAACCTTCGAACTGCTACTTGTTGTTGATACAACTGACGCTGCCGGAAATATTTCGGCGATATACGTGGCAATACTTTCAGATGTTGAACTTGATACACCAGCTGAATCATCGTTGCTACTGCACGACACCATTACTGCAGCTAAAGCAAGAATTGAAAAAATGATCTTTTTCATAACGATACAATTTTAATAATTAGTTGTTTTTTTAATTTAGCGAGAAGTAGTGATATTTCATTCGCGAATATTTAGTGGTGTTTATTTCTAAATTCAGTGCAACTATAAATTTTAAATGATAACGGAATCAAGTAATTTCAGTTCAATTGCTAAGGTTTTTTGTTATTTGTTTTGAATTATGTGCAAATATAGATTTAGATGATAACGGAATCAAGCAATTTCAGTGGATTTCATTTTTCTATAAGTGGAAGCAAAAAAATGCGTTGTCAGTTGTGGTTATATATGGCTTTTGGAGAGAATTGTTGTGTTAATTATATTGCTGATTGTGAGATGGAAATGGCTTGTTTTGAATTGTTCCTTCTCTATTGAAATGACAAAGTAAGTGTTACTTATTAAAAAAAACATTTTTTTCAATATTATCTAAATAGCTGTATCGATAAAAAATTGTATTTTTGTGGCTAAGCTGTCCAAAATTTCACAATTCAATAGTTGTGAAGCAGAATAAAGCTAATTATCAACCATATAATTTTCATTGATAAATGACCATAAACATTGTAAATAAGTCAAAACACCCACTTCCCGAGTATGCTACGCCTTTGTCGGCAGGTATGGATTTACGTGCAAACATAGAAGAGCCCATAGTGCTCAAATCGTTGGAACGAAAATTGATACCAACCGGATTGTTTATTGAACTACCTACCGGTTACGAAGCACAAATTCGTCCTCGCAGCGGGTTGGCCATTAAAAAGGGAATAACCGTATTAAACTCGCCGGGAACTATCGATGCTGATTATAGGGGCGAAATATGCATTATTCTGGTAAACCTTTCGGCAGAAGATTTTATTATTAACGATGGTGAGCGTATTTGCCAAATGGTAATAGCTGAACATGCTCAGGCTCAATGGGTGGAAGTGTCGGAACTAAACGAGACTGACCGTGGTACAGGTGGATTTGGTCACACCGGAAAAAAATAAGCAGTTGCTGAAAGTCATTGCTTGAAAATGACTGAACTGCCGTTATTCAATGATTACAGAAATCTATGTACAAAAGATATTTCTTCTTCCTTCTTTTTGTGTTTTCTCTTTTTTCGGTTAATGCCACTAAAGCATTAGTTCAAAAAAGTAAGCCCGAAAATCGTCTTTCAACTGCTGAGCAACGTCAGTTTGATTATTATTTCTACGAGGGTATTCGGTTGAAAGATAGTCAGAAATACGATGAAGCATTGGAGGCTTTTCGATTTTGTTTGAGTCTTGACTCGTTAAATGGTGGGGCTCTTTCCGAGGCGGGAGTGCTGTATGCTTCGGTTGGGTTAAATGCAGAGGCAGTAAGCTGTTTAGAGAAAGCAGTGAAAATTGATCCCGGAAACTGGTGGTATAATGTACAACTCATTTCTATGTATTCGGGGCTTAAAAGCTGGAAACCGGCCATTGTTGTTGCCAAAAAACTGCAAAAGCGATTTCCAAATAAAGAAGAAGTTTACGGCATGTTGGCTTCGTTTTACAAAGAAACCAAAGAATATGACAAAGCAATTGCAGCTTTTGATAAGTTGGAAAGCCTTTCGGGCATAGAGCAATCTACCTCGTTTGAAAAATTTCGCTTGTATATTTTGTTGGGGAAACCTAAAAAAGGAGTTGCCGAAATAGATAAGTTAGTGGCGAAATATCCTACAGAGAGTCGTTACAAGGTTTTCAGGGGCGATATTTTTATGGAGCAGAAAATGCCTGAAAAGGCATTTGAGGTGTATCAGCAAGTATTAAAGGAAGACCCTCAAAGTGCTTATGTCTATGTTTCATTATCGGAATATTACAATTCGGTAAATCAACCAGACAAGGCATTGGAATCGATAGTGAGTGCTCTTAAAAGTGAGCAACTGGATGTTGATACAAAAGTGCAGGTTTTGGGACAATATGTTGAGAAACTAGTGAAAGACTCAACAAAACTGGTGGAAACTGAGAGTTTATTTAAGTTGCTGGTTGATCGTTATCCACTCGAAGAGCAGGTTCATGGCTATTATGCCGTTTTTCTTCAGTATCAGAAACGAAATGCTGAGGCTATCTCGGAGTTGGAAACCATGATAAACATAAATCCAAAAAACGATCAAACCTGGCTGCACCTTATTCAATTTTATATTGGCGACAGAAATTATAGTCAACTTTTGTCGGTAACCAAACGTGCGATTGCAAATCTGCCGAAATTGCCGGCTTGGTATTTCTATCAGGCTATTGCTCAGTTTCAATTGGCCGATTATAAAGGAGCTTTGCTCACTTGCCAGACTGGATTACCTTATGTTTCGGCTGAACAAGGTGCTTTGAAAAGCGATTTTTATTCGCAAATTGCCGATGGCTTTTATAAATTGGAACAAAAGGACTCGGCTTTCATTAATTACGAAAAATCGTTACAGGCAAATCCGAAAAATATTATGGTAATGAATAATTACGCATACTATCTTTCGCTAGAGAAGTCGGAGCTTAAGAAAGCTGAAAAAATGAGCGCTAAAACGGTGGAATTAGAACCCAAAAACAGTACTTATCTGGATACCTATGCGTGGATTCTGTATCAACAGGCAAGTTACTCTTTGGCCAAGTTTTATATTGAAAGAGCTGTAGAAAACCTGTCGAACCAAGAAGAACACGGCGTAGTGCTTGAACATTATGGCGACATTCTGTGGATGTCGAATCAAGATGATAAAGCTTTTGAAATGTGGCAAAAATCATTCGATGCTGGCAATAAAACGGATGAACTTAAAAAGAAAATTGAAAACAAAGGATGGAAAAGGTAGTTTCTGAACATTCCTTTTTACAACCATAACAAGTTATACATTTATAAAATAAAAAACATGAAACGCAAAATATCGTTTTTTTTAGTATCAACATTGCTCGTTTTTACTGCTTGTAAAACAACAAAAAGTATTGTCAAACCTACCGTTAATGTCGTAAACCCTAGTGCTTCGGTTGTGAGTGAGGTTCAGAAAAATCAACCTCAGTTTAAAACGGCCAATGTAAGTAAAATGACTCTTGAGCTTAATATGAACGACCGTACGGTGAATATTTCGGCAAGTTGCAAGATAAAAAAAGACTCGGCAATGTTTGTTTCTTTTCAGGTTTTTGGGTTCGAAGTGTTTAAAGCCGAGCTACTGAAAGATAGTATGAGGGTTTTTGATAAAATGAACAGACGTTATTATGTATCCGATTATCAATACTTCAGTAAACGTTTTGGGGTGGATGTTAACTTCCATAGTTTACAGTCGTTGCTTACTGCTCAATTTTTCTGCGTTGGTAAAAATGAGGTTCTATCCGATAGTTGTAAATTAGTTGCTTTAACGGGTGGGCAGTCTGCCTTGAATTATGATTCGGGCAATATGCTTCAGTCTACCGAAGTTTCTGTTGCCAACATTATACAAAAAGTAATTCTTAAGGCTAAAAATAGCGACTATCAATTACAAACAACGTATTCAGATTACACTGCCGAAAATGGTGGAGTTAGCTTCCCTAAAACAATAGCTTTGCGTGCTTTCAACGATAAAACAAAAGTCTCTTGCGATTTTTCAATCCTTAAAGTCGATTTTAATACTGATTTGAAATTTACCTCGCTGGCAACCGATAAATATACTCGCAGCGATATAGATCAAATTATCAAGAAGTAATAATACTGAATCTAAAACGACTCTAATACACTCTATTGATGCATTCTCAATCTTCACATCGAATTTTATTTGTCCTGTTTTTAATGGCGGTTTTTACGCTTTCGCTTCAGGCGCAAAGTGTAAAGGAGCTTGAACTGCAACGGAAGCAAACACTTAAAAGTCTGGAAGCAACCAGTAAGTTGTTGAACGAAACTAAGAAGTCGCAACGCAGCTCGTTGACAAAACTAACGATAATAAGCAAAAACATCAATGTACGTAAAGAGCTTATTAAGAATATTGGTACCGAAATTGTAAAGTTGGATGACCAAATAGGTCAATTAGATACTGAAAAAGAAAAGCTTGAGAAACAGCTGGTCGAACTTAAAACTAAATATGCGAAACTGGTTCAGGAAGCACATATAAACAGGAGTTTGTATGCAAAAATTATGTTTGTATTGTCGGCAGAATCTTTCGACCAGTCGTTCCGACGGATGCGTTATTTCCAAGAATATACCGACTATCGCAAGCAGCAAGTTCACGAAATTGAAGGTGTCAAAGTTCAGATTCAGCATAAAAATGATAGTCTTCAGGTTCATAAAAGTACCAAGGTTGAGGTAGTTCAGCAGAAAGAAACTGAAGCAAAAAACCTTTCAAAAGATGAGCTGAAAGAAAAAGTACTACTAACCGATTTGCAGAAAAAAGAAGCAAAGCTTCGGGTAGCCCAAAAGGTACAACAGAAGAAAGCAAATGATCTGAATAATAAAATTGCATCCATCATTGCAGAGCAAATTCGCAAGGCCGAAGCCAAACGTGCTGCCGAGAAACAAAAACAAATAGCTGCGCAAAAAGAAGCCGAAGCTAAACGTGTTGCCGAGGCCAAACATGCTGCCGAACTCAAGAAAGCTGCTGAACAAGAAAAGAAACTTGCTTTGGAACGTGCTGCTGAGAAAAGAAAATTAGCCGAAGAAAGAAATGCTAAAGCCAAGAGCGAAGCGTCAAAAGCCGAAGTAAAAGCGGCTGTAAAAGCAGAACAGGAAGCTAAAGCCGAAGTGAAAGTGGCTGCTACTGAAACTGCAAAAGCTACTGCTGAAGTGAAGGCTACAAGTACTACATCGGTGTCGCTTCTTACCAAGGAAGAAACACTTGTGTCGGGCAATTTTGAACGCAATCAGGGACGTTTGCCTTGGCCTACTTCCAATGGATTTATCAGTGGGCATTACGGTATACAGCAGCATCCGGTATTGAAACATGTAACAACTAATAACAAGGGTATTTATATTCAAACTCCGGGCGGAAGTTCGGCCCGAGCGGTTTTTGAAGGTGTGGTAACTCAGCGTTTTTCTATCCCCGGAAGTAATAACGCCGTTATTATTCAACATGGAAACTATCGTACGGTATATGCCAACTTAACGCAGATTTACGTGCGTGAAGGCGATCATGTAAGTGCAAAACAAGCCATTGGTAAAATTTATACCGATGACGAAAGTGACAATAAAACAGAGCTTTATTTCCAGATTTGGAATGGTAAAAGTATTCAAAATCCGGAAAGTTGGATAGCGAGATAACTCCTAACCACTAAAAAGGAATTAGGATCGTCTCATAGTCTGAAGCACAATTTGCTAAACTAGAAAAATATAAAGATCATTATAAAACTAACTTAACTCCCCTTTAGGGGTTGGGGGTAAATTTTATGGAAGAAATAGAAATTACACAGCAAGTCGATTACGGCGATAGTAATATTATTACCCTTGAAGGTCTCGAGCATGTTCGTCGCCGTCCGGGGATGTATATTGGAAAACTAGGCGATGGAACTCATTCCGACGATGGTATTTATGTGCTTCTGAAAGAAGTTCTCGACAACTGTATTGACGAATACCGCATGGGTGCCGGAAAAAATGTGGAAGTTCGGGTGAAGGATGGACATGTGGAGGTTCGTGATTATGGACGTGGTATTCCATTGGGAAAAATGGTGGATGCCGTTTCCATTATGAACACTGGTGGTAAATACGACTCAAAGGCATTTAAAAAATCGGTAGGGCTTAATGGAGTTGGTACAAAGGCTGTAAATGCACTTTCGTCTACCTTTATTGTACAAAGTTATCGCGACGGACAAAGTCGTCGCGCTGAATTTGAAAAGGGCAAATTGGTACAAGATAGTGATGTTTACGATGATGCAAGCTCGGATCGAGGAACTTACACCTACTTTGTACCCGACAATACACTTTTCAACGACTATATTTACAAAGACGAGTATATTGAAACCATGTTACGCAATTATGCGTACCTCAATACGGGTTTGACCATTAATTTTAATGGAAAAAGAATTTTATCGAGAAATGGATTGACTGATTTGTTGAACGAAAACATTACAGCACAACCTTTATACCCGATTATACATCTAAAAGGTGAAGATATTGAAATAGCTTTCACTCACAGCGATCAGTATGGCGAAGAATATTACTCGTTTGTAAATGGGCAACATACTACACAGGGTGGAACGCATCAAAGTGCATTCCGCGAGGCTGTGGCTCGTACTATCAAAGAGTTTTATGCCAAAAATATGGAAGTGGCCGATATTCGCAACGGTATTATTGCTGCGGTGGCTATCAGTGTAGAGGAGCCTGTTTTCGAATCGCAAACTAAAACAAAACTTGGTTCGCGCGACATGGCGCCATCGGGTGGATTATCGGTAAGTAAGTTTATTTCCGATTTCCTGAAAAGAGAATTGGATAATTATTTGCACCGTAATAGCGAAACTTCCGGTATTTTACACCAAAAAATTCAGGATTCGGAAAAAGAGCGTAAAGCCATTGCCGGTGTAACTAAACTGGCTCGTGAACGCGCAAAAAAGGTAAACCTGCACAACAAAAAACTTCGCGATTGCCGCGTGCATTTCAACGACTCACTTACCAAAGATGAAGCAAAGAATGCTGCAATTCAAAATTCGTGTATTTTCATTACCGAGGGCGATTCGGCAAGTGGTTCTATTACTAAAAGTCGCGATGTAAATACACAGGCGGTATTTAGTTTGAAGGGTAAACCTTTAAATAGTTACGGCTTAACCAAGAAAATTGTGTACGAGAATGAGGAATTCAATCTTCTGCAGGCAGCGTTGAATATAGAAGACGGTATTGACAACCTGCGCTACAGTAAAGTTATTGTGGCAACCGATGCCGATGTGGACGGTATGCACATTCGCTTGCTGTTGATTACATTTTTCTTGCAATTCTTCCCAGATCTGATTAAAAAAGGGCACGTACATATTCTTCAAACGCCTCTTTTCCGAGTGCGAAACAAAAAGGAAACCATGTATTGTTATTCGGAAGAGGAACGTTTAGCGGCTTTATCTAAACTTGGCGCTAACCCCGAAATTACCCGATTTAAAGGACTTGGTGAAATCTCTCCCGATGAGTTTAAGCACTTTATTGGTAAAGACATGCGTCTGGATCAGGTAAGTTTGAAGAAAGAAGATGCGGTACAAGATTTATTGTCGTTTTACATGGGTAAAAATACCCCCGAACGTCAGATCTTTATTATCGATAATTTGGTGGTAGAGGAAGACGTGTAAGACTACCCCTAACCCCTAAAGGGGAATAAGAAAAACTCCGATGTGGAGTTGAATCTGACTTGAAAATTGGTCTAAATGAGATAAAAAGAACTCCGAAGGAGTTGAATGTGCATAACCTCCGGTGAGCGAAGCGTAACCGGGGGGCTGAATGAACAAAGCAATACCAACCCCGGAAGGGTTGAACATCTAACAACTATCTCAACTAAACAATGAGCTCGAATTTTGTTCCTTGCTTCCTGCAGCAGAATAATTCACTCAGTAGAGTTCAATTTTATAGCTTAGGGGAATAAGCCAGCGCAGAATGTTATACTAATATGCTCCGGATATTCTTAAAAGCGCTGCGGATTTCGCCAAAACAGTCTCCGAGCTAAAATCCGCAGCGCGGATTTTAATAATCGAGCAGCAATGGTTAAATCCGCAGCGCGGATTTCAATAAATGACCTCCAATGGTTAAAACTGCGCTGCGGATTTCAATAAATGACGAGGAATGGTTAAATCCGCGTTGCGGATTTTGATAAACCTGTAGCTATATTAAAATCCGCAGCGCGGTTAACAATAATCCAGTTGGTTTTATAAAATCTACCGCGGTAGAAATCGATAACCGGACAGGTTTATTGAAATCTACTGAGTATTTAATGCCAAACCTATTGGTTTTATAAAATCTACTGCAGTAGAAGTCGATAACTGAACAGGTTTGTTGAAATCTACTGAGTATTTAACGATAATCCTATTGGTTTTATAAAATCTACTGCGGTAGAAATCGATAACCGAACAGGTTTATTAAAATCTACTGAGTATTTAACGATAAAACGTTTTGCCGGGGGTTGTTTACTGTAGTTATCAATAAAAATCCTATTCCATTATTATCAATCAGCACTAACAATTATCTATGTCCATATCTTATTATTCCGAAGACGACTCCAAAGAACTTAATCCCGATGTCTATTTCATGCGTCAGGCTTTGCTGGAAGCCCACAAGGCAGGCGAGCGTGACGAAGTGCCTATTGGAGCAGTAATTACTTGTCAGGGGCGAATTATTGCTCGTGGTCACAACCTCACCGAAACGTTGACCGATGTTACTGCCCATGCCGAAATGCAAGCCATAACAGCTGCGGCTCAGTTTTTGGGTGGAAAATACCTGACCGATTGT
>Ga0302215_10000078_pt1 | contig 76119 bp, 53 predicted proteins | sample II_Fen_N3_1_FD_194580 | JGI IMG/M metagenome (GOLD analysis project Ga0302215, IMG submission 194580) | Peat permafrost microbial communities from Stordalen Mire near Abisko, Sweden - II_Fen_N3_1 | ecosystem: Environmental > Terrestrial > Soil > Wetlands > Permafrost | place: Sweden: Abisko... | reverse complement strand
GTCGATTCCAATAATTCAAGTTTAGTTTGGCCTACTTTGAAGAAAGCAGTTTTTACTTTTTGTTCCGGTACTTCTTCTACTGCATAACAAGTTAATCCTAATACAGTTTCGTAATAAGGGATAGCAGCTTCGAGACTTTTTACTGCAATGCCTAAATGCTCAATATGAGTCGGTTTCATAATAAATATAGTTATAATAGTTTGATAATTAAGAACAGAGAAACAAACTTGAAACCACAGTAAAATCAGGGTGTTTTATAAACTGATTACTGAAATTTTTCCGTATTTCAAATTTCGTGCAAATTTACATTAATTATTCTTCATTATCAACGAAATAGATGAATAATTTTCATCTTTTTTCTTATTATTGATTATCAGAAAGATAGAATGAATATACAAAAACAGCAACTTTCGACAGAGTATAATGAAAAAGTCTACCCGCTATGGATAGACTTTACTTTCAGTTTTTATTGTTTTACGGCAATATTGTTAGGTTTGAAAATAGGTAGCTGGTATTTTAGTCAATTTTGTAAGTGATTTTATTTTACTAAATATACTGCTAATTGTCAATTTGGAGTTTTGTCGAAATATTTTATCTGCATCAACCTCTACCTTGTATATTTAAAAATGGAGCCTGTATAAACTTTTATAAGTTGTATTCACTCCTTGCCTGAACTATCAACATGCTAAAGCCGGATGTCTGTCTTTCTCCCTCTTATCCCCTTTAGGGGCTAGGGGTGATTTTTACCTGCCCATTCAGCAGCATCGGCAACAACCAATCACGAAGAGATTCAGTTTTTACTTTTACGTTACAAACGCCGAACCAAGTCCCCCTCGTTGCAAACGAGGGGGAGTGTGGGTAACAATAACGACTAATTGACCGCTATTTCTTTCTTCATCGGATGTGATATCCGTCTCAATAATATTAATGGATTTGAAGAATTTAATTAGCTCTATGATCTTATATACTTCCATGCTTTTGGCTGATAATTTATCAATAGGATATATGAGTTTGAATTTGTATTTCTATTATATTACTTTCATTACACCAAAATACTAATCCTTTATTAGCAGCTATACTATGCAATACTTTTGGATTTGGATGCAATAATCTGTTATTTGATAATTTTGAAGAAACTACATGTAACGCTCCTTGATTTCTATATGAGATAGAAGGTGTCCAATTTTCAATTGACCCATGATGGGGTATTTGAAAAACACTAATTTGATCTAATAATTCTTTATAATAAGTGCTTATTTCATTGTATCTTGATTTTAGATCAATATCTCCAGTATAGAAAAATCCACAATGAGTATCTTTACCTACACAACAATCAATAGACACTCTAAGACTTTCCGTTTGAGCCAAACACTCTACCCAACTTATTGAATTAGGAAGGAAATTACTAAGAGGAGAATGATACAATAGTAATGATGTATTATTGATTTCTTTGTCGGATATTTTTGATGTTTTTGCTGCTTTCGATAATCCCTTAGTCTCAGTTATCTTAATTAAATCATTTTTTGTTTCAATAATTCCGATTCTGGCATTCTTTAAAATCCCATTAAAATACTTTACTGCAATTGGCGATGGGTCTGGATAATAAAAAACAAATTGCCATATTTTAGTCCTGTTATACAGACAAACCTTTCCCGATTTTCTTATTGATACTTTTTCATCTGAAATACCTTCAATTTCTTTTATTGCATCTTCTTCTTGAACACTTTCTAATTTTGAAAAATCAATTGTGTAATCCGATTCTTTTGCATTATCTGAGTTATTGTCATTACTTTCACTACTAATATCGCTATTACCTTTTATTAGAATTATTCTACCAATTTTGCCTGTAAAAGTTTTTGACAAATACCCTATAGGGTCTTGAAGAAATCTCAAAATCCAGCTCTCTTCTTCAATTTGTGTTTGATATTTATAATAGGTTAATATATACACCAATCTTTCCCTAGGAGTAAGATACGGTAAAACGATAGTGTCTACTTTATCAACTAATGTAAGTAGTTGATTTAATCCGCTTATGTGATCTTTATGAAAATGGGAAATTGCCAGTAAATTTAAGTGATCGTGTTCCTTGAACTCTCGATTTACGCAATCTTCTGCCACACGAGTTATCGAAGATCCGCAATCATACACAAATCTGAAATTCCCAATTTTGCCAGAAGTAAACAGTCCAAATCCAACAGGATGAAACTTAAAAGATGATTCAATGTGCATAATATTCATTTTTATATCAAGATTTAAGGCATATATATCAATGTCAATCTTTTATTACTTTCAAATCCCAACCCTCCTTTACAATCATATCAAGAGCTTCTTTTGTTTGTGCTTCGCAAAATTTTGCAGCTTTATCCAGAAAATCTTGTTTGGGTGTTTTCCAATCTTTCATTGTCTGACGAATTACAGCCAAATCGATGCTTTGAGTATCTTCGATACATTTCAGTACAGTTGCATACAGTTCTTTCATTTCTGCTTTTTTGCCCCATTGATATTTAAAGAAAACCTTAGTATGTAATTCTTCAATTGTCTTTCTTACTGCTTCTTTCATTGTTTCAGGTATTCGTGCAAGCAATTTTTCATTATCATTCAGATCAAAATATGTGGCTTTGCTGTTTTCAAAACTACGTCTCACAAAATACTGCTTATTATTAATTGTCTTTTTAAAGGTGGGGTCATACGATCCCCAGTTATGTTGAGCAAAAGTAAAGCCTGTATTTAAGCCGGCTATTTTATCAATCAAATACGTATCTTTTGCTAATGCCATTTCACCTTGTTGAACTCCAAGCAATTTATTAGCCCATAAGATGGCATAGACAGATTCAATTTTATGGTAATGCTCCCATTGTGATTTTGAGCATTTATAATCCGTTTTCGGTTCAGCTGCTATCAAAGTTTCAAACTCCTGCACTGCTTCCACCACACTCACCTGCCCATTCATCAGCATCGGCAACAGCCAATCACGAAGAGACGAGAGTTGCTGGTTTTCTTGTTCAAGTAAATCTTGACGATTAAAAATGGATAATACCGTTTCTGTATATTTACATATAACTTGCTTATCTGCTAAACATATTGATATAGATTTTAAAGTTGTGGCTGATACCTCTTTGAATGTAGAACCAACAGCATTATTCTCTATTGCAGGTATCATATTTTTTACTGAATAATATACATATTCCGTTGAATATCCTTTGTTTGGAACAAATGATTTGAATCCCTGATTTGTAGTTACCTTTTCTCTTGAAATAGCCAAATACCCAATTGGAGCACGTGAACTCAAAAGAATAGTTCCTTTTGGCATTATATTTAATGAAGCAGCTTTAAGTCCTTTATCACTCACATCCAATTCACCTTTTGAAATGAATTTATTTCCGGTGTTTAGTGACAAATCTTTAGGAGTAATCCAAGCAGTTCCTTCATTTGTAAAATATTCTGAGATTTCACGGGGAGGAGTACTTCCTCCAATAATATCTCCTAAATCTGATAATGTTCCTTTTTTCCACCCCTCCGGAGTCTCTCTTTTCAACTCCTCACACCACACCATCTTACCACCACTACTTTTGTAGGGTTTGCCTTCGAAATTAGGAAAATCAAACTGCACAAACCAATAATCATAAATTGTTTTGGCCATAGCTTCCAGCTCGGCATTGATGCGGTTGTTGAGTTCGATTTTTTCTGAAATTGCAATATAAATATTCCCGATTAAATCCTGTTCTATTCTGCTGATTACAGGGATCATTATACTTGATAAATCTTGCTTCCTGAAATGAGGTATAACCAGACCAACGTGATTGTTTTGAATCGTTTTTTGAATATCATCTGATCGCAAAACTGCGAATAGATATTTATAATTTATCAAAGCAGCATTACAACGAAAGCCCATCATATCTTGAGCCGCACAAAATGTAACTGGATTTGGCACAAGGCAAACTTTACCAGGTGTACCTTTATTCACAAAAAGGATATCATTGGGTTGTAAGTGGGCACGAAACCACGTTTTATACGTATGATCGTCTACAAATCTTACTTTGTCAAATGTTGGATAAATACTTGATTCTTTGATACAGTTCGTTGCAATTAACGGAAATCCTTTTTCCACAGTTGGCACAGACTTACCTCTATTATCTATAATTTCAGCCAGCAAACTTGTAATTGGTAAATATTCAACAATTCTATTTGGCATACTTCAAACCTCCTAATTGTTTTTGAATTTCCATTTCCAAGGCTTTCGACTCCGCAAACATGATATTTAAATTGCTTTTATACCCATTTATTTTGGTTTCAAATTCTTCTGCTGTAATATTAGTATATTGAATCTTTACCTCGAAGTATTGCCCTGCACTAAAGCTGTAGTTTTTTTCTTTGATTTGGTCGTAAGACACTACTACCGAGAAATCTTCCTCTGCCTGTTTATCGTTCATAGTCGAAATAATCTTTCCTTCTTCGGCGGGCGACAAAACAGTACGTTGGTTTTTACCGTCTTTCATAGTTGTTCCCAGTTTGGAGGCATCTACAAATACTACCTGTTTACTGTCGGCTTTGGCATCCAACAATAAAACGCTCACATTCGTACCTGTACTGGCAAAGATATTGCTGGGCATACTTACCACACCCCGCAGAATATGGCGTTTAATCATTGCTTCGCGTATTTTCTTTTCAATCCCGCTTTGGGCTGTAATAAAACCTGTAGGTACTACTATGGCTGCCTTACCCTTTTTATTATCTAAGCAATACATAATGTGCTGAATAAAAAGCAGGTAAATTTCCATTTTAGTTTTATCTTTTGCTTTTATTTTTGGAATGCCAGCAAAAAATCGTTCGTTGTCTTTTTCTAACGAATTTCTAAAATCGGAAAAGTCTAGTTTAAACGGAGGATTAGAAACTATATAATGGAATTTTTCAGTGCAATACTTCGATTCTAGTATGGTATTTCCCTTAATCACATTGGGTATAGACTGTGACAGGTTATTCAGTATCAGGTTTAACCGAAGCATATTCGACGATTTTTGCGATATATCTTCCGAAAAAACACTGCAATTCTGTTCGCCAATGGCATGTGCCAGATTCATCAACAGCGTGCCCGAACCCGCACTGGGGTCATAGCATTTTACATCATGCAACTCTTCTCCGCTGTTTACCAAAATAGCGGCCATAATACGTGCCACTGCATGAGGAGTGTAGTACTCGGCATATTTTCCGCCGCTATCGCTGTTATAGTCTTTAATCAGGTATTCGAATATGGTGGCAAAGAAATCGTATTTCTGCTTAAACATATCTTCGAAACTGAATTCTACCAGTTTGCTCACCAACGCTCTGCAAAAAGCATCGCGCTGCGAAGGATCTGATATAAACTGACTCAGTTCATCAAACATGCGGTCTTTAGCACCCGAAGTTGATTTAATCGAAAACAACAAGCTGTTTTCTTCGCTGATTGCTCTCAGTGTTGGGTCGAAATAAACCGTTGCAAAATTATCGGCAGTCAGTTTCCCGAATAAGTAATCGATGGTTTGTTCGGGTTTTAATCTGGGGGAACTGTTACCAATGCGCCGTACCAAAAAACCGTATTCTTCATCCGACAAACTTTCTAATGTTTCCTGAAAGTTATCGGCTTGCTTAAGTTTTTTTTCGTGCTTTTTGGCCTCGTGTTTGAATTTATCGTTAATATATTTATAAAGAAAAACCTGCGTAATGATTTTAAATTCATTACCATCATTTCCTAAGCCTGCATTTGAACAAATGCTTTTCAGGTTATCTATGAGTTTTTCTATTTTGTTCTTCAAAATTATATCTGTCATGCTCTTTTTCCTCTGTAATCGTTGTAATATTCATTCACTATCAAGTGATTGATTTGGTCGGTTGTTTTTACATCGAGCTTTATTCGGCTCTTATCTATAAATTGCTGAATGACATAGGTCATCAGTTCGTTTTTAAAATACTCTTCGTTTCTCAATACATTTTTATCCCTCAATAATCGTTCGTCTGTTATATGTTTTACTTCTATCAATGCTTCGTGCAGTTTCCGTTCTGTTTCGGTAAATTTCTTGTTTTCCATCAGGCGTTTGTGTACCCTTACATATTTTTCGTCGTGTTCATATTTAGCCTTTAGCAGATTATTTTCACGGTTCAGGCGGGTTACCTCGTTGTAAATATCCTGCAACAAGTGGATATTCTCGTTCATCTCTTCCTGCGATATTTCGTCTAAGTTCCGTTTTTTGAACAGCCGTTCCAGTTCTTCTTTCAGCGATACAAACTCAGGGTCTTTGGTATCAAAGTTATCGAGCATGGCTTCGCGTGTGCGCTTCAGTTGGTCGCGCAGCGCATCGGCAATAATCAGCTCCTTTTCCGAAATCTTGGTAAAGGTAAAAATCACTTCTTCAAGTGCTTCGTTCAGCAGATTGGTAATGTCGGCTTCGTTTTGGATAGCATCTATCAGGTTCAGCTTGTCTAGTTGTGCCTGTGCAGCCAACAGCAGTTGTCCCATTTTATTGAAATCGAGCTGACCCAGCAGGTCATCCAATCCCATAAAACGAATCAGGTTTTTCAGCTCTTTGGCATTTTGCAGGGCTTTTATCAGGTCTAGCATTGTCCGGCGGTCCTTGATATCCGAGACCTGTGAGCTGAATAATTCGGCATTATGGGTGTCAAACCTGAACAAAGTATCTTTGATTCCTTCAATCTCGGTTTCAATCTCTTCTTCGCTTTTAAACAGATTACTGTAGCTTTGCATTTCGTCGCCCAGTTCACCCTGCAACTCTTTCAGGTAATTGTAGTTTGCTTTCTCGAAAGCCGAAGTAATATCGGCAAAGTCCACCACATAACCGTACATGTATTTTTTATACGGACGGTTTACGCGCGTCAAAGTTTGTAACAGATTGTGGTCGTTTACCACACGTGCCAGATAGAGTTTCTTCAGTCGCTTGGCATCAAAACCTGTGAGCAACATATTAAACACAAAGAGGATATCTATTTTTCCTGCTTTAAATTCATCAATCCGGTCTTTTCGGTATTGCTTGTCGTTTACGTCGTAGAGAATAACTGCTGCTCTGAGTTTTTGCTTCGGCAGACTATATTCGGGCACAGAGTCAGCAGCTATGCTTAATTCCGGTTCTTGCTTGCCATAAATTTCTTCAAATCGGGTAAACAGGGCTTTTGCTTGTTTCGAACTGTCGCAAACCACCATTCCTGCCAACGAATTGTCCCGCTCTGTATGTCTGAACTGTTGCAAATCGTTCAGGATATAGTCCAACATAGGGTGTGCAAACCGCGGGTGTGCAAATATCTCACTGGTGGAAATATCGCCTTTCAATACCAGTATCTGATTGATAATGTCCTCCATTTGCATTTTATAATTCGTGTCGATAGCTTCACGAATCAACCGACGGGTGTAACCATCGGCAATGGACATATTGTAATAATACTTATGGATATAGTCGCCAAACAGGGCTTTGGAATCGTATTCTTTCACCACATCGCGCAGCAATGGCGTACCTGTCAACGCAATTTGAATGGCGCTTTTATCGGAGTTCACCAAATTGGCTAAGTAGTTGCCTTTCGGGTTGTAACTGCGGTGTGCTTCGTCCAAAAAGTAAATCCGCTGTACTTTAATGTCGTATTGAATATCGGTGCGAACCACCGATTCTTCGGTAAACTTCTGTATGTTGATAACCGATATTTCGGGTTTGCCGTGGTTGTTATGTATCGGAGCAATCGTTCTTATGTCTTGCAGGAACTCAGTGCGTGAATTTACCTTTTTTACTATCAGGCCACGTTTGCTGAATTCCATAGTAGCCTGATCGGCTAAATCGATACGGTCAACAATAAAATAAAACTTGGGAATAATGTTTCGTTTCTGGAAGTAGTCAGTCAGAAACCGAACATTGAAATAGGCTAACGCCGTTTTTCCGCTTCCCTGTGTATGCCAGATAATACCCTTTCGCACGCCTTCATCCAACTTTCGTTCAATGGCTTTTGTAGCAAAAATCTGAGGATAACGCATCACGTGCTTTTGAAGCACTTTTACACCTTTTTCCTCTTCTTCCACATAAGCTATGGCATATTTGAGCATAAAAGCCAAACGCTCTTTATTCAGTAGCGAGGTAATAAGTCGGTTGGTGGGCTTGTTGTAATCTTTGTTTGTTTTGAATTCGTCGGAATATTTGATACTGACAATGTTATTGTCTTTGAGAATGAAGTTTTCTGTTTGCTCATTTTCCAAAGCGAGCAATGTGGTAAGATTCAGTTTCTCCTCTTCCCTGAAATAATTGAAATTCACATCCAAATAAGCCGAAGTAGCATAATAAGCTCCCTGAACAGGCTCTATCACACCATCTTCGTATTCCATGTTATTGGAAAAAATCATCAATTGTGTGATATTGGCAAAACGTTTAAAGCGGGAATTGGCAAAGCGTTCATTCATTCGCTTGCGTTCAGCTAACACGCCTTCTTTGTTATTGGGCTTTTTCACCTCAATGAAAACCAACGGCATTCCGTTAATCAGTATCGTAATATCCGGACGGAATTCTTCATCCCCGTTTTTGCAGGAGAGTTCTGTAGTTACATGGTAGCTGTTATTGGCAGGGTTTTGAAAATCAAATAGTTTTTTGCCTGAGCCGGATGCCAGTGTTTCATAGAAATCTTTTCCCAAATCGTCATAATCCAGTTTCAGATGGATATCACCATATAGGTTATTGATTTCAATATCAGAAATGCCTGGATTCAAGCGAGCAATACTTTCTTTGAAAATATCAGGAAAAATATTACTTACTTCATTGCGCTTATCGTGCTCACTACGGGGAATATATGTATATCCCAATCGCACCAAATGCAACAAGGCGGGTATTTTTACACGGGCATCTTCATTAAAGTGCATAGGCTAACAGAAATTCTTTTTTTTCAGCCCCAAATTTACGAATCATTTTTTAACTACATGCTATTTTAGTCATTTATTTTTCAATTTCTGAATAAAACTTTTGAGCATTTTGGCTTCCGGTTAGCTATTATCGGGCTGCTTGATGACTTGTTGCAGGAAGCAGTACTTTTTTTGTACATGTACAAAAGTATGTTTCACAATGTGTTTTGCGGTTTTGTACATTTACAAAGGCATGTTTCATGATGTGTTTTGTGCTTTTGTAAATGTACAAAGGCCTGTTTCACGATGTGTTTTGGGGTTTTGTACATGTACAATGGCCTGTTTCACGATGTGTTTTATGCTTTTGTAAATGTACAAAAGATAAAAAACTGACCGGAAAATAACAATACAAACATTAATGCTATGTATTTTTCTGCCATTATGAGTGCCAGAAAAACAGGAGTTTATTGACTATATAAGCCGATTATAATTGTAAAATACGAAATGTGGGTTATTCTTTTGGAAAATGTTGGTGGAATAGCAAAATTTTATAGTCTTAATTATCAGTACTATATAATTTTTTTTGGAAAACTTTATATTTTAAGCATGTAAAATCAATATTTATTATTTCTACTTTAAAAAATCTATAGTATATTTGCAGGTCTGTTAATTATAAATATAGTGTTTTTATAATTGAACGGATGAGAGGTATTTGACGTATTGAAGGTATAAAAAACGAATGGATAGGATATAACAGGTTGTTCTATCGCATGTGTTGTTTATCGGGTAGCTTCTGCCGAAAGGCAGCTCTGATATTTTTTTAGGTATCGACTTCGTAAAGTTGCACTGCGGATAAAGTCCGGAGGAAAACAGCGGGAGCTGTTCTACAGAATAAGAAACAGAAAAAGCTACCGGATAGGGTTAACGTAAATGCGGCTTTCCTCTGAAAAATTAATTTTTAAATATAAAATTATATGAGGAAATATATATTTCTTTCCATCACTTTTTCGCGATTATGGAAAAGTGAATTTCGTGACCTGGTAACGAAGGTCATGGAAATAGTAAATAACCAGAACCCTGACGCTCTCGACCTGAGGTTTGTGTACAATGAGTTGGCCAATGCTTACAGCGGTCTACAACTGATGCACGTGCCTTATGGTAAGCATCCGCTGAGTAGTAATCTATCGGAACTACGGATGAAGCGGATGAGATTGATACGTGCTTTGGTAGCACAAATCCGGGCTCTGCAATCCACCAATGCGGTGTATGACATTCCACAGCTGGAAATCATTGCACCCTTTGTAAAACGTTACCTGAGCCCGATAGTGGGATCAAATTCATCGAAAACAACGGATACGTTGAATGAAATGTTTTCTTTTATGAATACAGATCATTCCGTAACCGATGCTATCAATAATCTGAATTTGAGGAACTATTTTGAAGAACTGCGGGTATTGCAAAGCAGTTTTGCGCAAACGGAAAGTGAGCGCAGTAGTTCAAAATCGGAGCGTCAGAAGGTCAATACTTCGGAGGTAAGAATCAATGCCGAAACCGCGTTGAGCAATTTACTGAAAGAGATAGCATTGATGCAACTAAAACATACTGATGTGGATTACAATCCATTGATAAACGGTATAAATGAGTTGTTTGCATCGTATGGCTCACAGGTAAAATCGCGTTCGACGCGCAGGAATCAAATGATTGTAAAACGTAAAGATGCAGCTATACAAACGACAACAACCGCACAGAACGGGAATTCGGGCGCGGTTGTTATTGGTGATTAGTGCCATCAAACTTTAAAGAAAAAGTCTCGCATACCTGTTTGCGGGGCTTTTTTTTGTCTGTATGAATGCGGTTCAAAGATAAATGTTTTATTTGAAGACCGCTATTAATATAAGTTAAATGTAATATAACTCATTCGTTTTAAGTCACAGTATCAGTCCTGTAGCTCAGTGCTCATGCATCCGCAAGGGAACAAAAAAAACATGTGATATACTTTTGCATTGATGAAAATAATGATTTGAAGATAAAAAAAGCCTTGAAAAACAAGGCTTTGATGATTATTTTAATCGAACGTAATCGCGGGGAAAGGGTTCAATTATTCGATACAGAAAATGTAACTTGTATTATATCAGTTATATTGTTACTGTAAGGTACAAATAGGGTAAAATCTTGAAATCACAACTCCTATCGTAAGGTTAAAGTTTCTTTTCGGCATACAATTGAATTTACTATTTAGTATATGTGAGGTAGATCGGTGCTTCTGCATATGGCAATATGAATCTATTTTGATAAAACAAATATATCAAAGTTTAGCATTTTCCTGCCTATATTGCTAGTTTTTACTACGCAATTCCTGTAAATTCTGGTGATGATTATTCCTATATAATAGTTAAAAAGAAAAACACATGTTTAATTTATTTAAGAGCTTTTTTTGTGCAATTAAAATGTATATAAAAATAATCTTTCCATTTCGTTTCCCTCAGAATGTAGGTGTTTATTTAATTTGTTTTCTATTTTCTATAGATATATAATGTTTAAAATATTCATGAATAAATGCTACATTGCAAATTTGCAAGAGTTATCTATTTAGCACTTGAGTGAGATTGTCTAAACGATCTTCTACCACCTTTAGCCTATTGATGTAGTTGTCATTGATATTTACCATTTTATTGGAGATGTATAGTTCCACATGCCATATAGATATAATATCGCTTTCAATGATATTGAAACAAGGATAATTCATTTTATCCAGATTGTCAGAGGTACAAATGATAAAACCATTATTGAGTTTATTTTTTACTCGCTTTATATAGATTTTTTTATTTTTATCAACCACTACATAAACATGTTCATTTGGCATTTCATTCCATTCAGATCTCTTAAGCAGACGGACAACAATCTTATCTTTATCATAGAGAGTTGGTAACATTGAATTATCCGACATACTAACACATAAATATTTAAAATTTTCTGGAAGTACGGTTTTAGGTAATACTATGTAATCAAACGTGTTAAAACCACTTTCATCTATGTAATCTGACGCTTTTGCTATAATTGAAGTATCGACAATATGTATTTTAATGTTTAAATCATCGTTCAATTTAGTTAATTTATTTTTTGGGACGTCATTCTCATTTTGAATATAATTACTTCGCAGCATGTTACCTTGTCCATTTGATAATATCCAATCAGGATTAATGTCTACACATTTTGTGTAGATTTTGTGTAGATCAAAAGTTCCACGACTATCCCAATTCGACAATATTTGTGGCGAAATTTCAAGAAATTTAGCTAGTTCAACATCTTTTTTGAAATTGTAGTGTTCTTTCAACTCATTTAGAATTAAGCTTTTCATGGTAACAAAAATTTAAAAATAAACATAATGTGTATTTTTAACTCATAACTCATTCGGTATATAAACTAAATGTGTATATTTGCACTGTATTTTAATAGATACATAAATGCTAAACAAATAGTATTTAGTAGTATATTTTACTACAAATATCTGTAGTAAAATGTTCAGTTAAACGAGGTAAAAATTACGATTTTGAGTAATAAATGCTGTGATTTTTTGTAATGTGTTTTAATCTATTTCAAACTTGCAAACTTACAAATATATGAAATATTATTAATTGAGACATATATGGAGAAAGAAAAAAGAATTATTGTCGATTATAGGGTAAAAAAAAATCTTTTAGTACTAGGCACTTACCCAACTATCCGTAAAGCTCTGAATGGAGATATTAGCTCTCCACAGAAAATATCGATACGGACTACTGCCATAAAACTAGGCGGAGTAATTATAAATTAAAAAAATCACAGTAATTATAAAGTTAGTACATCGATTATTATATGAACTACTTTGTATGTAACTCAATAAATTCGTTCGTTATACTGAATTGAATTTTTGTTGGGTTCTCAATTAATGTGTTAAATATTTGACTTAAATAATGAATTGGTATCTTCTTTATACAGCATCTAGAGCAGAAAAGTTAGTAGAACAACGCTTGAAAGTAGAGGGAATTGAAACCTATTTACCCTTGCATCTCTCACCACGGAAGTGGTCTGATAGAGTGGTACTAATTGAACTGCCATTATTTTCATCCTATATATTCGTAAGAACTACAGATGAGATTTTACGAGGTTTGTTTCGAATTAACGGTGTTTCAAGAATTATATTTTATAATGCTCGTCCGGCTATTATAAAAGCGACGGAAATAGATTCGATAAAATTATTTGTGGAAAATGCAAAAGGAAAGGTTTGTACTTTCGGATTGAATGATGAAGTTCAAATTGCCTGTGGACCATTAAAAAATATAGACGGTACAGTAACAAAAGTGGGTAAGGAGTACGTCATTTTACAAATAGCACAAATAGGAATTTTTGTGAGTGTCAAATTAAACCAGGTTGTAAAGATAGAAAGGTAAATGTATCTTTTTTATTTGAAAATATATCTGAATGAATTTAGGTACATGGGCTCAGCTGAAACAAACCGATAATATAGCACAGGTTATAAAATAAGATGCTATTTAATGAATTCAGCTCTACTATCGATATTGAGCAGGAAATTTTTCTACAAAAATAAGAGTTTGGAATAATTTGGCAGTATAACGGATATTTAGTGATAAATCCCGCTTATAGACAATAAAAATTGCTTCTATTTTTTCGATTAAAACATTATAAAAAAACAAATTATCTGGTCATTTATGGGACTGGAGGGGCTTTGCCTTGTAAGGCAGCTCCAGATCTTTACCATCTAGCTTTTCTTTTAAAGTTGGATGCACAACAAAGCAATTTTTTTTGAAATACAAAAAATGTTGTAACGAAATAGTTGGTGATAAATCCCGCTTATAGACAATAAATAATTGCTTTAATTTTCCACTTAAAACATTATAAACAAACAAATTATCTGGTAGTTTATGGGACTGGAGGGGCTTTGCCATGTAAGACAGCTCCTTATCTTTAGTACCTGACACTCTATTTGACAATTAGATTCGCTAATAAACCGTTTGTCCTGGAATTAAAGTGTCCATTAAGCTCCGGATTACCATCTTTGATCCTCACTCTGACTTCTCAAAATAAATAATCGTTTGTCTAATCACTTAAACAACTTATATCGTGAAAAAAGTAATTCCATTTTTTATAGTATTGATATTGCTTAGCAGCTGCAATATGTCTAAAAAGATAGTTTATGTGCAAAATGCCGGATCTCCGGTTAGTTATGCCGATACCGCTAAGTCGAAAATTTCCGATCCCAAGTTAAAGGTTGGTGATTTATTGGTTATTACCGTTAATGCCAATACCCCAGAAGCTGCACTACCTTTTAATCTTCCGTTAGTTCCAAGTCAAGGCCTCTCTAATTACGATCCAAGCAGTACAATTATCACATCTGTTGCTACCAGTGGCAATTTACAAAACTATTTGATCGACACCAATGGAGAAATCTCATTTCCTATAATCGGAAAAATTAAAGCGGTAGGAATGACTAAAACAGGACTATCCGATTTTATTAAAGATAAGATTCATCCTTTTTATATAAAAGAGGATCTTATTATTTCCATACGGTACGCCAACTATAAAGTTTCTGTTTTAGGCGAAGTAACCCGTCCAAATGTATATACTATTCAAAATGAGAAAATTAATATTTTTGAAGCGATAGCATTAGCCGGTGATTTGACTATTTACGGAAAACGCGACAATGTGTTGCTGATCCGTGAAAATGATAACGGATCACGGGAAACTCTCCGGATTGATTTACGTGACGAACGCCTGATTAATTCATCCTATTTTTACTTACAGCAAAACGACGTACTTTATATTCAACCTAACAATCCCAAATCAAGAGCATCAGGCTTAAGTACTGCTGAAACATTATCTGTTTCCATTATTGGTACGCTTATTTCACTTACATCTTTAATTGTTACGTTGAGAAAATAAACTGAGCAGTTGATTTATGCTTTTCTTTCATAATAAATAACATTATCATATATGGACAATAACTTTGAACAATTCGAACAGGATATTCAGGAAAAGCCTATTGACTGGAGAGAAATATTCGAAAAAATAATTTTTTATTGGCAATGGTTTTTATTTTCAGCTGTTATCGCAATTATTGCCGGTTTCTTTTACAGTCGTACTCAAAACGATGCGTATGAAGTAAAATCATCTATATTAATCATTGATCAGTCGAAAAGTGGACAAATGAATGAACTTTCCGTGCTTAAACAGTTAGATGCTGTAGGAATAGGAGGGGGTAAGTCAGCTACAATGGCAAATAATGAAGAGCAGGTAATTCACTCTACTACTCTGATGAAACGAGTTGTTAATAACTTGGAACTCCATACTAACTATTCGCATAAAGTTTTTTTGAAAAGGGAAGATCTTTACACCGCGTCTCCCCTGTATGTTCATTTAGACAGTCTTTCATTAAATCAATTGCAATTTCTGTTAGAACTCGATATTACACCGGAAGACGGACAGTTAAGCATTAAAGGAAACTATAACGACTCAGTTTTCCAATTACAAGTGAAAAAACTACCGGCCATTTTGAAAACTCCTGCCGGAATAATCTATGTACTGCTTCGTCCCGGAAAGACTTTCCCTGATGAACCTATTAAAGTTACAATCAACAATCCCTCTAAAGTCGCTAAATTTCTGGCTGAAAAGTCACTAACTACTGAAGTCGGAAAATTAGCAGATGTGATTGATCTAACCCTGACAGTTGACCATGCACAAAAAGGGCAGGATATTCTGAATACCTTAAGTACTATATACAATCAGGATGCCACCGAGCAAAACAATTTGTCGGCAATTAATACAGCTACTTTTATTGATGGTCGTTTAAAGTTACTTGCCAGCGAGTTGGGCGATGTGGAAAAAGATGTGGAAAGTTATAAAAAAGCCAATAAACTGACAGATATTGACGAAGATGCCAAAATGTATCTGGATAAAAACAACACCTACGATCAGCTTCAGGTTCAAGTGGAAATGCAACAACACCTGATTAAATACGTAGAAGAATTTATTCATAATCCGGCTAACCAATCAGCGCTGATTCCAAATTTGGGACTTACCGATGTGGGATTGGTAGCTGTAATTCAAAAATACAATGAATTACTTATGACGCGCGGACGAATAGCACAAGGTTCATCCTCTGAAAATCCAGTACTCAAAACATTAAATGAACAGATTAATGCCACGCGCAAAGCTATTCAGATAAGTATATCCAATACCCGGAAAGGCCTACAAATAAGTAATACTGATTTAGGTGCACAAAACTCACTTATACAATCAAAAATCCGTGATATGCCGCGTCAGGAAAGAGAGTTTATCGAAATTAAGCGCCAGCAACAGGTGAAAGAGAGTCTTTATCTTTTTTTACTCCAAAAAAGAGAAGAAGCCTCACTCAATATGGCTGTAACCGTGCCTAAAGGAAGAGTACTGAATGCGCCTGACGATGCTACTCAGGTAGGACCACATCGTACAATGATTATGTTGGTGTTTTTGGTCATAGGTTTATTGGTTCCGGCTGCTATTATTTACCTATTGGAAATAACAAACACATCTATCCGAAACCGGACTGATGTTGAAAAAAATACAAAAATACCGGTTATATCAGAATTGGGTCATAATGATTCCGGTTCAGTATTTATCGATTATCGCACAAATGCCAGTTCCAATTCCGAATTATTCCGTCTGTTACGTACAAAGCTACAGTTCACACTTGATCACCCTACAGAAAAGGTTATATTGGTTACTTCCACTATGCCAGGTGAAGGTAAAACTTTTGTCGGTATAAATTTGTCGGTAATGTTATCACTGAGTGAGAAAAAAGTATTGATAATGGGCATGGACTTACGGAAACCTCAATTAGCCAAGCATTTCGGAATTGAATTTAAAGATGGTATTACTGCTTATTTATCGGGACAAATAACGGATTACAAGTCTATGATATTCTCTTCTCCCGAGTTTCCATTACTCGATATATTGCCGGCAGGGGTTATACCTCCTAATCCTAATGAATTGATTATGAAGAAACGCTTTGATACCCTGCTGGATGAGCTGAAAGAACAATACGATTATATAGTGATTGATTCGGCTCCTGTAGGTGTTGTTTCGGATAGTTACCTGATTGATCGTGTTTCCGATCTTACACTTTATGTTTGTCGAGCCCGGTATACCGATAAAAGAAATATAGACTTTGTAAATCGCATTCAGGATGAAAAGTCATTAAAACGACTCTTCTTGGTAGTGAACGACGTAGATTTAGAATCGAATAAATACGCTTATCATCGCAAATATGGATATGGGTATGGAAACCACAGATACGGATATGGGTACGGGTATGGAAGTAAGAAAACCGATATTGAAAAAAATGTATAATTACAAGATTATCTGGTTTCTTAATAAGGAATGTACTTTGTTAAAGTTGATTTGAGACCTATTCAATAAATCGATATAGGATTCAAATGTTTTTTGAGAAAAAATGTTTCCTTAGATTATATAATTTTTATAAGTTCTTAAATACTAATACAAAACAACACACGATTGAAAGAAAGAGCCGGAAATAGGGTTGAAAATCTTGTTATTTCTTAAATATTGGTTGCTGCTGCCGCAACAGTCAAACTTTATTTCCAGCTCTTTCTTATTTTATTATAATCTTACTGTAAAATCTGGTCTTATATATTATAAAGAACTGATTTTTTTATACTTATATCAGTTATAAATGAATTGAATCACAAATCTCTAAAAAACCATTATTTTTTAAACCAATTAATTATGAAATATATAGATGTCTCATTCAGAAAATAATAAGCGAATAGCGAAGAATACACTGATGCTGTATTTTAGGATGATAGTGGTGACACTAGTTTCTTTGTTTACAGTCAGAATCATTTTGCGAATCCTTGGAATTGTAGATTTTGGTATTTATAATGTTGTAGGAGGAGTTGTTGGATTTTTAGGCATGCTTAATGGTACTATGGTATCAGCCACACAACGTTTCTTAACGTATGAATTGGGTAAAGGAGACTTGAAACAGTTTAATCGAGTTTTCAGTATGTTGATGATCATTTTCTTATCCCTATCGGTTATCTTGTTTTTTATAGCTATTGCTTTAGGATCGTGGGTTGTCAATTATTTTTTAGTGATTCCACCACAAAGATTGAATGTGGCTCTCTGGCTTTATTATTTTTCAGTTGTAACTTTTATATTCAGTTTGATTAGTATTCCCTATATGTCATCTATTGTTGCAAATGAAAAGATGAATATATATGCTTACGTGAGTTTAATTGAAGTTGTTTTAAAACTATTGTTAGTTTATTGTTTGTACATATCAACCTATGATAAGTTGCTTACTTATGGATTTTTAACTATGCTCGTTACTCTTTTCGTAACGCTAGTTTATAGAATATACTGTGTGAGAAAATTATCCGGTTGCAACTTTAAATTATATTGGGATAGATTGCTATTCAAAGAATTGATTGGATATACTAGTTGGAATTTGTTCGGAAGCGTTACTTCCATCCTTAATAATCAGGGACAGTCGATTATTCTTAATATCTTCTTTGGGCCTGTAGTAAATGCAGCCAAAGCAATAGCAGATAAAATCAATGCTGTATTTGTTTCGTTTAGTAATAATTTTTATATGGCAGTTCGGCCTCAAATAATTAAGAGTTATGCGCAAGGTGATTTAGATAACATGTTTAGTCTAGTTTATAAGAGTAGTAAGTTTTCTTTTTATTTGTTATTCGTATTGACATTGCCGCTTATTATTTTGATGAAAAGCGTTCTTCAACTTTGGTTGGGGCAAACCACAAATGATATGATTATTTTTTCCCAGTTAGTTTTGGTTTTTTCATTGGTGAATGTTTTTGAACAGCCTATTACAGTGATGATTCAGTCTACTGGAAAAATTAGAAATTATGAAATTGTCATTGGAAGCATAACTTTAATTTTGATTCCATTATCGTATCTAGCTTTTAAATTTGGTGCACCAGCGTATTATTCTATGATCATATTGATATTTATATATATTGTTGCACATTTTTTTAGACTGTATATTGCAAAAAAACAATTAGGTATGTCTATAGGATATTATTGTAGATATATTTTTGTACCCATAATATTTTCTTCTATTCCTTCTTTATTTATTTGTTTGGTTTTAAGTAGAACTATGCCTATAGGAAGTGTAGTTGGAATTATTTTGTTTGTTTTAAGCTCTTTTGGTATTTCTTTGATTTCAATTTTGCTACTTGGATTGAACAATAGTGAAAGATTGATTTTTATCTCTAAGTTGAAAAGAAAATAAATTTATTATTTTAATGAAATTACTTTTTATTACTCATACAAGTGGTCTAAGTGGATCATCTGTTGCACTATTTAATCTTATAAAGGAACTTAAAGAGCTTAAAGATATAAATTGTTTGTATGTAGTTTTCCCCAAAAAGGGCATTTTTGCTACTCGTTTAGAAGAACTGGGTATTAATTGTATTTTTCTAAACAATTATTATTTAACTATTTATCCGCCATCGAAAACATATAGGCAGAAAGTTACTTACATATATCAACTAGCAAGGATGCTTTACAAAAATTTGAATGCGGAAATGATGTTGTGTAAAACTGTTCGGCAAATTCAACCTGATATCATTCATAGCAATGTTGGCCCTTTAGATATCGGTTATAATGTAGCTAAGAAATTAGGTATTAGTCATGTATGGCATCTGAGAGAATATCAAGATTTGGATTTTAATTTGCATTTTTTTCCGTCTAAACTTCGCTTTAATAAAATGCAACAGTCATCATTTAGTCATTCTATTGCTATTACGAAAGGAGTTTTTGATTATTGGCATCTAAATAATACAAAAGATGTAGTCATATATGATGGGGTTATCCCATCTGAGGAACATAATTATATTGCTGCAAAAGAAAATTATTTTCTTTTTGTAGGACGAATTGAGGAAGCAAAAGGTATAAAAAACTTACTTAATGCTTTTGCTAAGTTTTGCAATACCCATTCAACATATAGTCTTTATATAGCTGGTACAGGTGTAGATTCATATATCAATGAATGTAGGGAATTAGTTAAGGAATTGAGGATTGTAGATAGGGTTAAATTTTTAGGTTATATTAATGGTATTGGTAAATATATGGAAAAGGCACTTGCTTTAATTGTTGCAAGTCGTTTTGAAGGTTTCGGGTTTATTACAGCTGAAGCTATGTATAATCATTGTCTTGTAATTGGGAAAAATACTGCTGGAACGAAGGAGCAATTTGATGTAGGTCTGAACGAACTAGGTAAAGAGATTGGCTTTCGTTTTGAGTTTGAGTATGAATTGCTTGCAGTATTGGAAACGGTGATCGCGTTGCCAGAAGATAAATATAAAGATATATCTTCACGTGCGTACAGTATAGTTAGAATGAAATATGCTTTAGAAAAACATGCAACTGAAGTTCGAGAATTGTATGTCAAGATTCTTCAAAATATTTAGTTGTACGCTTTAAAAATAGAATCGCAACAAATTTGAATTGTAATTGTATTTTTAGAGGAGCATTTCTGCTTTATATGAATTTTAGTTAGATAAAGTACAATTGGAAGTATTTTAGATTCAAATTAAAAGTAATTTCAATTACTGAAAACTTACTGATCAATCTAATTATTTGTTTGAATATTTTGATACATGCAAAAGAAGATATTTATATTCACTGTTTTAGTAATACTTATTACTAACATTTCTTTTTTTCGGTTATTTATAGGTTCAGTATATATAGGCTGGATTGCTAATATGACTTATATCATTGCAATTATCGTCTTATTGCCAGATATTTATGAAAAAATTAAAATACATGAATGGATTTATATCGGAATATTATTGATTGGATTGATTTTTCATTCATTAGTGCCAGAGGCGCAAAAGTATTCTATCAATGACTCGTTTAAATGGATTATACTTTCTTTGTTGATTATATCAAAACGAAAATATAATTTTCCTAGTTCCTTTTATAAACTACTATTGATTATTCTTTTAGTTCATTGCTCAATTGGACTATATGAATATAAATTTCAAAAACATATTTTTGCTTATACCTTTGTTGAAGAATTTGATAATTTTGAAAGTTCAACTCAGTTCCGAGCTTTCGGCTTGATGCAACATCCATTATATGCTGCTAATATCTTATTAATCATTATGTCCTTTTTGCTGGTAAATCGAAATATCCACAATAAACTAAAAATCCCGTTCATTATTTTGGGTACTATAGCTTTGCTTTGTTTTAATTCGCGTGCTGCAATGATGATTTGGTTTTGTGTTTTATTTTATCGGCTTTTTTTGTATAAAACAAATCTAGTAGTTACGGCTTCGATTGGAATAGTATTATACTTTTTCCTTATGAGTGATTTATCTTCTATTTTACTGTCCAAGATCACTTTTTTAGGTCGATTGGCAGAGAAAGGAAATTTGTCGGACGACTCATCCTTAACTCGGTTAGCTAGTTATTCACTTTTCTTCAATTCCAGATGGAATTTTCAAGATATTGTCTACGGTGGGCGCATAATCTATATGCCGGGTTCAGATTTGTCACTCGAAAATGGTATTTTGCTAACTATTTCATGGTGGGGATGGTTGATCGGTCCGCTAAAAGTTATATTAGAACTTACCATTTCATATTTGTGTTTGGAGAAATACAGTATTAAGGAGAAGTTTATTATTTTGATTTCTTGCTGGGGGTGCGCTTTTGCTAACAATAATTCTTTCACTCCATTCGTTTTCGCATTTTTCATTGTTAGCTACTTATCCTTTGATTCAGTCAAAGGTAAACGAAGATTTTTACAGCGTTAGTTTCCATTGATTTCTATTTTGTGTGTTTTTGAATAAAAATTAATTTGATATGTAAATATAATCCGAGCACGATATATCGTTTTCAATTTGCTGGAAAATAATTAAATAATTAATTGTGTTTAATACTTTTAAAACAATTGTGCTGTGAATAATATCTTATAAGTGTTTTATTTCTTTGTTTTTATGATGTAAATGAGTGTTTTTATTGTTTTTATTTTTTGAATAGTAGTAAATTGTAATCTTACTGATTAATTGACTTAAATTGAATTTTATAAAATTTGGATTGGACGATGAAGATAGCTTTGATAATTTTAAATTACAATAATCTAGTAGATACTCAGAACTGTATAGAGTCTGTATTAAACTTTAATAGTGCAAGTGTCAAATATATTGTTGTTGACAATGCTTCAAAGAAGGCTTGTAGAGATAGTGTAGGAAATTTCCTAGCTGAAAAATTTTCTTCAATGCAAATATTTGGTGAGAATGAAAAAATTGATTCGGCTTTACCAGATTGCAGTTATGTCCTTTGCGAAGAAAACAATGGCTATGCGCAAGGTAATAATGAAGGTTTAGCCTTGGCTTATCAAGATGAAGAGATTGATTATGTAATGATATTGAATAACGATATAGTGTTTATACAGGATATTATTCCTCCTTTGATTAATATACTTAAAGAAGATGCCAAGGTAGGCATTGTTAGTCCGCTATTGCTGAAGAAAGATGGTAATAGTATTGATTATAATTGTGCAAGAAAGCAAACAAGTGTTTTACAACTGTTTTTAGAACATTCTTCACTAATATACAAGTTCTATTTTCTTAAAAAAATATATGACAGAAAGATGGTTCTGAAACATATTGATAAACTATCTGGAATTGTAGAGATTGAATTACCATCAGGGTCATGTATGTTAATGTCTAAATTGTTTTTTAAGAATATTGGAAGTTTCGACCCTAATACATTTTTGTACATGGAAGAAAATATATTGTATGAAAAAATATTAAAAACGGGAAGAAAAAATGTTTTAGTACTAGGATTAAGAGCTATTCATTTGGGTGCAAGTACAACTAAAATGACACCTTCGAAACATATGTTAGAGTATACAAAAATGAGTACTATATATTTTATGAGACAGTATTTAAGAACAAATATATTGGCTATCAATTTAATGAAACTTTTATTTTATTTTCGTTTGAAAAAAAACTCATAATTATGAATATTTGTCATATACAATATAGCTTAGGACATGGGGGTATTGAAACAATGATTGTCGGTATTGTTAATGAACAAGTAAAAACCGAACAAGTTTCACTTATTATTATTAATAATTTGGTGGATGAAAAACTATTAGCCAAAGTGAATAAAAGAGTACAAATAATTAGGCTAAACAGGAAACCGAAAAGTAAAAATCCTTTTTTTATATTGGAATTAAACTATTTTTTTTTAAAAATTAAACCGGATGTTATTCATAGCCATATTCCCGATATTGTAAATTTAATTGCGCCATTTTTTCGTAATAAAGTTATATTAACTAGACATAATACTAATAGTTCATTTGCTATTCCTTATTTCCCCAAATACAAAAAAATATATTCCATATCTAAATCGGTACAGCAGGAGCTTTTAAAATATGGTTTCTCTTCGGAAGTTGTGTACAATGGAGTAGATATAGGAGCTATTTCTAAGAATGCTAATAATAACTTTGATTCTATTTTTCGAATTATACAAATCAGTCGATTATATACAGAGCAAAAAGGGCAGCATATACTTATTGAAGCAGTTGAAAGACTTGTTCACAAACATAACATAAATGATATTCATGTGGATTTTGCAGGTACAGGATCGGATTTTGACATGTTGGCCGAGATAGTAAAGGAGAAAAAATTGGAAGATAATATAAGCTTTTTAGGTGATGTGAAACATTTTTTTTTGGAAAAACATATTTGCGACTATGATTTACTTGTACAACCAAGTTTGTTTGAAGGTTTTGGTCTGACAGTGGTTGAAGGAATGGCAGCCGAAATCCCAGTATTAGTTTCAGATATTGAAGGTCCTATGGAAGTAATAAATTACGGTGAGTTTGGTTATTATTTCAGAAAAGGTGAGGCTGGAGACCTAGCTGAAAAGATAATGCTGATTATGAGTGCAAAAAATATAGAAGAGCAGAAACTGAAAGTTGAAAATGCTCTGCAATATGCAGAAGCAAACTTTGATGTTAAGCGTACAGCAAGAGAGTATATAACTAAATATAATTCATTGTAGATATAATATTAATCAAAAATATGCATAGACTATTAAATGTATTCAAGAAGATTCTTATGACCGTTGTTTTCATATTAAAATGGAAACGATACATTCCAATACTAACTACAACTGACAATGATAAATTGCTTGATGGAAAAGTAGCTTTAATAACAGGTGGTTCTGGTGGAATAGGACTTGCTATTGCAAAAAAATTATTGGCAAGTGGATGTAAGGTTATAATTGCAGGAACCAATGAACTTAAACTGCAACAAAAGGCTGCTGAGATAGGGTTGGATTTTTTTCTGACGATCAATATGGAAGAGGTAATTTCTTTTGATAATAAAATAACGGAAGCTGCAAGTATTTATGGAAAGATCGATATTTTTATTAATTGTCATGGAATTCATACAAAGAGAAAAAAATTTGATTTTCTTAATGTAACAGAAGAAGAATACTCATCAGTTATGGATGTCAATCTTAAAGGAACATACTTTATATGTCAATCCGTAGCTAATTATATGATAAATAACAAAATAAGAGGGCATTTTTTGATAATATCTTCTCAGAGTGCTCTTGAACCATCGTGGTCTCCATATCGATTATCAAAATTTGGGTTAAGAGGTATAACATCTGGACTGGCTCAGAAATTATTGCCTCATGGGATAATTGTGAATGCAATTGGACCTGGACCAACTGCAACCACGATGCAAGATGGTGGCTTTCGTGGAAGTATATATACCAAAGATAATCCAATTGAAAGATTTACAATGCCTGAAGAAGTAGCTGAATTAGCAAAGATTCTTGTCAGCCAACTTGGTGATACTATTGTAGGTGATACTTTATACATGTCAGGAGGCAGAGGAATAATTGATATGAAATAGCAATTTAGTAATTATTTACATTTGATTGAAAAATATGAAGAAAGTGTCAATTGTTGTCCCTGTTTATAAATCAGAGATGTATCTTGAAAAACTGGTAGATTCTATATTGAATCAAAACTATCCAAATATAGAATTAATTTTGGTTGATGATGAATCACCAGATAATAGCGGCAAAATTTGTGATGAATATGTACAAAAGGACAATAGGGTAGTTACTATCCATCAGAAGAATGCGGGATGTTGTGATGCCCGTAATAAGGGATTACAGGCTGCAACAGGCGAATATCTCATGTTTGCAGATGGCGATGACTGGATGGAGCTAGATTGTATAGAGTATCTTGTTTCATTGATGGAGAAAAATAATTGTCAGATGGCAATGACTGATAGTGTATTTACTACCAGAGATCGAGTACAGAATGAGACGGATAATTTAAAGGTATGGACACGTGAAGAAGCTATCTGCGGTATGTTGTATGTTTATATTCCAATTGGCCCTTGGAATAAAATATATACGACAAAAGTGATAAGAGACAATAATCTATCATTCTCTGTTCCATGGTTTGGCGAAGGTCTCTACTTTTCAACTATGGGTGCACAATACTCCAATAAAGTGGCTGTTGGTCATAGAAGAGTGTATAACTATCGTCTGAATAATCCAAATAGTGGAACAACTGTTCGTGAAGTTCAACATGGCATTAATGCTCTGAGAAATATAAAGTACATCAAAGAACGATTAATCGTTCGAACTCCTGCCACTATATATGCAGCTGATTGGCACATTTGTTATAACTGTTATTTCTTAATGTCATATATTATTTGGTCTAATTCAATAAATGAATATCCTGATTTATACAAAGAAACAAGACAAGAATTAATTCATTTAACTTATAAGGTGCTTTTACATGCGAAAGTTAAACTTATGAAAAAACTATTCATATTAGTGGCATGTATAGCACCAAAAATTTTAGCTAAGATTATATTGAAGAGAAAGGAAAAACGTTTCAATGAAGATGTGATGAACTGATTTTTATTGTTTTGATAAAATAGATTTATTAATGAAGATAATAATAGCAGAAGGAGGTCCAGCAGAGAATGTGGGATCAATGGCATTGATAGAGAATGCAATAAAGATATCTCGCATACAATTTCCGGATTCAGAAATTGTAGTATTGACTCCAACCGTATCATCAGTAGAACATGCTTTAAAAAAAGATGGCATTGCAGGAATTACAGTCTTGGAAGATTTATTTGTTCCTCCACCATCAAAGAGTTTATTGTTAATTAAAATTTCGTGGCTAGTAACTACATTACTCTGGATATTTAATGTTCGAGTGGCTCAATTTATCGGTTTAGCCCCTTCAAAAGTTTCTGCGGGTAAAAGAAAAAAAGTTTTAAATCATGCTCAAAATGCAGATTACATATTATGTATTGGTGCTGAACGTATTAATGATATTTTCTATAAAACAGTGTTTCTTTCTTTGGAAGCTTTGAGAATATACCAACGTATGGGCAAAAAACTTATTCATTTATCATTGACAATTGGGCCTTTATTTTATAAATTTTCGATGAAAAAGGCTCATGTAGTTCTTGATAATTCTCATGCAGTTTTTGTGAGAGACCAAAAATCATTTGAATGGCTAAATCAGTTGCATGTAAAGAAGCCACAAATTTTTAATTCATATGATATTGCGATACTTCAGGATAAAAATGCAACAAATAAATTGAAAAGTGAATTTCGCTTAACAAATGGTTATGTTGGGGTCTCTTTTATTGAATGGGCTTTCAGAAAAGTAGAAGGACCAGTGCGGATGGAGGGTTATACCTTAGCGGTAGCTGAAACATTAGATTATATAGTTGAAAAATACAAACTTCCCATTGTTTTTATTCCGACGGTTGTTAATGCAAAGTCATATAAGGTTGATGATATTGAAGCTTGTACTAAAGTACGCAATTTGATGAAATATAAAGAGAATTCATTAATTATTGACAGGTTATTATCTCCAGGTGAAATGGCCACACTTTTTTCTTTTTGTAAATTTTCTGTGGTTACAAGAATGCATGCTGCCATTTTGTGTACTGGAGCAGGAGAAAAACCAGTAATCTCTATCAATTATCTTTACAAATTGCGGGAATTTATGAAAAACATGGAGGCCGAGGATATGTCGATTGATATTGATTATGTTACTTCCAAAGATTTACTTCCACTAATTGAAGATCTTAATCTGAATTATGAAGATTATGTATCTAGATATGGTAGTAGAATGAAGGTATTGCAGGATAAATTGTTATCTGATTTGAGAACTTGTTTCAATCAAGAATAAGTTTTTTATCTGGGAAACAATAAAATCAAAGTCGTAGTTGTTTGGGGTTAGGTAAACAATAGGACAAAATCAAAAGCTTTTCGGTAAGCCTATTATATTTTGTTTAACGAATTCTGCTGAAGGGTTTTCTTTGGATGGATGCTTTGGCGCGTATAGTTTTGCCTGTTGTTATGAGTCTCTGGATGCACTGAAGGATAAAGAAAATGCATTAATATTTGCTCCTAGTGACATAAGAAGATTGTTTGATTTTTATAATTAGATATTAACGTAATGTGTAAAATATATGTTTTTTTGTTTCTATTTATTCTGAATTTCTCAGATCTAGTTGCTCAAGATGCCATATTTGTATCTCCTAAGGGGAATGACCATTTTTCAGGTTCTAAAGAAAGTCCGTTGAGAACAATTGACTCTGCACTTGTACTCTCAAGAAAACAAAAAATTCATACCATCTACCTGAGAAAAGGCACTTATTACAATGTAAGTTTGAAAATAACCAAAGAGGATCGATACTTGACAATTTGTGGTTATAGGGATGAGTTAGCTGTGGTTTTTGGTGGCGTGCCATTTACTGTTTTTGAAAAGAGAGGTAAGTTATTGGTTATTTCCTTACCTCAACATAGTCCAACGAATGATTTTCAGATGATATTGGTAAATGGTGGCTTGCGTAAAAGATCGAGATTGCCAGACAGTGGTAATTATCATTATGCGAACAATTGGAACGTTAAATTACTTCCCATCTCTATTGGGGGTTATGAACGAAAACCAACACATGAAGACCTTTCATTACTGAAATATATACCTGCTGATATCTTAAAATGGAAAAGCGAAACAAGAAATGCAGAAATATCCTTGTTTAATCAATGGAGTGAGTCATACGCTGGAATAGAGAGTATTGATTCTTTAAATAGTATTATTAAATTGAGTTATCCACTCACAACTCCTCCAGGCTCTTACGGCCATAAAGATTATGTAGTTTGGAATACACGAGAAGGATTGACACAAACAGGACAATGGTATTGGGATAAATCAACAAATAAAATATACTATTATCTACTACCGGGGGAGACTGTACGAGAAATTATTGTCCCTTCTCAACGCAACATTATTCGGCTAGAAAAAGGGGCTGAGAATATTCGATTGAAAAATTTTTCCCTAAGTGCTGCTGCCAACAAACTTCAAAACGAAAATTTTGCTTGTACAGGGATTGACCCCGCTATAGAGGGAAGCCAAGTACGGAAGATTTTCTTAGAGGGGCTTTCAATATTCCAGACAAATGGTTCTGCCCTTCGTTTGCAAGGTGATGATATTATTCTAAAAGCATTACGAATTCGCGATTGCGGTGGCGGTGGAATATATATAAATGGGAAAAGAATAACTGTGGATCATTGTATCATCGATAGTATGGGGCTAATCTTCAAAGGTGCGACTGGCATTCAGGGAAATGTGAAGAATGTAATGATTACTAATTGTAAGATTTCTAACACGCCCTATTCGGGCATCTGTTTGGCTATCGATTCGGGGTGTGTTAAAAATTGTGTAGTTAAATCAGTAATGACAGATTTGCTGGATGGTGGAGCGATTTACGGAAATAGTCATCACGCTTCCATAGAGCATAATTACATTGTAGGAAATGATGATGGACGCTTTACTATGGGCATCTATTTCGACGAGCAAAGTAGTGATTGTACTGCTCAAGACAATGTGGTGGTAAATTGTGGTATACCTATTCATTGTAACATAGCCAGATATGTTGTTTGTCAGAATAATCTTTTTGTAGATAAAGGGACTCAAAATATCAATGCAGGAGGTTCAAAATCAATCGAATTGAACGGAAATGTGTTTATTGCAACCAAAATTCAGTTTAATGGACCATCTATCTATGATAAACAAGTGGATACACTGAATATAGATCCTAGATTACGCAGAGATGCAAATCCGACAGGAATTACGATGTTCAAAAACAATTGTTTGTTTTCAATGGTAAGCAATCAAGCAAAACTACCACGTACAGATAAGAGTTCACTCTCGGGAACGAGCGTAGAATATATCGGGACAAATGATATGGGAAATACTATTCTCAATCTATTGAATAATAAAAGTGTTGTTAATTGTATCGATAATTCAAAATTAGGATTAACTCGCAATAGACTAAAAGATATAAAAATGTTAGTGCAGTAGGTAAAATTTTTGATATAGTTTTTTTTCAGAAGTAAGAATACAAAATATAAATGACCAAATAAAGATTATAAATATATAAGTCTGTTTCAACAATAGAGTGATATTGAGTAATTATATATTAGTAATCAGGTAGTTGGTGTCTTGTGTTCATTTCTACAATACGGCTTAGGAAATAATGAGATATTTGTATCCTGAAAATGAGGAAATAGTTGTAAATATGAAGATTACTGTACGGAAAAGAGCTGAAAATGAACATGCTTGGTATGATTATCTTAGCAAAATATTAAAAACAATATGAATATACTTATCACAGCTCCCAGCTTAAATCCACAAAAAAATGTAAACGGTATTTCCACGGTTGTAACGACAATAATTGAAAATAATAGAATTCACACTTATCATCATTATCTCTTAGGAAGTCCTGACTACAAACAAACCAAGATCGGTTGGATTTTACAAATAATTAGTCAACTTTGTATCTTTCCATTTGCAGCAAAAAAGAATAAAATAGATTTAGTTCATCAAAACCTACCTTTTGACCCCAAAGGATTAATTCGCGAATTTATTATAAATTTCTGGTGCAGAATATTTAAAATACCAGTAGTATTGCATGTTCACGGAGGTGTTTTCTTAATGACCGGGACAAAAAATATATTCTATAAAAGTATTGCAAAATCACTTTTTATAAATAGTTGTAATATTTTAGTTTTAAGTGAATTAGAGAAGCTTGCGATTGAAAGAAATTTTCAATTTTATAAAGCTGTGGTATTATCAAATAGTATTGATACTAAAATTTTTGTTAGACAGCATAGAGAAAGAGGAGCTGCAAAACCGATATTATTGTTTTTAGGTAGAATTCATGAAAGTAAAGGTATAGATGATATATATGATGCATTGGTTCTGTTAAAAGAAAAGGTGGAATTCCGTTTTTTTTTATGTGGAACAGGTCCATTAAAGGATTTATATGTGGAAAAATTTAATTGCCTTCTCGGGGATGATTTTGAATATCTTGGAATAGTATCGGGCAATTCGAAAATTGAGATTATTCAAAAATCAGATGTTTTTTTGTTGCCTTCCCGATATGGTGAAGGTTTACCAATGGCATTGTTGGAAACAATGTCTGCAGGTGTAGTTCCGGTAGTAACAGATGATGCATCCATGAAGTATATTGTTGAGAATAATGTCAATGGTATTCGCGTAAATAAAAATGATGCGCAGGATTTATCTGAAAAATTAAATTTGCTGTTATCAACTCCAGAATTGTACAATCAATGCTCAAATAATGCTCGAAAAACAGTAACCGATAAATATGATATATCGAATTATATCATTCAATTGAATAGGATTTACAACTTAAAGAAATAAGAGTGAATTTTAGTCATTTGGAAAGAAAATAAACAACTCAAATTTAGCAAAGTGTCATTGTTCAGCAAAAGTATTCACCATTGCTGTACTCTTTAAGTTTACTCTATTGCTGAAATCCTTATTTATAATTTTTCTCCTGCTATAAAGACATACTTGAAAAATGTGTATGGTAATCGATTTATCCCAAATATATTGATAGCTTCCAAGCCCTTTGTGTATTTAATCTAAAGGTAATCTGATAATTATTGGATTATTATCCTAATCATAATGATATTTGGATGTAGCTCTAACATTTTTATTGATAGTTATTTCTAATTGTACTTCCTTTTTAGACATACTTTTGATAGGCTTGGAGAACACTCATAAGTATATTCAATTCCTTTGTGATTATCACTAACATTTTTCATTACTATTTCTGCAATTTTCTTCTTCTCTTACATTATAGAATTCATCTATACAGGCAGACTGCCATATAACTACACATTCTTTATGCCATTTATTTTATAAATGAAGCAGTTCTCAGCTGCTTGAGAGACTTAGTGAGGCATGATGTAGCGTGCTTTATACCGGGGAAAATATTATTATAAAAGTCAGATACTGCCTAAATTGATATTGCACCCTAATCGTAAAATCAAATTATTAGAGCAAAGTTATTTCTGATCAGTAGTTTGATTTTTAGTTAAATAATAGTTAATATTACAATGTAAAATAAATATTTTGAAGATGAAAAAGAGAATTTTAGTTACTGGAGGTTGTGGCATGATTGGTTCCAACTTAGTGAAGAGATTGGTAAAGGAAGGCAATGAAGTTTATGTAATAGATAATTTATGGCGGGGTAAACTTGAGTATTTAAATGATGAAACTGATACTCCTGTAATTGATATTAGCTCTCATTTTTTAAATATAGACCTTGTAGATCAAGGAAATGTAGATAAATTGATTTCTTCCGGTAAATTCGAATATGTTATTCATTTAGCTGACATAGTTGCCGGAATTGATTATGTTTTCGGCAATCAAGGAGATTTATTCCGTCAAAACAATCTGATCAATACCAATATTTTTTATTCTATACGTAGGGCTGGTAAAGACAAAATAAAAGGTTTAATTTATGTCGGAACAGCGTGCAGTTTTCCCCTTACGAGACAAAACTCTTTAGATGTAATTCCACTCAGAGATGATGAATTATTTCCTGCATTACCCGAGTCGGCTTATGGTTGGAGTAAATTGTTAGGTCAGTTGGAAATCGGTTTTTTAGAAAAAGAAACAGGAATTCCATGTTGTACTTTAATGTTTCATAATGTATATGGTTCACCTTGTGATTATGGTGTACGAAGTCAGGTAATTCCAGCATTGATCCGTAAAGCAATCAACTATCCGGAAGAGCCATTTAATGTATGGGGTAGTGGTGAACAGGGACGAGCATTTATTCATGTTGATGATGTGGTGAGTGCTCTATGTTTAGCTTTAGATAAAGGTTGGGGACATGAATGGATGCAGATAGGTCCGTCGGTATGTACTTCGATCAAAGAAATTGCAGAAACTGTAGTCAAAATTTCGGGAAAAGTTATTAATGTATTCTATGATAGTACAAAACCTGAAGGTGACAAAGCGCGGAGTGCAGACTACTCTAAAGCAAAAGAGGTTTTAGGTTGGAAGCCTACAGTTAAATTAGAAGATGGATTGAAAGCTCAGTACAATTGGATAAAATCTCAGATTGAAAATGGTAAATGATCGCATTATTTACAGAGATTATAATATATTGGAATCAATATCCTCCTCGCATAATATTGGTCAAAAAAAAGTGCTTTTAGCCAATGTTGAAACAATCTCGAATATAACACAACTAGCCATTACAAAACTTGCTGCTGGTGATATTGTGGAAGAACATGTTCATCCGACTATGGATGAACATTATATTATTGTATCGGGTGAAGGCAGTATGCAGATAGATAAAGAAGATTATGAATTAAAAAGAGGTAAATTTATTCTAGTTCCAGCAGGTAGCTATCACAGCTTATCAGTAACAAAAAACATTGAATTTATAATAATAAGCATATCACTATGAGTACAAATGAAGTTCCAACCTATTTTAATGTGAAATTAGAGTTTGACAAAGAGAAGTTCGATAAAATAGTAGATGAAGCTATTCAGACTGGTAAAGTCGGTTATGTTTGCTCAGTAGAAAGTAATAATCTAACTGTTGCAAATACTGATACTAAATTTTTAAAAGTACTGAATGGAGCATTAGTCAATAATTGTGATGGATCAATATTGGCAAAAGTTTTAAGCCTTATTTATAAAAGAAAATTAGAATCGTATATTGGAGCCGATATATTTATTAAATATATTGGTATGTGTAAATATCGCCAGTTTTTTTTAGGAAACACTCCCGAAGTGTTATCAGGCCTTAAAAATAATTTATCCAAACTTGATCCTGAAATTAAAAATATGCGATTTGAAACTTTACCGTTTAGATCCGTAGATGAATTCGATTATAAAAGTATTGCCCACATGATTAATGAAGATAATCCAGATATAATTTGGGTTTCATTAGGTGCTCCAAAACAAGAACTCTTTATGAGTAAGCTGCAACCTCACTTAAACAGAGGTGTTATGTTTGGTTTTGGTGCAATATTTAATTTCAATGCAGGGATAGGAGAGGTAAAACGTGCTCCGAAATGGATGTTAAAACTTCGGCTTGAATGGTTACATCGTGCTTTTGAACAGCCCCAAAAAAACGTACCCAGATATTGGAACTTTATAAGGATACTTCCGATTCTTGTATTAGGAGAAAAATCAAAATCGAGAGAAGTTAGTAATGTTTGAGTAATAAGGATATTATTACAAAGTTTAAGAATTGTTAAATTATAATTGTTCTAAGAGGTAGGTTTTAGGCTAGATTAAATAAATCTACAATAAAATATGATTTGGGTAGACTAACAGATACTGTAAAAGCTACAATTTTGATCTTGTATAAATTAATGCTGATTGTTCAGATAAATTAAGTTGAAAGTAGATGAAAGGAATAGTCTTAGCCGGAGGCTCCGGTACACGTTTGTATCCTATTACAAAGGGAGTGAGTAAACAGCTGCTACCGATATATGATAAACCGATGATTTATTATCCTATATCGGTATTGATGTTGGCAGGAATAAAGGAAATTCTGATTATTTCAACTCCACAAGATTTGCCCGGGTTTCAACGCCTCCTAGGCGATGGTTCTGACTTTGGTGTATCGTTTGAATATGCAGAACAACCTTCTCCCGATGGATTAGCACAGGCTTTTTTAATAGGGGAGGAGTTTATTGGCAGCGATTCGGTATGTCTGGTATTGGGTGATAATATTTTTTACGGACAAAGCTTTAGTAAAACTTTAGCCGATGCTGTGAGCAATGTGGATCAACAAAAAGCCACGGTGTTTGGCTATTATGTGAATGACCCTGAACGCTATGGCGTAGCTGAGTTTAATAAAGAAGGTACTGTGTTAAGCATTGAAGAGAAGCCGGAGCAGCCCAAATCGAATTACGCGGTGGTAGGTCTGTATTTTTACCCGAACAAAGTGGTAGAGGTAGCCAAACGTATCAAACCGTCTTCACGAGGTGAGTTGGAAATAACAACCGTCAACCAGGAATTTCTGAAGGAGGAAGAATTAAAAGTACAATTACTGGGACGTGGTTTTGCCTGGTTGGATACCGGTACACACGATTCGCTATCGGAAGCCTCCACTTTTGTAGAAGTTATTGAAAAAAGACAAGGATTAAAAATAGCCTGTCTGGAAGAAATAGCCTATCGCAAAGGTTGGATTGCTAAAGAAAAACTGATTGCACTGGCTCAACCCATGAAGAAAAACCAATACGGACAATATCTGTTGCAATTAGTGAAATAGGAGTAAATTATACATCTCGGATTTTGATTAAATATAATGAAAGATGAATATAATAAAAACAAAGCTTGAAGGGGTCTGTATTATTGAACCTGTGGTATTTGCTGATGAGAGAGGATACTTTTTTGAGTCTTTTTCGCAAAAAGAATTTGAAGAAAAAGTATGTAAAACGGTATTTGTTCAAGATAACGAGTCTAAATCGACTTATGGTGTTTTGCGGGGACTACATTATCAAAAACCACCTTATGCACAATCAAAACTGGTACGCGTAGTGAAGGGGAAGGTGTTGGATGTAGCCGTAGATATTCGTAGAGGTTCACCGACATTTGGACAGCATGTAGCCGTTGAGCTAAGTGAAGAGAATAAACGACAATTCTTTGTACCCAGAGGTTTTGCCCATGGCTTTGTGGTATTGAGTAAAGATGTTATTTTTCAGTATAAATGCGATAATTTCTATGCGCCTCAAAACGAAGGAGCTTTGCCCTGGGATGATCCAGACTTGGGTATTGACTGGAAGATTCCGGCCGTAGATGTGATTTTATCGGAAAAGGATAAACATCATTCGTCATTAAAGGAAATGAAGTTAGTATTTGACTATCAAATTAATCAATATGAGTAAAATATTAGTAACAGGAGCCAATGGGCAGTTGGGCAATGAAATGCGAAAGCTTGCTCCCATCTCTAAAACGAATACATTCATTTTTACGGATATTGAGGAACTGGATATTACCAATCAAGAAGCTATTAGAATTTTGATTCAGCAAGAACAAATAGAGATAATAGTGAATTGTGCTGCTTACACCAATGTTGATAAGGCGGAGGATGATAGTGAAATGTCGAATTTGATCAACAACAAAGCAGTTGAAAATCTGGCTATAGTCTGTCAGGAGATTGGTGCGACACTGATCCATGTTTCAACCGACTATGTATTTCAAGGCACAAAAAATACACCCTGTAGGGAGAATGAACAGACTAATCCACTTGGTGTTTATGGCCAAACAAAACTAGCAGGTGAGCAGTCTGTTCAAAAGAGTGGTTGTAGGTATTTAATTTTTCGTACAGCTTGGTTGTACTCTGCCTTTGGAAGCAATTTTGTAAAAACGATGATTCGCTTGACCCACGAACGGGAAAAACTTTCTGTAGTCTTTGATCAGGTAGGTACTCCAACCTATGCCGGAGATTTGGCTGCCCTTATTTTCCAAACTATTGAAACAAAGCAGTACGAAACATTGAATGGCATTTATCATTATAGCAACGAAGGTGTATGCTCCTGGTATGATTTTGCAATTGAGATAGCCGCCTTGGCTGCACACGATACATGTGATATACAGCCTTGCCATTCAGATGAATTGCCCAGCAAGGTGAAGCGTCCGGCCTTTTCAGTACTCGATAAAACCAAAGTCAAAGCTGATTTTAATTGTAAGGTACCACATTGGAAAGCTTCTTTACAAAAGTGTATGAAGGAGCTGGAAGGAAGTTTCTGAGACTTTGTGATTATGAGCTTCAGATTGTAATTCAAGTTTTTAAAATAAATATAAAAATTTAATCAATAAGATATGGAGTTTAAACGTCATATATTAATTACAGGAGGTGCCGGATTTATCGGTTCCCATGTTGTTCGGTTGTTTGTAAATAAATATCCCGAATACCAGATCATTAATTTGGATAAGTTGACTTATGCCGGTAATTTGGCTAATTTGAAGGATATAGAAGATAATGCAAATTATACTTTTATAAAAGGAGATATTTGTGATTTCGATCAGATGCTGGCACTTTTTAATCAATACCAGATTGATGGAGTGATTCATTTGGCAGCCGAAAGTCATGTGGATCGTAGTATTAAAGATCCGTTTACCTTTGCGCAGACCAATGTAATGGGCACACTATCGCTCTTACAGGCTGCCAAAGAGTCGTGGAAAGAGGTTTATGATGGAAAACTTTTTTATCATATTTCTACCGATGAAGTATATGGAGCTTTAGAAATGGATAGTGAGCTGTTTACAGAAACCACTAATTACAACCCTCACAGTCCGTATTCGGCCAGTAAAGCATCCAGTGATCATTTTGTACGTGCATTTCATGATACCTATGGTATGCCTGTCATTGTAACCAATTGCAGTAATAATTATGGCCCTTATCAGTTTCCGGAAAAACTTATCCCTTTATTTATAAACAATATACGACATGGGAAATCGTTACCGGTTTATGGAAAAGGCGAAAATGTTAGGGATTGGTTGTACGTGGTTGATCATGCCAGGGCTATTGATCTTATTTTTCATAAAGGGAAAAATGCGGAAACTTATAATATCGGTGGTTTCAATGAATGGACCAATATAGATATTATTCGCGTGTTGATTAAAACTGTAGATCGTTTGTTAGGTCATGCCGAAGGAAGCAGTGATCATTTGATTACTTATGTAACCGACAGAGCCGGTCATGATTTGCGTTATGCGATAGACTCCACTAAATTAAAAACAGAGTTAGGATGGGAGCCAAGTTTACAATTTGAAGAAGGTATTGAGAAAACGGTTCGTTGGTATCTTGATAATCAGGAATGGATGGATCATATAACTTCAGGAGACTATCAGAAATACTACAGCGAGCAGTATCAGAGTCTTGTATGATCTTTATTTAATTTTAATTGTCAATCAGAATGAAGAAAATATACACCGTCATCATGGCCGGAGGGATAGGTTCCCGCTTTTGGCCACAAAGTACATCGGCTAAGCCCAAGCAGTTCTTAGATATTTTGCAAATGGGAGCTACTATGATACAACAAACCGTAGAACGGGTCAGTGCATTCTGTCCGGTAGAGCGTATCTATGTAGTCACTGCTAAAGCATACTTGCCGTTGGTACTAGAACAGGTTCCCGGTTTAAAAGAGGAACAAGTACTGGGAGAACCCTGCATGCGAAATACAGCACCCTGCATAGCCTATGCAGTTTGGAAGATTCGTCAGATTGATCCTGAAGGCTGTATTCTGGTATTACCCAGCGATAGCTTTATTCCCGATACCGAAAATTTTGTACAGAATATGCAATTGGGACTGGATTATGTAGGTACTCATTCGGTGATTATGACACTGGGCATTCAACCTACAGGACCGGAAATCGGATATGGGTATATAGAAGCAGATCGTTCGGTAAAGTTGGAAGAGCCGTTGGTTTATCCGGTTCGTTCATTTCGTGAAAAGCCAGGGTTAGAGCGGGCACAGGAATATCTGGCTCAGGGAGGTTTTTTCTGGAATGCTGGTATTTTCATGGCATCGGTCGCCACTTTCGAACAAGCTTTTCGTGATCATTTATCACAAATAGCACAACAGTTTGATGAAGGCACAGATGTTTATTATACCGAAAATGAACAAGCCTTCATTGATAAGTTATATCCCAACTGTGAGAATATCTCAGTTGATTACGGCATAATGGAAAAAGCTTCGAATATTGTAGTACAGGAAGCTTGCTTTAGCTGGTCGGATCTGGGAGCCTGGAATGCATTGCATGAACTTCAGACCAAAGATAGTCGGGGTAATACTTCCTTTGCCCCCGCATCCGGTAACCGAAAAGTAGTGTACGAAGAAGTGAGTGACTGTCTGGTATCTCTGCCTGAATCTACTGAAGCCGTCATACAGGGTGTGAGCGGGTTGATTATCGTGCAATCGGAAAATCGCTTACTGATTTGTAGGAAGGAAAATGAACAGGAGATAAAACAATATGTATCACAATTGAAATAGAATTGATAATCTGCATTTCAGGAACTTTCGCGGATAATCATTTTAATAAACATTTTAGACAAAATAATAACAACCAAAAACAAAAAAATATGGGAAAAGTAGCGTTGATTTCCGGAATAACCGGACAGGATGGGTCATTTCTGGCTGAGTTTTTAATTGATAAAGGGTACGAAGTACATGGAATTATGCGTCGGTCATCGTCGTTTAATACAGGTCGTATCGAACATTTATATTTTGATGAATGGATGCGGGATATGAAAAAAAGGCCTTTATTAAGTATGCACTACGGCGATATGACCGACAGCAGTTCATTGATACGTATTATTAAACAAGTACGACCCGACGAAATTTATAATCTGGCTGCTCAGAGCCATGTAAAAGTTTCGTTTGATGTGCCGGAATATACGGCGGAAGCTGATGCGGTTGGCACACTTCGCATGTTGGAAGCTGTACGTATCCTCGGGATGGAAGAAAAGACCCGTATCTATCAGGCTTCTACCTCTGAACTGTATGGATTGGTACAAGAAGTGCCGCAAAAGGAAACCACGCCTTTTTATCCACGCTCTCCTTATGGGGTAGCTAAGCAATACGGTTTCTGGATCACTAAAAATTATCGCGAGAGCTACGGCATGTATGCTGTAAACGGTATTTTGTTTAATCATGAAAGTGAACGTCGTGGCGAAACTTTTGTAACCCGCAAGATAACCTTGGCAGTTGCCCGCATCGTTCAGGGTTTTCAGGATAAGTTGTATCTGGGAAATCTGGATTCATTGCGCGACTGGGGATACGCAAAGGATTATGTGGAATGTATGTGGTTGATTCTGCAGCATAAAACTCCGGAGGATTTTGTTATTGCTACCGGTGAATATCATACCGTACGTGAGTTTGCTACGCTGGCTTTTAGAGAAGCCGGCATCGAGCTTCGTTGGGAAGGTCAGGGAGTAGATGAAAAAGGAATTGATATTGCCAGCGGTAACGTACTGGTAGAGGTGGATCCGAAATACTTCCGTCCGGCTGAAGTAGAGCAACTATTGGGAGATCCAACCAAGGCGAAAACCCTGTTGGGATGGAATCCGACTCAAACCTCTTTTCCTGAACTGGTACGAATCATGGTAGAGCATGATTTAAGGTATGTAAAAAAACTACATTCTTAATTACTTTGTCAATCATGAATAAAGAAGCAAAGATTTATATAGCAGGGCATCGCGGATTAGTGGGCTCTGCTATCTGGAACAATCTGCTACAAAAAGGGTATATGAATCTGATTGGCAGAAGTCATAAGGAGCTGGACTTGCAGGATGGGAGCGAGGTTCGTACTTTTTTTGATGTCGAACAACCTGAGTATGTGATACTGGCTGCCGCACATGTGGGGGGTATTATGGCCAATAGCGTATATCGCGCCGATTTTATTTATAAGAATTTGCAAATACAGCAAAACGTAATTGGAGAAAGCTTTCGTCACGGAGTAAAAAAGTTGCTTTTTCTGGGTAGTACCTGTATTTATCCGCGGGAAGCTACCCAGCCCATCAAAGAAACGGAATTGCTCACCGGGCCGCTGGAATATACCAATGAACCGTATGCAATAGCCAAAATTGCCGGACTGAAAATGTGTGAAAGTTATAACCTGCAATATGGTACGAATTATATTGCTGTGATGCCAACTAATTTATACGGTCCGCACGATAATTTTGATTTGGAACGAAGCCACGTATTACCCGCTATGATTCGAAAGATTCATTTGGGAAAATACTTGTATGAAGGAAATTTTGAAGATTTACGTAAAGACTTGAATAAAAGCCCAGTAGAAAATATCAGTGGAGGTGATAGTCAGGAGGCTATTACTAATATTCTTTTCAAGTATGGTATTACCGACAAAAAGGTTGAATTATGGGGCACAGGAACTCCGCTTCGGGAATTTCTTTGGAGCGAAGAAATGGCTGATGCCAGTATTTATATTCTGGAAAATGTTGATTTCAAAGACACCTATTCTGAAGGTGACAAGGATATTCGTAACTGTCATATCAATATTGGTACCGGCAAAGAGATCAGTATTCGTAATTTGGCTGAACTTATTGTTGAAACCGTAGGATATCAGGGTGAATTATATTTTAATAGCAATAAACCGGATGGAACTATGCGAAAACTGACTGATGTAAGTAAACTGCATAATCTGGGTTGGCATCATCAAATTGAAATTGAAGAAGGTGTGAAACAAATGTACGCATGGTATCTGAACGAATAAACTATAAGCTTTTTCCTTTTTTATAGAAAATTAAATGATCCGTTAAGCAAGTACGAGCGTTTTGCGATTTGTTTTTGAATGTGCAATATAAATAAAAACAGCCTATTAAATCCGAATATTTACTTGTAACTCATAAAGAATCAGGATATGGATAATAAACTAAAATCAGTATCATTACAGACAGCTTCCCATCAAAATATGCCAAAGATTAAAATTTTTTTGTGGCCATTTTTCAATAATACCATATTTAGGCTTTTCCCAACATGGCTAAGATTGCCAAGAATTATGCTTCTAAGAATATTTGGAGCAAAACTTGCAAAAACAGTCATTATCAGTAGAACAACCACAATTTATCAACCATGGAATTTCGAGATGGATCATTTATCAATTATAGGTAGTAACTCTAATATATATTGTGATGATAAAATTAAAATCGGCAAACAATGTCGCATTGGTAGCAATGTAAATATTGCAACTCAGGATCATAGCGACAAAACTTTTATCCAAACTAAAGGCATCACAATCATAGGTAACGGTTGTTGGATTTCTGCAGCTTGTAGTATCAGACAGGGAGTGAATCTGGGTCAATATACCATGGTAGGTGCTCAATCCTTAGTCGTGTCTGATACAGAGCCTTTTATAACTATTTCTGGGAATCCTGCCAAGGAGATAAATAAAGCAATTATAAAATACTGTTAACGCAGACTATTATGCTATCCTTATAACAATATAGATTAAAAATAAGAATTCCATACTTTTCTCACAATTGAAGTGCTCGCTTTCTCAGAAATTCACATTTCTTATGCCCTACCAACACGAATACATATTACCAACACCTGTATTTAGATAAATGTCCATGAGGCATAAAGTCAGCATGCATCTACAACAAGAAAGTATCCATCTCATTATCAATTGAATTTAATAATCAATTGATTAAATATCGTTGATTGATCCTATCGAAATTGTTGGATAGTTCCTTTGTTTTCCTATCACAAAATTAAAATAATAAACATATGATAAATAAAAGAGAATTATGGTTATCTCTATTAATGACTTTTGTCCAAATAATAATCACAATTTTAATATTTATATTTACAGAAAGTTTTTTTACAGAAGAGGTCTTTAGTTTTAATGAAAAAGTAATTCTGTTAAGCCAAATAGCACTAATATGGGGTGCATTTATATACAAACTGCGTTTAGGTATTATTTTTAGAGCAAGTTCGGTATTTAGTATGTTGCGTGGGTATGCAGCAACAGTATTCTTTGGCTCTTTATTTCTACTTCTTGAATTAGAATTTGTTCCCTATTTACGGAATATAAATCATTCATTTCAATACTTATCAATATTTTTCACTGCTGATCTCTTACTCTTAATATGCTTTAAGTTTATTTTATATTACTCAATGTGCTACCTCAGAAAAAGAGGATACAATACAAGAAATGTAATTATAGTTGGTGATGAAAGTTCACATTCTTTTATCAACTCATTTATAAAAGCTGAAGATTGGGGCTATAGCTTATTAGCTATTATATCACCTGATGAAATGTTCAAAGAAACTTATAAAAGGGCTCATATAATAAGTAATCAAGATACACTCAAACGCTATATAACACTTTACCCTGTCGATGATGTTTTTTATTGTCTCCCTTTGAGTGATAAACGGTATAATTTGGAACAAATGATCTCTGAGTTAAACGAAATAGGAGTCAGACTGCACATTATGCAGCATTTTTTCAAACAAAAAATGAATTTTGATTATACGATTAATCCGATATTCGATCATAATTTTATAACTCACCAAACCACTTCTGAGAATTATATTGGTTTGAAGATAAAAGGGATTCTGGATATTTTACTGAGTACAGCTGTATTGTTTATATCTTCACCAGTAATTTTCTTATTAGCAGTTTCAATTAAACTTCAGGATGGAGGATCAGTATTTTTCAAACAAGAACGGATAGGACAAAATGGTCGCAGATTTAACTGTTATAAATTTCGTACTATGGTGAGTAATGCAGAAGAGCTTAAGGAAAAACTATTAGAACAAAATGAAGCCGACGGGCCTGTTTTTAAGATTGTAAATGACCCGAGAATAACAAAATTAGGATATATACTCCGCAAAACATCTTTGGATGAATTACCTCAGTTTCTGAATGTAATCAAAGGTGATATGTCTATTGTAGGACCACGTCCACCCCTCCTTAAAGAAGTGCAACAATATAAAAGACACCAATTACGTCGCCTCAGTATGAAGCCTGGCATTACTTGCATATGGCAGGTTTGGGGACGTCATAAGGTAACATTTAATGAATGGATGGATATGGATTTGGAATATATTGATAATTGGTCACTCCTTCGGGATGTTAAAATCATGGTTGCAACTGTAGGTGTGATTTTCAAACCAAATGGACAATAAATTAACACGAAATTAATTTACGAATAACTCCTAATTAAATTCGACAATATGAAATACAGGATATTATGCTGAATTCTATCGTATCATTTATAAGAATGTTTATTTTCACCCCAATTATGTTATTAGCGGCTGTTACAGGTATCATAATATGCATTATCATAGATGCAATATCTTTTGGATATAAACATATTAAAAAGATGATACACGAATTAAACTAACGTTAAATCAATAGGAATACAATTTTAAATCAAAAAAATATTATGTATAAATATCTTTCACTTACTGGTAATTTACAGGAAATGATGATAATGTTGAAGTCTTTGCCGGCATTTTCACTGATTTTTGATAGAAAATGCAATTTGGTTGAAATTAACGAACCGGCATTAAAATTACTAAAAATAAGAAGTATTGAAGATTTCAATAATAGAAAGGGTGAAATGTTTCCTAAATCTGATTATATTAAAACGATTATTCAAGATTTGAAACAGGGAAAAACAGTACGATATGAAAAAACTCAAATAAAATACACAGATAACAGTATAGGTGTTATAGAATTGTGCGCTTGTATGATCAATGGACAGAAGGATTTATATCTGTTCCAGTTATTTGAGATTTTTCCAGCGGTTACTTGGAACTTAGGCTCTTTTATTCCTAACAATCCGAACTCTCAAAAAACCATTGAAAATATCTCTTCTCAGAGCAATAATTGGGCTACAAATGAAAACAAAGAAATAAAAGAATTTGAGTTAAGCTTAGTCGAAAATGACTCTATCCAAGAACAAAAAATAAGATATAGAAGATTAACAAAACTAGAAACGCTGGTCAACGAACTCGTTGTACGTGATATGTCAATCTCTCAAATTGCAAATCTAACGAATAAAACTAATCTTGGTATTCGTACAATTATACGTCGAATAGAAGAAAAACAAAAAAATATCAAAAAGATATAATCACAAACCCTTTTATATTCTTTGTATAGATAATAGCGAATTTGATTTGTACAAAATAGAAAGTAATATTCATTTATATCGATTAAATATAAATATTATCGGATATAAAAAAGCCTTGAAAAACAAGGCTTTGATGATTATTTTAATCGAAAGTAATCGCGGCGAAAGGTTCATTATTTGCCAATGCAGAATTTTCCGAAAATATTCCCGAGAATTTCATCGTTGGATATTTGTCCGGTAATTTCGCCCAGAAAATGCATGCATTCTCTGATGTCCTGCGAAAGAAAATCGCCGGAAATGCCCGAGTCCAATCCATCAATAACACGGCAAATAGAGGAATGTGCATGATTTAATGCTTCGTAGTGGCGCACATTGCTTACTACCACGTCGCCTGGATGAATATCGGGCAACTGTGCAGCTTTGGTCAGTGCTTTTTGAAGCTTGTCGGTGTTAATCCGTTCGCGGGCCGATATGTAAATCCGCTCACCTTCAAACTGCTCAAACAGTTGCGACAATACATCGCGTTCATCATCGGCAATTTTGTCTATTTTATTGAAAACAAGTATTACTTTCTTTCCTGCAGAACGTTTAGCAATGCGGTCGGTCAACCACTCCATATGCTCACTCAGTTGAGTGCAATCCAGTATCCACAGTACTATCGAAGCTTGTTCAATTTTCTGGTAGGTACGCTCTATACCCATATTTTCAATCTTATCTTTGGTGTCGCGTATGCCGGCCGTGTCGATAAACCGGAACGTTATACCATCAATATTGATAGAGTCTTCAATGACGTCACGGGTAGTGCCGTGTATGTCCGAAACGATGGCTTTATCCTCGTTCAGTAACACATTCAGCAGGGTAGATTTGCCCACATTGGTTTCGCCTACCAGCGCCACGGGTATACCGTTCTTTAGTGCATTGCCCAGGCTAAAGGAATCTGAAAGTTTAAGGATGAGTCTTTCAATAGTTGTAGCCAGCGATTTTAGTTGTGTTCTGTCTGCAAACTCCACGTCTTCCTCGTTGAAGTCCAGTTCAAGTTCCACCAGTGAAACAAAGTTGAGAAGTTGAGTCCGGAGTTTCAGTAATTCACTCGAAAAACCTCCGCGCATTTGGTTTAATGCCATTCTATGCGAAGCTGCTGAATTAGACGCAATCAGATCGGCCACAGCCTCGGCTTGTGACAGATCCATTTTGCCATTTAAAAAAGCTCGTTGGGTAAACTCTCCCGGTTGAGCCAATACACAGTGTTGGTCGATAAGTAACTGTAGAATTTGTTGCTGTACAAAAACAGACCCGTGACAGGAAATTTCCACTACATCTTCTCTGGTAAACGAATGTGGAGCGCGGAAAACACTTACCAGCACTTCGTCTACAATTTCATTTTTTCCGTTTACAATGCTCCCGAAACTTACTGTATTTGCTTCTTGTTTCAGGAATGCAAAGTTTTTCTTTCGGGGAATGAAAATAGGGTTGAAATTTTTCAATGCATCTTTTCCCGATACACGTATTACCGCAATTCCTCCGGTGCCCGGAGCAGTTGATATGGCTGTTATGGTAGACATAGCGTGTTTTTTAGTTATGCTGTTTTTAGGATAAATAGTTATTGTATTTAGGGGCTGCTGAAAAACTATAATATTATTGATTTACAATTGAATAACGTTGTATTTTGTGATTTGTGTACAAGCTTATTGAATATAATATTCATTTCCCTTATACCTACTTATCTTTTATGCAATCAAAAAATCCTGAAAGGATTTAATATGAATAACCGCCGGTAAAACCGGTGGATTAGAATAATATGAAAACAAGAACCCTGAATAGGGTTCAATACCAACATCGTATTTTATCATTCAACCCACTTCGGGGTTGTGAATGTAGGGTCATTCATATCCCCTAGTTTCGCAAGCTTCACTAGGGGTTATTTACATTTAGCCACTTCGTGGCAATAAATAGTTTTTCAGCAAACCCTATTTAAATCCGGTTAAGAACAGTTGTTACTAATTTTTCAATGTAAGGTTTATAATCAGTATTGGCGGCTTCTACTCTGCGGTTGGCTATAATACAGCAAACAGTCATAGCTTTGTGTCCCATGAGTTTTGCCAGTCCGGCAATGGCTGATCCTTCCATTTCGTAATTGGTTATTTTATATCTGTCGTAGCGAAATCGCTCTATTTTGTCATTTAAATGCATATCGGCCAGATCAATGCGCAGCACTCTTCCTTGTGGTCCGTAAAATCCGTTAGCCGAAATGGTTACACCACGCAGCATGTCATCTTTACCAATACGCTGTATTAGTTCCTCATCGGCATCAACTACATATGGAGCAGCTAGCTGAGGATTCCATTCTAATTGCTCTTTGAGCGTTCTTTCAAATGCCAGATCGCTGACAGCGTCTCTGCCGGCATAAAAGTTCAACATACCATCAAAACCAATGGATTTTTCCGAAATAAGAAAACTTCCCAATGGAATTTCAGGTTGCATGCCTCCGGAAGTACCTATTCTGATAATGGTTAGCTGCCGAAAGTCTTTCTTTTCTGTTCGGTTTTCGAGGTCAATATTGGACAATGCATCCAATTCATTCATTACAATGTCAATATTATCCGTACCTATTCCGGTTGATATAACTGATATACGTTTGCCTTTGTATGTACCTGTTATAGTGTTGAATTCACGGCTCGATACCGAGCATTCCTGTGTGTCAAAATACTCAGCCACTAAAGCTACTCTGCCGGGATCACCCACTAAAATAACGTTATCGGCAAGCTGTTCTGGTTTTAAATGCAAGTGGAATATGCTTCCATCACTATTTAAAATCAATTCGGATGGTGGAAAATGTTTCATACGATAATAATTGTTTTTAAAGGTCGTATGGAACTCGCATGTCAGATTTTCATACCATTTGGTGAATACCTGTATTCATGCTCGTTTCATAAATTCAACGAGTTATAATTTCTGATTGAAATTTCGAATAAAAATACAAATATACTTGATTTTAAATTTATAATCTTATATCTGAACGCTATTCTCTTTTATTTAATTTCATCAATGCATTTTTTCACGAAGTCGAACCTGTCATAATCCGGATGTACCTGAACATCATTCCAAAATATCAAATCTATATCAATCGGTATTATTCCAGACTCTTTACTTAGCGGGTTTCGTCCCAGCTCGGTTTCTATACTTTTAAACATGTAAATGGTTTCTTCTTTGGTTTCGGCCGATAAAAGTTTTACAGCTTTATTGCAAAAATCCGATATGTAATGACTGCCAAATGGTTTTGATATAATGCAGGAGCTTTCTTTCTCAATGTCGAATTCTTGAGAAAGTTTTTCTTTTGCTAGTTCAATATTGACCTCAGCATTCACGTTACTACCTAACATAATTATTGCTGTATTCATAGGGTCCTAAATTAAAATTTGTTGCTATTCAAATTCCAGTCAAAGTTAAACAAAAAAGCCGAAGTTTGTTGCTTCGGCCTTATTTTTGAATGTATTTTTTATTAATCGCGATAATCTTTCAATTGTTCTTGCAGACGCTTGCGTGCAAGGAAAATTCGGCTTTTTACGGTGCCAATAGGCAAATTCATGTGTTGTGCAATTTCTTCGTATTTAAATCCTTGAATGTGCATTGAAAAAGGGATACGATATTCGTCTGTAAATGCAGCGATACTGTTTGAAATTTCGCCAATAGCATAAGAACCTTCGGGACTATCAAATCCAGAGTTTTGAGGTAAGTTTAAATGATGCAAATCTTCAGTCTTGTCAACAACAGTTTGATTACGCACAATCTTTCTATAGTTGTTTATGAAGATATTCTTCATGATGGTGAGCACCCAACCTTTGAAATTGACATTATCAGTAAATTTTTCCTGGTTATCTAAAACCTTTAGTGTTGTGTCCTGCAATAAATCTTCCGCGTCGTCGCGATTCAAAGTAAGCGAAAAGGCAAAATTGCGCATGTTACTTTGTAATGCTACTAATTCATTTTCAAATTCAACGTTTTTCATAATGTTGTAGTTTTTTTGTGTGAATAGATTAAACTTAGCAACGAAAACTTTACTAAGTCATTGATAATTCATCTAAACAAATTTTTCTTGAAAAAACTTTCTGAAAACAGAAATAAATAATTGATTGTCAGTTGTCTATACTGAATAACGTTAAGTAAAGAGCTCTTTCGAAATCAATTGTTCTAGATTTACGATACAAATATATAAATAATATTTTGATATAAGTACACTTTTGAACAAAAATCTTTAACGTGATATGAAAAAAAAAGATTTATTATAAAAATGAAACAATTACAAATGATATTTTGAATGATTTTTAATCAAAATTTGAATCGAATCAAATTATTGAAAAATAAAAAATAAGAATAAAATGTGTTGAATAATAGGCTGTTGACGAATAATTTGGAAAGAAAAGAAATGATAATTACTCTTCTGTATACCCGGGAATATGTTTCTCGGCACAATATGAAGAACGTACTAATGGAGCACTTTCTACTATTTTAAAACCTTTTTTCATACCGATAATCTTATATTCTGCAAATTTTTCCGGGGTAATATATTCACTTACCATAATGTTCTTGCGGGAGGGTTGCATGTATTGTCCAATAGTTAAGATTGAACAGCCGGTGGCTAATGCATCATCCATAAGAGCCAGAACTTCCTCTTCTGTTTCGCCAAGCCCTAACATTATTCCCGTTTTGGTAATAATACTTTGCGAGTGTATGTAAGACAGTACTTTTAAACTGATATCATATTTCGCTTTAGTACGTATAGAAGGTGTGAGTCTTCTGACTGTTTCAAGATTGTGCGATATTATATTGGGTTTCTGTGCAATAACGATATCAAGCAGCTCTGTTTTTCCATCAAAGTCAGGAATCAATACTTCCAACGTAGTATCAGGATTTGTTTTTCTGATTGCTTCAATCGTTGCTGCCCAATGATAAGCACCTCCATCGGGTAAATCATCCCGGTCGACCGATGTAACAACAGCATGTTTCAGGTTCATTAAGTGTATTGATTCGGCAATTTTAGCCGGCTCAGTTGGGTCGAGTGGGAGGGGGCGACCTGTAAGTGTATTACAGAACTTGCACGAGCGTGTACAGATTTCACCCGAGATCATAAATGTTGCAGTGCCTTTATTCCAGCACTCGCTCATGTTAGGACATCTACCGCTTGAGCAAATTGTATGAAGTCCGTGTTCTTTTACTATGTTGTTTACATGAACAAACTGTAAACCGCTTTGCAATTTAGTCTTTAACCATTCTGGTTTGCGTATATATGGCATATGATTTATTTTTTGATTGATAGAACAAAGGTACAAAATTATTCTCCGGATTTCTTTGTCGAGCTTATATAACGTAGTCAGTCTGCTGAATTTATATTTGTATTAAAATACATTTTATGAAACAATCTGATGCTGGTTTGAATAAAATTGTCGTATAGATTCTTCAATTCGTATTTATTTTTTTTTAATTTTATCACAAGTTGTAATAAAAAGTTGTCTGTAATTCAATTTTTTCTCAGATTATTGTTTTATTGTTATTTTTATGTTTGTCAATGACTTATGTGGATGTATGAATCTATTGTATTAGTTATTAGATTCAATATTTGTTGAAAAGCTCTTGTTGTGCAGAGAAATCCGATTCTGTATTTAGTATTTTTTTATTTACTTTGCAATTGAATTTTTGAACCAAGTCATGTTTTTTAAATACGTAACGCTCTTTTTAGGAATAAGTTATTTCGCATTTGCCGCCGTGCTGTTGCTGAAAAGATCTCCTATTAAAAAAGCTAATAATGTACTTTGTTTTTTATTCGTGCTGATGGCTGCATATAGCATTGAGCTTTCGTTCTATTATACTGCCTTATTGAATAAAAACTACTTTCATTTAGTCCATTATGTCCCTTTTGACTTGATTTTGCTACTCATGTTTGGGCCGATTTTATTTTTATACGTAAAAGTACTGCTTGGCCAGCCGATTAAACTCACCCCATTAAACATATTAGTTCAGCTTTTACCATTCATTCCTGCTATAACATTTATTGTCTATTTTTTGTCTCAAAACACAACAACTCGATTGAATCTTTTGGTGGTCAATTTTAAACAGGGTTTATGGCATACAAATCTCTTGAACGTTCTGGTTTTTATACAGCTAATCGTTTATCTTTTTTGTTGTTATTTGGCTGTAAAAAAACAGTTTAAAATTTCATCGAAAATTTCAATCAATAATGTTCAGATGAATATTTCCTGGTTGAGATTCTATATTGTTATAAATTTATCGTTTATGTTGCTAGCTGCACCTTTAAGCTTCTACTTAGGAAATGAAAAGGTGAACTTAATAATTGCCCAGCTTGCCATGCTTGTGCAGTTTGCTTATTTATTTGTAAAATCAATGTGGCATTCTGAACTGTTTTCAACTGACTCAATGATTGAAATAAAGAAATCAGAAACAGTTCTTAAAATATCGGATGATTTGGTTGAAGATTATTTTAGAATACTGATGACTCATATCGAAAACAAAAAACCATATCTTAAAGAAGGTTGTAGTATTCAGTCAGTATCGGATGATACGAGGATTTCAGTTCATCATCTATCGAATATCTTGAATAAACATTTCAATAAAAATTTCCCTGACTTTATTAATGAGTATCGAATTAAAGAAGCTCAGAGGTTACTTAGTACGCCACAGTTCGAAAAAATGACGCTCGAAGCTATAGGATATGAATGCGGTTTTGGTTCTCGCAGTAGCTTCAATAAGGCTTTTAAAAAACATACCGGACTTACTCCATCTCAATTTCGTCAACAGAATTAACTTGTCTTGTTTTCTTAGTAAACTTCATTCTACATTTTTTTACAGCACGGCTTTTTTAGGTGTTCGTGTGTATATTTTTGTGTATCTGCTGTTTATGAGTACGCCATAGTGGACGTGTTTTAGAAGTTTGTATCATTTTATAAAACAATACATTTTAATGTGCGCTATGATCTACTTTTGTATTGTGATTTTTTTAGTGTCCTATAGAAATTTAGTGGTTTTTATAGTTACAAAGTGAATGCTTTTTTTTGATTTGTTGTCTTAGATGAAACTTTGTTTCTGAAAACTTTTCGTAGAAAGATTCAGTAATCTAAAAAAATAAATTCAAAATATTACGTCTGTTTACCTTATCTATGGAATTTAAACCCGGTGCTTGTATTTAACTTGCATCGGGCTGTTTGTTTTTAGGCTTTTCAAAAGTCTTTTTGTAGTAATAATTCTCAAAATTCTGATTCTATGCATACATTTATCAGTTTTTTTATATGGTTTGTAAAGGTTGCTCAGGGGTCGTATATTCTTTCATGCAATTTAAATTTATGCAAATAAGCACACTAGGTCTAGTTTTGTTGTTAAAAATCAGTTAACTATCTAAATTATTGTCGTATTTTTTAAAGAAATAGAAAAAATATTGTAATTTTACATGCAATTTTTGTCTGTAGTATTAATTCTTACAAATCATTCGTTTTTCTTGTATAAATTGACGCTATAGGTTGGTATTTCAATACAAACACACACTTTCATAGAAAAATAACTTATGAAACATATTTTTTGGATATTATTATTGATTCTGTTTCAAATTAACAATAACAGTTCGTATGCATCGAATACCAAAAATTCCAAGGTCGAAATATCTAATCTAGCTAGTTTTAGTCTTGAAAATACTTTATTTCAACTTACAGAAGATACAGTTTCTAAAAATTTTGTAAAAGCTGCCCCCAGCATAATGATGACTTGTGTAAATACAAGCGTGACATTGACAAATACGGCTATACCAGGTAGTAGTTGTTCAAATCTGGCAAATTATGTTTGGGACTTTGGAGATGGTTTTACTGTGGTTTCAACTCAGTTAACTTCGCCTCAAAGTAAGACTCATACATATTCTTCTCCGGGATTATATCATGTTACCCTAAAGGCTCAAAATGGTTGTGGAACAGTAACTAACTCAATTGATATTTGTGTTGAACCACCTCCAGTGCCCAAATTTAATTTAGATGTTACACAAGGTTGTGCTCCTCTGACTGTAAATGCAACGAATACTACGAATACAACTGCTATATGTTCAACTCCTAATTACAGCTGGGATGTTACTTACTCACCCGGCAATTGTGGAACTGCTGCAGCCTATACATATTTGGGTGGTTCAAGCGCATCATCGGCAAGTCCCACTTTTCAATTTACTAATCCAGGGATTTACACAATCAGGCTTGCAGTAACAAACTTTTGCGGAACTTATTATAATACACAAACAGTAGAAGTAAAACAACCTCCTATCGTATTAATCAATAATATTCCCGATTTTTGTGAAACTGCTACGATTAATCCAACAGCGAATGTGACCAGTTGTTCTCCATTGAATGCATTGACATACGCATGGAGTTTCCCGGGAGGATCTCCTTCTTTTTCTACCAACGCTAATCCAACTAACATTACATATTCTTCTCCGGGCACATATACAGTACTATTGAATGCTACTAACGAATGTGGTGTTTCGGTAACAGATTCAAAAACTTTTACTGTTAAGAATTCGCCGAAAGTTACAAATTCGCCTCTAAGCCAAACTGTTTGTTCCGGATTTCTTACCTCTCAGGTCAATTTAACGGCTGATATTTCAGGTACTACTTTTTTATGGACGGCCACTGCAACTCCAGGTGTATCAGGATTTATTCCATCAGGTACAACTAATATTTTACCTCCGCAAACGCTTTCTACAACAGGAACAACTGCTGGCACGGTAACCTATGCAATTACTCCATTTTTTAATGGTTGTACAGGCCCGACAGTCAATTACGTGATGACAGTTAATCCAGCTCCAGTGTTTACGTTACAACCTTTGCCCAGTACAGTTTGTCTAAACGGTATTCCAACGAATTTGGCTGTGGCTATTTCTCCAATTGCAGATACTCCATTTTATCAATGGTATGCTTCAGGAGTAGCTATTCCAGGTGCTACAAACTCCGTTTATACACCTTTAACTAATACCGTCGGAACTACAAGTTATTACTGTATTGTTAGTTTTTCGTCGGGAGCATGTGCCGATATTCAATCGAATACTGTCAGTGTAACCGTAGTTCCTCCTCCAAGTATAAGTGCACAGCCTACTGCATTGCAAAATATATGCGTAGGTGGAAGCAGTTCTGCATTGAGTCTAAGTTATTCGGGAGGAGCAGGTATACCTTCTTACCAATGGTATTCTAATACATCCAACTCTAATGTTGGTGGTTCGGTAATACTGGGCGCAACCGGTTCAGTTTACTCACCACCAACTTTTACAGTAGCAGGAAATTACTACTATTATGCAGTAGTTACATTATCCGGTAGTAATTGCGGTTCGGCCATCAGTAATCCGGCTCAGGTTACTGTCGTTACAGATCCGGTCATTTCTTCCCAACCAATTTTAACTCAAACAGTCTGTCAGGGCAGTGTCCAGACTACAATCGGAGTTACAGCTACCGGAGGAACCGGAAGTTTCATTTATCAATGGTATCAGAATTCTACAAACAGTAATGTTGGAGGAACCTTGATAGCAGGTGAAACCAATAGCACTTTTACACCACCAACTACTGCCGCAGGAACTAACTATTATTATTGTGAAGTATCTCAGTCTGGATTAAACTGTAGTGTGACCAGTAATACATCTGAAGTTGTCGTAAATCTTCAACCGAGTGTTGTTACTCAGCCGGTGTCGAGTACAGTTTGTATAGGAGGAACGCCAACAGGTCTTACCGTATCAACAGTAAATGGAGTAGGTGCTCCAACGTATCAGTGGTATAGTAATACTGTAAATAATACGACATCGGGTTCGCCGATTGGAGGTGCAACGGCTATCAACTACAATCCTTCCGGAGCAGTTGTCGGAACTACTTATTATTATTGTGTAATTACATACCCATTGGGAGGATGTAATTTAGTGACGTCCAATACTGCTACGGTGGTAGTTAATTCATTGCCAACGATAAGTTCTCACCCAACTGCACTACAGGATATTTGCGTAGGCGGTTCAATCAGTACTCCACTAACAGTAACTTATACAGGTGGTGCAGGTACTGCGTCATATCAGTGGTATTCTAATACTTCAAATTCAAATGTTGGCGGTACTGTTATTGCAGGTGCTACTGGTTCAATGTACACCCCTCTTGTTTTTACAGTTGTGGGAAGTTATTACTATTATGTTGTGGTAACTTTGTCTGGAAGTAATTGCGGATCGGCAACTAGTAATCCTGCTCAAATAAATGTAGTAGCTGACCCGGTAGTTACAACTCATCCATTGTTGACACAAACTGTTTGTCAGACATCTACTCCAACGACCATTAATGTTACTGCTTCAGGCGGTACCGGGACTTTTCTTTATCAATGGTATCAAAACACAACAAACAGTAATAGTGGTGGAACACTTATAGCTGGAGCTACTGGAAGTAGTTTTGTTCCTTCAACAGCTTTGAACGGTACAACATATTATTATTGTTCGATTTCTCAGACTGGATTAAATTGTAACGTAACCAGTAATACTTCTGAAGTTATTGTAAATCCATCTCCAACTTTTTCTTCTCAACCGGTTTCTCAATCTATTTGTATTGGGGGTACTCTAAGTCCTTTGTCGGTATCAACTATCAATGGTGTAGGTTCACCTACATATCAGTGGTATAGTAATACAATTAATAATACCTCTACCGGTACGTTAATCCCAACTGCAACTGGGACTACATATACTCCTTCCGGTGCTGTAGTAGGTACAACATATTATTACTGCATAGCTACATTTGCTATGGGAGGTTGTAATATGATAACTTCCAATACCGCAGAAATAATTGTAGCATCTCTACCTACTATAAATCTGCAGCCAACTCCATTGCAAGATATATGTGTCGGTGGTACTATCGGTGCTCCTCTGACTGTCGGTTATACCGGTGGTGCAGGAACTCCGTCTTATCAATGGTATTCAAATACTGTTAGTTCAACTATAGGTGGTGCGGCCATCGTAGGTGCTACAACTTCAACCTATCTTCCATCCGTATTGAGCTCTGTGGGTCATTATTACTACTACGCTATTGTGACATTATCGGGTAGTAACTGTGGTTTTGCAACAAGTAACATAGCAGATGTAAATGTTGTTGCAGATCCAACAGTTAGTGTTCAACCGTTATCGACTCAAACAATTTGTCAGGGATCAATTCCTACAAATATTAATGTTACAGCCACCGGAGGCTTAGGAGTGTTTAGTTATCAATGGTTTCAAAATACATCTAACAGCAATGTGGGCGGAACATTAATATCCGGAGCCACAAACAGTACGTATGTACCTTCAACCGCTACTGCGGGAACGACTTATTATTATTGCTTAATATCTCAGACCGGTTTGAACTGTGCTGTTACCAGTAGTACTTCAGAAGTAATTGTAAATCCTCAACCAACATTTACTTCACAACCTGTGTCAAGTACTATTTGTGTTGGTGGACTTCCTTTACAGTTGTCTGTCGCGACCATTAATGGAGTTGGTGCACCAACTTATCAATGGTATAGTAATACAGTGAACAGTAATACAACAGGGACTCAGATAGGTGGAGCAACAAGTATCAATTATAATCCTTCTGGTGCAGCTGCTGGAACTACTTATTACTATTGTGAAGTTACATTTGCTGTCGGTTGTAATGTCATTACTTCTAATACGGCCACAGTAACTGTTATACAATCTCCTTCAATAAATGTTCACCCAACTCCTATACAGGAAATTTGTGCAGGAGACGCTATTGGAGCTCCTTTGTCTGTTAGTTATATAAACGGTGTCGGAACGCCAGCTTATCAATGGTATTCTAACACGATTAATTCAACTGTTGGCGGAACTGTTATAGCTGGTGCTACTAATGCGACTTATACACCACCACCGTTCCCGGTTTCGGGTAATTACTACTATTATGTAGAAGTTACCTTGTCTGGTAATGGTTGTGTTCCTGCTATTAGTAATGTAGCTCAGGTTATTGTTGACGCAAATCCAATTGTTACACCTCAGTTAGTTCCAACTCAAACTGGTTGTATCAATACTATTCCTCAAACTTTATCGATAACCGCTTCGGGAGGATTGGGAGCATATACGTATCAATGGTATCAGAATACTGTGAACAACTCTACCGGCGGCACACCAATTGCCGGAGCTTTAAGTAGCGCTTATGTGCCATCAACAGCAAGTCTGGGAACTCTGTATTATTATTGTATTGTGAAATCTTCTTTAGGTGCAAATTGTGGTGTTACCAGTGATGTTGCTACTGTTACGGTAAATCCGGAGCCAACATTTACATCACAACCTGTTTCAAGTGTTGTATGTGTGGGTGGTGCACCTACTACTTTGTCTGTTACATACAAAGATGGAGCAGGTACTCCTTCATATCAGTGGTATAGTAATACGTTAAATGACAATACTACAGGAACTCCTATAGCATTAGCTACGACTTCTGCATATAATCCTTCTTCTGCTTTGGCGGGGACAACTTATTATTATTGTGTGATAACGATGACACCTGGTGGTTGCACCACGCTGGTTTCTAATGTTGCACAGGTCGTTGTTAATCCAAATCCTGTTATTACTTCATTTAATACTGAAATATGTAATGGAACAGCATTTTCGATAATCCCTCAGGATGTTACCGATGGAATTGTTCCTGCCGGAACAACCTATACATGGTCTATGCCTACGATTACTCCTGCAGGTTCGGTATCTGGTGCTTCAGCACAGACGATTGGTCAGACCGTTATTAGTCAGACACTGACAAATACTACAACTGGTATAGCTACAGTAACTTATAAAGTTACGCCACTATCCGGAGCTTGTCCGGGATCAGATTTTAATGTTGTTGTTACTGTAGATCCTACAATTGTTCCAACAGTTACTGTCCAGAATATATCATGTTTTGGAATTGTTGATGGATCTCTCACTGCTTCAATTGCAGGTGGTATACCTCCATATTCTCTTTCCTGGACCGGTCCTTCCGGATTTACATCTAATTCATCTGCTCTTACTAATTTATATGCTGGAAATTATACGCTTACAGTAACAGATTCAAAGAGTTGTCAGGTTACAAGTACATATACCATAGTTGAACCTGCAGATATAAAGATTACAACAGATATTCATAAGAATGTTACCTTCTTTGGAGCTGATAACGCTATTATAGGCATTACTGTAACAGGAGGAACCCCACCATATAATTATGCATGGACAAAGAACGGTGTTGCATTTGCTACTACGGAGGATTTAAGTAATATAGGTCCCGGATACTATGAAGTTACTGTTACAGATTCTCATAGTTGTGCTCCTAAATATGCATTTTACGATGTAACTGTACCACCGGCATTAATAGTTAGTTTGGTAAGCAAAGTAGACTTAAATTGTTTTGGTGATAATTATGGATCAATAACGGTTGATGTAGTGGGAGGAACTCCTATTCAGGTCTCACCCGGTGTCTTTGATTATACATATTCTTGGGCTGGTCCTAATGGTTTTACAAGTACCAGTAAGAATTTGACGAATCTCTTTGCAGGAACTTATGTTTTAAATGTAACTGATAATTCAGGATTCTCAAAACAACTAACAGTTGTAGTAACTCAACCGACTCCCATTCTTGTCAGCTTTAGCGCTACGCGTAAACTTGATTGTGCTACTAAAGTTGTAAGTGAGGTAACTACAGCTCATGTTTCAGGAGGTGTAGCACCATATAATCTTCTATGGTCAAGGGGCACTGTGAGTGGGTTGAATAAAGAAATAATGGAAAGTAGTCAGGCCGGTCCGGTAACCTTACAGATTACTGATGGTAATGGTTGTGTTGTAGATACCACGCTTAATTTATCCATTAAACCTATTGGTATTGATCATAAAGTCTTAGATTGTGATAAACATTCTTATCAGTTCGATGCATTGGTATTAGATACATTATCTACATATACATATAAGTGGGATTTTGGAGATGGCGCGACTGATGTAAACAAGACTGTAAATCACATTTTTGCAACAACAGGAAATAAAACTGTTCAGCTAACTATAACAAGTCCTGCATGTACAATTAATTTCTCACAGGTTATAGCTGTTGAAGCTCCACCGGTATTGACCCTTGATAGAGATCCTAAGATATGTATCGGTGATTCTACCATAATTCATGTATCAGGTGCTGCTACTTACCTTTGGAATGATAACTCCAAGTCTGATAGTATTATGATAAACCGGACGGGAGAATATAGCGTCACGGGAACTTCTGCTTCAGGTTGCACTGCGACTTTGAAGTTTATGGTGTCAAATTATAATTTATACAATTATACCATCCAAACAAACAAAAATGAGGTTTCTATAACCAGCCCGGCAGTACGTTTCTGGAGCGAAAGTTATGCAGGTTCGCAGTATACCTGGGATTTTGGAGATGGTAAAACAGATCACGGCAATAATTTGGATCATACATTTGATATTACCAATGAAAAGACATTTAATGTTACGTTGAAAGCAATTGATCCGGATGGTTGTACAGAGTATGCTACCACGCAAATTATTGTCGTAAATTCATCTATGTATAATACGTTTACGCCTAATGGAGATGGTATTGATGATGTATTTATGAAAAGCTGGCATATTAAAGTATATAATCGGAATTCAGTACTTATATATGATGGTATAGATGGTTGGGATGGAACTTATAAAGGAAAACCGGTATCGAACGATACATATTTCTTTGTTGTGTATTATGCATCCGAGTCAGGAGCAAAAACAAATTCTGGTTATGTAACTGTAGTTAGATAATTTTATTCATGAAGAAAGCGACAATAGTTATTATTTTGAATATGTTGACAATCATGGTGATTGCTCAATCAAGTGTACGTTTAAATCACTTTTGGGAAAAAACATATACACTCAATCCGGCATCTGTCAACGATCGTTATTTTGCGGAATTTAATATGGCCGCACGTAAACAGTGGATCAATTTTCCGGGAGCTCCAACTACATTTTACGCTTCGGGTACAATGTTTCTGGATAATCTGAACACACAATTCGGATTGAAGGCAATACAAGATAAAATAGGATATACTTCGACTACTAATCTGGGTTTTACCTATGCATATGCCTTAATTCTCAACAGAGACTGGCATTTAAATCTTGGTTTGGGATTGAATTATCAGAGTGTGGGATACGATCTTTCAAAAGTAAATTCGCCTACGCCAAACGATCCTGTTGTGTATGCAAAACTATTAAATGTGAGTAATTTTAATTCAGATTTGGGAATAGAATTGCAGGGAAGAAAATGGCAATTTGGTGTTGCATCTCAGAATTTGATATCATTATTTCAGCCCATTAATTCGCAGTTTTCAAATACAAATTACATTTATACAAAGTATCGGAACAATAGCTTAAATACAATGAATCTGGGCTTTGGAGCCGTTGGTGTTCAATACGGTAATTTTTATCAGTTAGAGCTAAATCTAACGACTTATTTCAAACCAACTCCCGAATCTAATGGATTTCAGGTTGGTGCCTTTTTTAGAACTTATAGCGAGATTGGAGCTATTTTGGGATTGGATTTATCTAAAAATATGCATTTGTCTTATAGTTATGATTATAATGTAAGCGGTATTAGTACTAAATCATATGGCTCTCATGAAATTATGCTGACGTATACTCTGGACAGAGTATTTAAATGCCAGAATTGTTGGTATTAAATTTCAATCAATCATTAATATATATCGTCTGGACTTATTCTGTTAAGTTCAGACGATTCTATTTATGGGTATAATATTTGTATATGTTCTGATGACAATTCTATGCTGTTTTTATAATACTTACCACCTTTAAAGCAGAAATTAATCCATATCTTTGCAACCGTTTGCTTTAAAAAAGTAACTTAATAAAAGCACCTTCAAAAAGGTTTGGAAGTAATACTCTAAAATGAATATTCTTAAGAAATATAAATCAAAATCAATAGCTGTAGTACTATCACTCGTGATATATGGTCTAATGTTCTTGTTACTTGCTGTTATTCCGGGTTTAGATTCGGCGATGAATATGGATGACAGTAAAATAGAGGAGGAGCCTATTCAGTTCCAGATGCTGGAGGATATAGCTTTGCGTTCAATGACTGAAACCAAAGCTGATGATAAGAAAACTATAGGAAAAGCTGAAGCTACTGATAAAAAAACAATTGAATCTAAAACAATTGATGAAGATGTAGACAAAAACATCGACAAAGCCGATAGTGATGATCCAACAAATGTGGTTCTGAATCAAGACTCCGTAATGATGGAGCAATTGAAAAAAACGCTATCCGTATTAAAGGAAGTAATACCTCCTGATAGTTTAGCTAAAAATCCGATAGAACAGCAAACCACAAAGAAGGCACGTCAGGCTCTGGCAGAAAGAGGTCAAAATACTGCTGCTGATTGGGAATTTATTAAAAGTAACTACAAAACAATTCAAAACATACGCCGTGTTTATCCATATGTTTTAAAAGCCAAAGAAGTCATTGATAATCTGAATGCTAAACTGGCAACAATGAATGATGCTAAGGAAAAGAAAAAATTGATTAAGCAAACAGAAAAAGAATTGTTTAGTCAGTTTGAGAAAGATGTGCGTAAGATGTCTTACTCTCAGGGGAAATTATTATTAAAGTTGTTGGCAAGGGAAACTAATGAGAGTGCCTATGGGCTTATTAAAACGTATAAGGGAGGTATTCCTGCCACTTTCTGGTATGGTGTTGGGCTGTTGTTTCATGAAAACTTGAAAGCGAAGTACGATTCCCTTGGAGAGGATGCCGCACTTGAAAAAATAGTGAAGAAACATCAGTTGGGTCAGTTTTAGTAGATACTAGCTTAGAATATATAAAAATCGGCTTTCATTCATTATCGAATGAAAGCCGATTTTTGTTCGGTATCAGCTTAAAATTATTATACTTTCTCCTTCTTAGTAAAAAGAATCATTTTCACTTTAAGTTTATTGCCTATATCTATCACACTTACTGCATCTTGCAGATTTAGAGATTTATCAGCATGAAGAAGAACAATCATTTCTTCTTTTTCTTTTTTCTTAGCTACCAGAGCTGTTAGCTGAGGTTCAATTTCTGCAAAAGTAATTTCTTTCTTCTCTATATAGTATTTATGATCGGCAGTAATGGTAAGATTTATTTGTTTTTTTACTACCACATCGCTTGAAGTCTTGGATTTAGGAAGAAGAACCTGAATAGTAGCTGGAGTTACCAGCGTAGATACTATCAGAAAGAATAACAGTAAGAAGAACATAATGTCGTTCAACGATGCTGTATAAACCTCTGCAGTTCTTAATTTTCTACGTTCTATTTTCATTTATTTTACGTGCTTTATTTTAATTATGCCTTAATTCCTCTTTTGTAGTTACGTATTTCTTTCAACAAATCATTAGAGTATTTATCTATGCGTACTACAACTTTGTCTATACGACCATTTAAAATGTAATATCCGGCATAGGCAATGATTCCAACAAATAAACCGGCTCCGGAGCAAATCATTTTCTGATAAAGACCATCAGAAATATTGGCAATATTTAAATCGTTAGTTATAGAGATGTTGTAAAAAATCTTGATTACTCCAAAAATAGTTCCCAAGAAACCCATCATCGGTGCAATAGATGCTGAAATCCCCAGAAGATTCATACTCTTTTCAAGGACTGATATTTGTTGACGAGCTTCAGACTGTAAAGCGTCTTGTACTTCAATGTCCTCTCCATGAGTAGATTCTAATCCCGCAGCAAGTACTTTGGCATATACTGTTTGCCTTTCGTTGCAAAACTTAATGGCTTTATCAATCTTTCCCTCGGCTACCATTTCATTCACTCTGGCAATCCAGGTGGTATCTACTTTACCGAGTATGTTAATCGAAACCCAACGCTCTATAAAAACATAGTTGGAAATGACAAATAGAACTGATAATGGGAGTAAAACCCAGCCGCCTTTTAATAATAAAAGGAAATAATTTTGTTGAGCAACTGCTGCTGTAGCTGTGACAGCTGTGTTTGCTATAGAATCTGTAGGGATCTGAAGAATAATGGAAAGTAAGTTCATCATTTGAAAAAATTATAGGTGTTGTAACTATTTATTTTTTTTATTAAAACGATATATAATGGAATTTATTTAAATGCTGTTGCAAAAATATACTATTTATAAATGTAAAATATATAGGTTGGCAATAATTAATCTTATCAACTAAATGCATCATAACTTTATTTAGCATTTAATTCATTTGATTGGCCTATTTGATTGAATCTGTATAATACAATAATATCTCCGTAATCATTGAATCTGTCTGGAGTTCTTTCCAGTTCTATGAATTTATATTTGCCGTCATAAAGAGTTTTTATTTTATCAATAGAACTTAAACCAGTAATGAAATAACCAACTTCGGGTTGTTCTTTCTCAAAATTTTTGTAATTATTACCCATGTAAAAGTTTAGACCATACAAGTTGGAATATTCTTTTAAGTTATTCATTACATATGTTTTATCTTTCAAATTGTATTTGGACATTATTTTCTCTGCAAATGGTCTTGATGAATAAGCATTTTTAAATACCGGATAAGCTAGTCCTTCCAGAAAAATCTGTGTACAGATAAATAGTACCAATGTTGAGATAAGTAAAATGTCCGAAGTTTTTTTTCTTAAAACATACCATGCGCCAATAAAAGCGCAAAGTAACAAAAACCATACTAGAAATCCAAAGATTGTGGGATGTTGGAAAGCTGTAGAAAATAAACTTATATCATGAAGTGTTTTTGCGTCATGAAGGAGCAGGGTGGATACAGAATATAAATCAACAAAATGAAAGCAGGAAATTACAAATACCAGAATCCCGGATATGACTAAAATAATGCGTGCCAGCAGTTTAATTAAAATAGGTTTTTTGTTTAGTGCCCATTCATAAAGCAATGTAAGCAGATAAGCAGCACCCGGATATGCAGGCATAATGTACACACTTCGCTTTGATGAAGGAATAGCATAAAATGTGAGTATTATAACTACCGAAATGATACTGAATAAAGTCAATTTGTCCAAGTTTATGAATCGTTGCCAAATAGACAGTTTTTGAGTTGATTTCTTGATAGAAATTGAAAAAGCAGCGAAGATGAGTAAGAGGCTCCAAGGCATAAAACCTAATATAATGGCAGGAATATAATACCAAAAAGGACCTTCATGTCCAAGTTCATAGGATATGCCTAATTTTTTACTGTCCATTCCGAGAAATCGTCCAAAATTTTCGGCATACACCAGATTCAGAAAATGCTCACCGCCTTGTTTGTAAGCCAAAATGTACCAAATCAGAAGAATGGCTAAAGCGGGTAGAGCTATAAATATGTTTTTGTAAATAATTTTCCATAATGAATAACGTTTCAAAATCAGTAAATAAATACCGAAAACCATACAAGGCAGGAGTATGCCTACAGGACCTTTTACAAGTGCAGCTCCGCCTAAAAAAACAGGTATGAGTAGAGGATAGCCTTTTAATGCCTTCTCTTCCCATTTAAATAAACTTATGAGTGCGCTAATCATAAAGAATGCCAGCGTCATATCTACCCGGGCTTCTAAACCTGAACGATGCATTTCGAAACTAGTTAACAGTATTATAGATGCCACAATAGCCCGAAAAGAATTTGTTCGTTTATACAGAAGATAAAAAAACATCATGGTTATTCCAATCAAACTTAAAGCCGCTGGGAGTCGAGCAGTTGTTTCGGTTACATGACCTACAGGTAATGAAAAAACGGCAATAAACCAATGCATAAAGGGGGGTTTATAAGCTACTTCATCTGCATAATCTGATGGAAGAACCCAGTTTCCGGTATTGAGTATGCAAGTAGCTACTGTAGCCTCGCGTGGCTCGCCTTTAGTGTAAAATTCGCCCATGTTCGTCCATGGTAAGGTAAGAAACAAGCAAACAAATAATACGAGCAGATAAGGTTGACGGCTGTAAATGCTTTTTAATGTGTCTATTAGTTTATTCATTTTTGTTATGTGATATGATTCTCAAAGATAGTAAAAAAGCCAAAATATCCATTATATATCCTTTTGTTTGAAAATTTTCGTTTCGCCTTTCTCAAATATGAAAATTTTAATATAATATCTAAATTTGTAAATTTCAAATATTTTTATTGACTGTTGAATTGAAAATTGAAGAGATTTTTTTCTAAAGTTTTGATGAATTTTCAAAAATAATGGAATGTAAGTTGATGGTTTGAATTGCGTTGTTTTATTCATTTTTTGTCCTATCATAACGTTTATTTTATGATTCTTGATTTATTCTTTTGTTTTAATAGTTTAAAATAAACATCCTATATATTTTGTGAATAGAAAATTATTTATATCTTTGTGGGCGTACACGGTATTTTTGTGGGCGTACACGGTACTTTTGTGGGCGTACACAAAAAATATTGTCAGCTAATAAATCACTAAAATGGTTGTGAACAGTATTTTACACTTCTTTAATAATGTTAGTATTATTTATGGAATCTAAGAAATTTTCAAAAATAAAGATTGCTGTGATTGTTTTCATTCAATAATAAATTACTTACCAAATTTTAAAATAATAAATATATGAGAAAAGTATTAGATGATAGTTAAGCAAAAAAAATGATGCGACAAATAATTAGTGTGTAATGAACGCTAATTAATAAAATTTTAATAGGTTTTATTCAAAATTGAAAAAATCAATACTATAAGTTAATCAATTATATAATGGAAAACATAAACAAGATTTTATTGATCAAGTTTTTTCTTACGTCAAAAAAGAAAATTAAACTGACAAGTATCTTGCTTCTGTCAATGCTATTTATGAGCTCAGTTGTTTTGGCTCAAGGAAAGCATGTAGTTAAGGGATCTGTATTAGATGAAACTAATCAACCTTTAATAGGAGCAACAGTCGTAGTTAAAAACGTAAAAAACTCAGGTGTTATAACTGATGTAGATGGAAAATTTACAATTAACGTTCCAGATGGACAAAATACACTTGTTGTGTCTTACATTGGCTTTAATTCTCAGGATGTAAATATTGCCGGTAAGAGTATTGTTACAGTAAAGTTGGTAGACAACACTGTAAACATGGATGAAGTAGTTGTGGTAGGGTATGGCCAACAGAAAAAAGAAAGTATGGTTGGTGCTATTACACAAGCTCGAGGAAAGGATCTTGAACGCACAGGTGGGGTGTCAAGTCTTGGTCAGGCTTTGACCGGAAATCTACCAGGTGTAATAACTAATACTTCTTCGGGTATGCCCGGAGCAGAAGATCCACAAATTATTATTCGTACTCAAAGTTCATGGAATAATAGTAACCCATTAATTTTAGTAGATGGTATAGAACGTGCAATGAATACTGTTGATATTTCCAGTGTCGAAAGTATCTCAGTGTTGAAAGATGCATCAGCCACAGCAGTATATGGAGTAAGAGGTGCTAATGGAGTAATTTTGATTACTACTAAGCGTGGTTCGGAAGGGAAAGCTAACATTCAGGTAAGAGCAAATATGACTGTAAAGTCTGCTTCGAAACTTCCTGAAAAATATGACTCTTATGATGCTCTTTCGATAAGAAACAGGTCTATCATGAATGAAATTGCTCTTTCACCTTCAGCTTGGTCTTCTTATCAACCAATAGGAATTCTAAATAAATATCGTTATCCAGCTAATCAGGCAGAATGGGATCGTTATCCTAATGTTGATTGGGAAAAAGAGTTATTTAAGGATTATGCAACTTCAAACAATTTTAGTGCAAATGTTTCTGGAGGTTCAAAACTGGTAAATTATTTTGCTGCTATTGATTATACACATGAAGGTGACCTTTTCAAGACCTTCCAAAATGGACGTGGTTACAACGCCGGATATGGCTATAATCGTGTAAATGTTCGTAGTAACTTAGACTTTAAGCTTACCAGTACGACTAAGTTCTCTGCTAACTTATTTGGTTCAAACGGTGTACGTAAATTGCCATGGGGTGCTGCAGATAATGATGCTTCTTACTGGAGCTCTGCTTATCGTACAGCTCCTGATGCCATGCGTCCTGTTTATTCGGATGGTATGTATGGATGGTATGCTCCTAGAAATGCAGATGTTCCTAACTCTGTTGCTAACTTAGCATTCTCAGGTGTTGAGCAAAAAACAACCACTCAACTTAATACAGACTTTTCTTTGAAACAGGATTTAGATATGTTGACAAAGGGATTGAGTGTAAAAGCAACTATCTCCATGGATAATACTTTTAAAGAAAATCAACGCGGTATTAATGATCTATATAAATATCCACAACGTAAGTGGTTGGATCCGAATCCTGATAATACCGACTTTGTTAAATACGAACAACAGCTTGATGCTGGTACACGTTTAGATTATACTGACCCTGTAGCTTGGTCTAATTCAGGCGGATCTGTTGATAAAGGTGCGACATATAGAAAGATTTATTATTCTACTCAGATCAATTATGCGCGCAAATTTGGTAAGCATGATATATCTGGTATGGGACTATTCAGCCGTGATAAAACTGCTAGCGGATCAGAATTTTTTCACTTTCGAGAAGACTGGGTTTTTCGCGGTACATATAACTATGATTCAAAATATCTATTTGAAGTCAATGGAGCTTACAATGGATCAGAAAAATTTGGCCCGAACTACCGTTTTGCATTCTTTCCTTCACTTTCAGGAGGTTGGTTGATAACAGAAGAAAAATTCATGCAATCTCTCAAATTTGCCGACATGTTAAAAGTCCGTGCTTCTTGGGGTAGAATTGGAGATGATAATATTAATGGACGTTGGCTTTATCAGGATCAATGGGGATATGGTGGAAACACCCAAATGGGTTCTCCAGCATCAAATACTCCTTACGCTTTTTATCGTATGAGTACCTTAGGAAATGCTAACATTTCATGGGAAACTGTAGAAAAACGCAACTTTGGTCTAGATTATTCTTTCCTGAAAGGTCTTATTGCAGGATCTGTTGATATATTTAACGACCATCGTTCTGATATCTTGATTGGAGGAGGTTCTCGTTCAATTCCTTCCTATTTTGGAGCAACACCTCCTACTGTAAATCTTGGAGCAGTAAAAAGTAAAGGTTTTGAACTGGAGTTGAGGCTTAATAAAGTTTTGGCTAATGGAATTCGTTTATGGGCAAACACCAGTATGACTCATGCAATAAATACCATTCAATTTCGCGATGATCCAGAATTGAGACCTAAATATTTAAAACAAGCTGGACATACTTTAGGCCAATATTATTCTTATCAAGATCATGGATATCTGAAAACCTGGGATGATGTATATGGAAGTACAGCCAGATTAACGAGCAATGACTATAAGCAAGTAGGTGAGTATAATATTATTGACTTTAATGGCGACGGTGTTATTGATTCTAACGATTCAGCTCCTTATGAATATTCAGGTTCTCCTCAGAATACATATAATGCCACTTTAGGGTTTGAATGGAAAGGTTTTAGTTGTTTCCTCCAATTCTATGGGGTAAATAATGTAACACGTGAGGTAACATTCCCAACCTTTAAAACATATTCCGGATCTAATGTGGCGTATGTAGAAGGAAGCTATTTTCAAAAAGATGCTGGAGGCGATGTCCCTCTACCACGTTGGGCCACTGACCTTGGTGGTGATGCAGCCGGTACCCGCTATATGTTTGATGGATCTTATATTCGTTTGAAAAATGTTGAAGTAGCCTATACATTCAAGAAAAATTGGGTGAAAAAATTAGGAATGAAAGCCTGCAAAATTTATTTGAATGGAAATAACTTATGGATGTGGACAAGAATGCCCGATGATCGTGAATCGAATTTTTCCGGAGGCTCAAGTTTTGGAGCATATCCTACTGTGAAACGTATCAATATGGGTATTGACATAACATTATAAAAAAAATAGACATGAATAAATATTATAATAAAATATTGGTAGCCTTTGCTTTTGTGCTGGGGATTATAGGATTTGCTTCCTGTACCGATTATTTGGATAAATCTCCTAAGAGCGATATCGACCCACAACTAGCCTTCAAAAACTTTAGAAATTTTCAAGGTTTTACAGAAGAATTGTATAGTTGTCTTCCTTTACTTACTGAAACAGGTTCACATAATTGTTGGAATTTTGGTGAAGATGAATACTGGGAACCAACAGAACAACGTATCTTGGCATATAATATTGACCGTGGCGATTATTGGGCATGGCAATATGCAACTTTTGGAACCTGGTTCAAGAATGGTGGAGATCCTGCAAGTCAGGATAAAACAACAAAAGGAGCAATGTGGGGATTATCATGGTATGGTATTCGCAAAGCGAACATGGGACTTGCAAATTTAAGTAAACTTGTCGATGCTACTCAGGAAGAAAAGGACTTAGTTGCAGGGCAATTGTATTTCTTTAGAGGCTGGTTTCACTATACTTTGATGGAGTATTGGGGTGGTTTACCCTATGTGAGTAAAGTACTACCTACTGATCAGTCCCCAAGATTGGCCAGACTTAGTTATCAGGCACTTGCAGATAGTGTAGCGTTAGATTTTAAGAAAGCAGCGGAATTACTTCCTGTAGACTGGGATGAAACCCTTGTGGGTAAAACGACATTAGGGAATAATAATCTCCGCATTAATAAGATTATGGCATTGGCTTACCTGGGAAAAAATTACCTATGGGCAGGTAGTCCATTGATGAACTATTCTTCAACAGGAAGCAAGACTTATAATGCTGAATATTGTAAAAAAGCATCCGATGCTTTTGCACAAGCTTTACAAATTGTAGAGTCAACTAAGCGATATGAATTGGCCAACTTTGCAAATTACTCAGAATTGTTTTATACGTGGAATTCAAGCAACAAGATTCCGGGGTTGAAAGAATCAATTTTCATGGAAAATATGGCTGGGGTTTCAGGGCGTTGGCGTTGGAATCAGGTAAATGATTATAGACCAATGTGTATTAATAATTCGGGTATAAAAGTTTATCCTACTGCCAACTATGTTGATAATTATGGAATGGCTAATGGTCTTCCTATTGTAGATCCAGAAAAGAAAGATCCTGTATCAGGTTATGATCCTGAGTATCCTTGGAGAAACAGAGATCCTCGTTTTTACAACGATATTATTTACGACGCAGTTCAATGTACGAAAGTTGCAAAAGCAGAAAATGTTCAGTATGCAAGTCTTTATTCTAAGGGTTGGTACAGAAGTGATAATCCATCTAAATATGTGTTTACTGGATATATGAACAAGAAGTTCACTTCTCAATTTATGAATGATTGGGATGGTTATTTGGATAATAATATTATGGTTTTAAGTCTAATGCGCTTGGCTGATGTTTACTTATTGTATGCTGAAGCTACAGCAGTAGGTTATGGTACTCCGCAAAGTATAGGTGCTGGTTATAACTTGTCTGCAGTTGGAGCTGTGGACAAAATCCGTGACAGAGCTGGTGTTGGACATGTAGCCAGCCAATTTCTCGGTAGTACTGAAAGTTTCTTGCCAGAGTTGCGTCGTGAACGTGCTGTAGAATTAGCTTTCGAAGGTCATCGTTTTGTCGATCTGCGTCGTTGGATGCTTTTGCTTCAAAGACCTTATACATATAAGAAGAGTATAGAATTCGACCGTGATAATACAGTTCCTAAGGCAACATTGTATGCTGATCCTAAGAATGCTCATGTCCTGAATTTCAGGGAAACAGTTTTGTTCGAAAGACAGTATAGTGAAAAGCATTACTGGTTTCCGTTCATAAAGAGCGACGTGGAAATGTACAAAGAATTCAAACAGAATCCGGGATGGTAATAATGGATGTATATCGTACAAATTTTGAAGAAGTCAATAATTGTATGTTAACCAACCAATTAATTTAAAACTAGCGATAAAATGAAGAAAAATATAATAAACGCCTTCTCGGTTCTTTTTATCCTGTCACTCTTCAATGTGTCAGGTGTTAAAGCACAGGAAAAGAAGGACAGTCTTGTAAATGTGGCTTTTGGAACAGTTGCTCAAAAGGATTTATTGGGAGCCGTTTCTACAGTCAATGTTTCGGAATTGATCAAGAAAAATTATTCTACTTATAGTCTTGATGGATTACAAAGTCTTATTGGTGGCTATAACGGAAATTTATGGGGGCAAAGTGCTCTTATTTTGGTAGATGGTATTCCTCGTAATGCCTCTGATATTCGCTCAAACGAAATTGAATCTATTACAGTTTTGAAAGGAGCGAGTGCTATAGCGCTGTACGGAAGTCAGGCAGCCAAAGGAGTTATTCTTATCACCTCAAAAAGAGGACAAATAAAACCTCTGACCATCGATGTGCGTGCTAATACATCGTTGTATATGCCAAAACGTTATCCAAGTTACTTGAATGCTTCTGATTATATGACATTGTACAATGAAGCCAGTCGTAATGATGGTCTTCCAAACAAATATACTCAAAGCACTATTGATAATACAGCTGCAGGTACCAATCCATACCGTTATCCAAACATTGATTTTTATGGATCTGATTATTTGAAAAAGGCGTATAACCAAACTGATGCTACGCTTGAGGTTTCTGGTGGAAATAATCAGACACGTTATTATACTAATTTTGGTTTGTCTTCAAACAATAGTTTGATAAAATATGGAGACGCTAAGAATAATAACGACTTCAAGTTTAACATGCGGGCTAATGTGGATATGAATCTTAACAATTGGTTGTCGGCTTCTACTAATGCTGTGGCTATCTTTTCGGATAATTACACTGCAAGAGGTGATTTTTGGGGAACTTCCGCTACTTTACGTCCTAACTGGATTACTCCTTTAGTTCCAGTAAGTATGATTGATCCAGCAAATACGGCACTTCAAACAATTGTACAAGCTAGTCCGAATGTGATTAACGGATCTTTGCTGGGAGGTACTTCTACTGATTTAACAAATACTTTCACAGATATGTTAGTAGCCGGTTACATCAAAAATAAAAGTCGTACATTCATGTTTGATGTGAAAGTTGCAGCTGATTTGAACGCACTTTTGAAAGGATTAACTTTCAAAACTGTTTACAGTGTGGATTATACTGACTTTTATACTGAAGCTTGGCAGTTACCGTATGCAGTTTATAATGCAGCCTGGAGTACTGTTGATGGGAAGGATGTAATTACCGGTTTATCTAAGTATAATACTGATGGCAATACTACAAATGAAACGATTGGTGAAACCAGATATACTCAAACAATGTCTTTAACAGCACAGTTTGATTATAAACGCACGTTTGAGAAGTTTCACAATATTTCTGCGACTCTGCTCGGTTGGGGATATCAGACAGCAACTTCGAGAGATGCTGACCACTCAAGTAGTATTTATCACCGTTTGAGTAATCTCAACCTTGGTTTGCAGGTTGGATATAACTTTAACCATAAGTATTATTTTGATTTTTCAAGTGCTATGGTGCACTCAGCTAAATTGCCAGAAGGAAAAAGAGATAAATTTTCTCCAACAGCTACTTTAGGATGGCGTATCAGCGATGAAGACTTTTTCAAAAATAATGTCTCTTTTGTAGATAATTTAAAGCTGACCTCTTCTTACGGAGTCTTAAATCAGGATATTGACATTTCTAATTATTATCTTTATCAAGGATATTATGACAGAAGCGGATGGTATCAATGGCGTGATGGAGGATCAGGTGGAAATACTTCTCTGTCTCAACGTGGGGATAATATGAGCCTCACTTTCATCGAGAGAAAAGAATTTCGTGCAGGTCTTGAAACATCATTATGGAAGAATCTTGTAAAGATAGATGCTAATTATTTTTCACAAATAACCAATGGGTTACTTACTCAGGGTCAGGGAACTGTTTATCCGTCCTATTTTCTTGCATATTCTCCATACCTGAATATAAATAAAGATAGACGTAACGGTGTAGATTTTACACTAACGTTGAACAAAAAGGTTGGGGAGGTTGATCTTTCCGTAGGATTTGCCGGAATGTATTATACATCCAAAGCATTAGTAAGAGATGAGACTACATTTACCGGTAAGAATGCATATCGTATGGATACCGGCTTACCGTTAGATGCTTACCGTGGATACGTTTGTGAAGGTATGTTCAAAGATGTGGCTGATATTGCTAACCATGCACCACAAGCTTGGGGAGATGTAAAACCTGGTGATCTGAAGTATAAAGACGTTAACGAAGATGGAGTTGTAGATTCTAAAGATCAGGTTAATCTTGGTCATAATGGCTGGGCCGGCTCACCTTTTTCTTATGGTGTGAACCTTACGCTTAAGTGGAAAAATTTCACATTATTTGCGATGGGTACTGGTCAAACAGGTTCTATTGGCTTTAAAAACAGTTCATACTATTGGGTTTATGGATCAAGGAAATATTCTGATGTTGTACTTGGAAGAGCTATTCTTAGCGACGATAGATCAACTGTTACTAACATTGAATCTGCTACTTATCCTCGCTTATCTACTACTGATAATGCTAATAACTATCAGAATTCAACTTTCTGGATGTATAAAACCAAGCGTTTTGATCTGTCCAGGGTTCAATTGACATATGACTTCAACAATGAAATATTTAAGAATTCTTTTGTTCATGGGTTGAGTGTATATTTCACAGGAGAAAATCTGCTTACCTTATCTAAAGAAAGAAAATTGATGGAAACCAATATCGGTTCTGCTCCTCAGTATCGTTCTCTTGTTCTGGGTGCAAAAGCTTCTTTCTAATGAATAATTAAAATAATTAGTATAGAATATGAAAAAATATATATTATTAGTACTGGTATCTGTTTTGATGCTTTCCAGCTGTGAAGATCTTTTTACACCAAGCAAGGAAAACTTCAAATATGTTGCCCAGATGTACAAAGAACCGGCGTTTGCTCAGGGAATGCTTGTATCTGCTTACAGAACGATTCCGACGTATTATGACAATAGTGATTATGCTACTGACGATGCCGTAACTAACCAAAAAAGTAATAACTTCTTGCGAGTTGCTACAGGTCAATGGAATAGTAACGATAATTCATTCAATAAGTGGGTCGATGCTTATGGCAGCATACAGTATGTTAATTTGTTTTTGGCGAATACTGATACTCTGAAGTTGGCACTTGATCCCGAAGCTTCTAAACTTTTTGTAGTTAGAATGAAGGGAGAAGCTTATGGATTACGTGCACTTTTCATGTACCATTTGTTACGTAATCATGCAGGTTTCTCTGCAGATGGACAATTGTTGGGTGTGCCTATTATCAATAAGTTTTTACAGATAGGGGCTGACTTCAATTTACCACGTGCTACTTTTGCTCAGTGTGTGAAACAAATTTATCAGGATTTGGATAGTGCAGAATTATTTTTGCCTACTGAATATGGCGATATTGCTAATGATGCAGCTGTACCGGCTCGTTTTCAAACTGTTTCAAAGAAAAAAGATGTTTATAATCGAGTAATGGGTAATTATTCACGTCAGTTGTTCAATGGATTAATAGCAAAGACGTACCGAGCAAGAACAGCTTTGTTAGCTGCTAGTCCTGCTTTTCAGGATTCTTCAAATCCTGTAACTTGGGCAAATGCCGCAGATTATGCTGCAGCTCTGATTGATTACAAGGGCGGAGTTAACTCTTTACCATCTAATGGCGTTACCTATTATGCAAACACCTCTGAAATTGATGGTCTGAAAGAAGGTAATAATCCACCTGAAATGATTTGGAGAGAGAATCTTATTACTGATAATGGGAACAATGCAACTTATATTCAAGAGTCGCAGAATTATCCACCATCTTTGTATGGAACAGGTTTCATGAACCCGACACAGAATTTAGTGGATGCATTCCCAGATAAAAATGGATATCCAATCAATAACCTTGCTTCGGTATATTCAGCCAGCAATCCTTATGCAAATCGAGACCCACGTTTAGCCAAATATATTATTTATGATGGTAATATTGCAGGCGTTAACAATGCTGCAATAAAAACAGGAAGCGCTTCTACAACTGATGATGGAATAGGAAAGAAAGAAATTTCAACCCGCACCGGATACTATATGAAGAAACGACTTCGCATGGATGTGAATCGTACTCCCGGATCTGCTAATGGCAAGGGGCATTATCTTCCAAGACTTCGTTACACGGAAATGTATCTTACCTATGCTGAGGCAGCTAATGAGGCATGGGGCCCAATGGGAACAGGTACGCACGCGTATTCTGCTTATGATGTAATTAAAGCTATCCGCAAAAGAGCTCTTGGAATTACAACTGATCCTTATTTGGAATCTATTAAAACTAACAAAGAAGCTATGCGTGATTTGATTCGCAACGAGCGTCGTTTGGAACTTTGTTTTGAAAGTTTCCGGTTCTGGGATTTGCGTCGTTGGAAGTTGAACTTGAACGAAACTGCTAAAGGTTTGGATGTTAATGGTACATCTATTACAGCCTTAAACTCTGTGGAAGTTCGTACATATTCAGATTACATGTACTACGGACCAATTCCATATTCAGAAGTTATCAAGTACTCTAACTTGCTTCAGAATAAAGGTTGGAAATAATTTATTGAATAAATTTATTAATAATTATAAGATATGAAAATAAATAAGATATTTATTGGGTTGACGTTTGCCTTGGGCGCTGTTCTGACATCATGTCAGAATCAGGATATCACACATCCCGATTTTGATTATCAGACCGTCTATTTTGCAAATCAATATCCTCTGAGAACTTTAGAGCTTGGCGAAGATTTGACTGTTGATAATTCAATGGACAATCTAAAAAAAGTCGTAATTAAAGCTACTACAGGTGGAGCCTACGATAATAAAAATGACATTTTTATTGATTTTAAGGTTGATCCGACGCTTTGCACTAATTTGAAGTTTGTTGCAAGTGGTTCGATAATTTCCACTAACATTCTTCCAATGCCAACCAATTATTATACGTTGTCTTCTAGCAATCGTATTGTGATACCTAAGGGTGAGATAATGGGTGGAGTGGAAGTACAGCTTACTGATGCTTTTTTTGCAGATCCTCTTACGTTGACTAATACATATGTGATTCCATTGCTAATTACCGGTGTACAAGGTGCTGATTCAGTTCTATTGGGTCAACCAAACCCAGGTATAACTGCTCCGGTGCGTACTAATGAATCAGATTGGACTATCAAACCAAAAGATTATGTTCTTTATGCGGTTAAATACGTAAATCCATGGCAAGCAAATTACTTAAGAAGAGGTCTTGATAAAATTACAAATACGACTACTTCAGTTGTAACTACTGCTGCACGTCACAAGCAATATATTGAAAGAGATGATCTTGTAGGAATTGTTACAAATTCATTGAATGTAGCTAAATTGCCATTAAGTATCATAAATAGTGGAGGAGCTAAAGTCAATTTTGATTTGATACTTACTTTTGCAAATGATGGAACTTGCTCAGTAAGTGGTAACTCAACTAATTTTGATATTACAGGTACAGGTAAGTTTGTTTCAAAAGGAGAAGTTAATGGTGTTGGAGGTAGTGCAAGTAGCGCACTTTACTTAGATTACAGCGTTAATTTTAAACTATTGAACTTAAAGTACGAAACTAAAGATACTTTAGTCGTTCGCGACAGAGGTATTAAACCTGAGTACTATTCAATAATTAAGAATTAGATATTTAAATTTATCGGAATTTCAACCTACATAAATTCTAAACGGCTTATGTTTGTACTTAAGTATGTGAATTTCGATAGATTATAACTTATACATTATGTGTTTAGATTGAGATTATTAACTCTGGAAATCGAATCCCCTTCTGGTAATGCAGTAGGGGATTCTTTTTTATTATAAAACGTGATGTTTTTTGGGAGAATATGCTTTTATAAACTGGATCAATAATGATATAACGAGTGTCTCAATTTAATAAGGTCTGATTTTTAAATTGTTTTGTAACTAAGGATACTGTAGATTAATAAGAATATTCGACCGTACTCGAGAAAGTTCTTCAATAGCTAGCAATATAGCAAGTACTAAGTATACTATATTTTGCTATTTTATAAGTTCCTTATGTTCTTTACTAAACTTATTTTGCACCTCTATTGGTGATAAAAAATCAATATAATAGTAAAAAAACACGCATTAGGTCAGGAGTTTTTGTCATATATTACTACCTTTGTTTTCAAATTTAAAACCATATCGTTGAATCTGATATTCTTAGATCTAAATGTATTTTCAGAATATACCGGGTTTTATCTCAGAAG
>Ga0302215_10000073_pt1 | contig 79987 bp, 106 predicted proteins | sample II_Fen_N3_1_FD_194580 | JGI IMG/M metagenome (GOLD analysis project Ga0302215, IMG submission 194580) | Peat permafrost microbial communities from Stordalen Mire near Abisko, Sweden - II_Fen_N3_1 | ecosystem: Environmental > Terrestrial > Soil > Wetlands > Permafrost | place: Sweden: Abisko... | reverse complement strand
GTTTACTCCACGCACACAAATAACTCCCAACTTGCCCCATCTCTCTAATAGCTCTGCTCTTTTATCTTTCACTATCATCATCCTTTCTGTGTACATTTTTCAATTTACATATTCCAGTTAAATGCTCTTTTGCTACAGGAAGTAAGTCCATTAGTTTAATGTTATTGTAAATACTTTGTTGTGATTGAAATAATAATTCATAAAATTCTTTTGATATTAATGTGACAGAATCCTTAGCTACAGCATCGCAATTTCCCTGTTTAACATAGTAACATTCATTATCTAGGTCTTGCAGTATATAAATAGATCCTATTAAGAATGGATTGTTTTCGTCTACCCAAATCGCATATAACAGTTTATTATCTTTCTTTACGTATACTAGACTCATTTCTTCATCATCTAATTCTATTTCTGGGTGTTTCTCCAGTATACTTATAATCTTTGCTCTTGATTCATTCTTGTATTGCCTTACCATTGAATTTATAATTCTTTTATTTTTGCAAATCATTGCAGATTCAAATTTATCAGAATAATCACCTGGAACTGGAATAGAAAAGCCTACTGAATACTCATCTCCACTGAACTTTTTAGTGATGAACTCATCGGCAACTTTAATATATCCTACAAGTGAAGATATTTCACTTACTGCTCTTTCGGTTTCTCTTTGATTTTTAATTTTTGGCATAATTAATTCCTCCTACCATGCTTTTAATACTCTCATATGACTAAATTCATTACATGTAAGCTCTATTTCTCTTTTACTGTTAGTGAATGGTGCATACTTATTGTTTCCTCTTTCCCATTGTTTGAAACATTTATTTTTAGTGCTATCAGTAATATCTCTGTTTTCTTTCTTTTCTGCTTTATAATTACCGCATATTTCACATTGATTTGGCATTGGTTGTCTTCTTGTTTTTGTTGAATTAATTATTGTCCTTACCATCTTCTATCTCCTCTTCTCTTGTTTCTGCTTCACATTCAGATACACTTACTAGATTTTCTTTTAGAAAGTCTACTTCTTCTTGGGTTTTACATTGGCTATACAATTCATTTATAAATAATGCTAAGCTATTCGTATCTAATTTTAATTTTCCATTTTCGCCTCTATCTAACATCTTCCTTACTCTCCTTTATTATATAGAATTCACATGGCTTATCCTTTTTTAATTCGCCCTCAAGTCTTCTCCAACCATCATCTCTATTGCAACAAGCTCCCCATGCAAATATTCCCATTTGATAAGTGCCTTTCCTACCGCATGTAGTACATTGACTCCTTTTCCTCATTGTGCCTTTGCAACCTTTGTTCTTGACACTAATTGAATTGGATGTTGATTTCACTACAGTCTTATCTGGACTTGTATTCAGTGAAGATGCGAGCGCCCATTTTACACTATCCATAATTATTCCTTGCCCTCCCATGTTTTTCCAAGCTTTTTATCTTTCCATTCAGTATTTCTCTTAGTTTCACTCTTTGGTTGGATCAAATCGTTGAACCAATGCTCTTGATTTCTATCTCTCACTGCTTGCGTTGCTGCGTAGAAGAATCTATTCCATAATTTATTAGGATTAAATAACATCCATAATTCTAAATCCAAATTCTTAATTGCGAACTCAATGTGCTTTGTCATCCACTGTGCTTTGACTCCACTAATTATAAGTTTCTTCTCTTCCTTATTAAACCATACATCTGAACATTCAAATATCTTTTCTATGTCTGGTTCAGGTTCACCTCTATGAACTGTAACTCTGTGGCCAGCTAACTTCTTTATCGCACCAATACAAATATCCTCTGCAAAATTATCATCTAATTCCTTGTTCTTAAAGGTATATGTGATTGTAAAAGTTTTTTCAGGCTCTTCTTCATTGTAATCTACAATAATTAAATCTTCCTTTACTTCTTTTGTTCCAAACCAACCTTCCATAGGAACAAAATCATCATGGATTATACCTATCTTTCTTCCATATTCTATAATTTTCTTACTATCTTCCTCATTTTTAACATTAATTGGTCTGCCGCAAACAACATTGAATGCTTTGCAATAAGTTAAGTAGTGACCGCGTAGCTGAACTTCACCCTTTTCATTTATTTTGATATTATCATCTTTTAGTTCACCACTCTCAATCATTTCCTTTACTTCATCAAAAGAGTAGTGTCTTTTGCCCTCACTACCAAAATTAACTAACCCTACTTTTACTTGTTCTTCATCTTGATTTCCAAAACTATCTGTTTCTACATGAAGGTAATCATGTAGAAATATTCCATCTTTCATTGCCATTTTATTATTCCTCGCTTTCTAAATTATTTATCATTCCTTTTATTATAGGTTTTTCTTAAATTTATAAGAAATAGTGTTCTGAAGAAATTTACTACATGGTTTCCTTTAACTGTTTCTATCGGCCATCCGTATTTATCTCTTAATTTCATCTTAATTTTCCTCCTCCTATTTATTGAGCTATACAGATACTACAAGCGCATCCAAAGCACTCCATTTCTTTTCCTTTAGCACTTAACTCTGCACATTTTTGGCTATCTTTTTTCATTGAATTGGTTAATTTTTTAACTGCATACCCATTATCCCTTAGTAATTTTACTGCATTATCAATTTCTTTACTCATCTTGCTGCCTCCTCCAAATTATTAGGATCTATATAAATGATCTTCTTACCTTTTTTTCTTGCATATTTAATGCAGTTCCAAGTGCCACTTTTACTTTTCTCGTCACCATTCCATACAGCGATAACAATGTCAGCGTTATCTACCATGTATCTATTTCTCTTATCCATTTTGCCTGGATGGTAAATATCTTTATCGATTCCTTTTACTTCATACCCCTCTACATAATCTACTGCGGTAACTTCATCTGCTAGTTTGAGTTGTTCTAGATAATATTCTTGTTGTTTTGGTGTCCATTTTATATACTGCTGACCAAATGGTATTGCTATTTCAATAGTTAGTGGCCACTTTATTTCATGGCACGCGTCGAAAGCCATTTGGTCAGTACCAAGCGCTCCACCAACGATTACAGTGCATACGTTGTATTGATCTTTAATTATTTCAAGCACCGTATTTTTTATTTTTTCTTTTATTCTTAGATTTTTATCAGAATCTCTATTGTACCCTCCAAGTTTATCTGGACGATGGCCTGTAAAACATATCTTCATATTATTTCCTACCTCTCTATCTCATATAATTTAATGAAACGTGTTAGTGACTCAGGAAGTGGAACAAAATCAGGACCACTCCATACTCCCATAACTGTTTTGTAAAGTTTGCTTATATCTAAATGATTTTCTTTCTCATATGACTTAATCTTATTTAATATTATTTTAGCTACTGCACCGGAATATCCTAAATTAGGAAGATGCCAAAAGTGTCCAATCTTTAATTGCATAATAAGCCACTTATTAAAAGCTAAAGTTCTATTATGAACTTGATACTGATATTTCATTGGAACTATTGAATCTATTCCTTGTGGAAAGAAACTTATATCAGTACAACCTCCACATTGTATTGATACTGCAAACATATTATTTATCTTATCTATAGTTTTGTTAGCATCTTCCCATCCAGGATATAATTCTTCGCTACTCTTTAACTCCATCTTCATCACCTGTCTTTTCATAATATTCTACTGAAGATATATCCCTAGCATTGATAGCAACTCTATTGAGTTTACAATGGACATTATAATCCATTTGATCTGTATATAATTCATAATATTTAAATCCATCACCATTCAGTGATGCAATAAAAACTAATGGTGATGTATCAGATGCAATAGCATATCTTTTCCCATTAGTTAAAGTTACTATCAAGGCTATTTTTTTAGCAGCTTCACTCATCGTTCTCACTCTCCTTGCCAATCAGTTTATTGTCGCAAGCCAATCCTCTTTTAGTAAAAATACATTTCTTCTCACACTGTGAAGTACAGAAATCACAGCAGTTGATGCAACCCTCTTCATTATTTATTGATATTTTACATTGAACCATTACTGTCACCTTCAATCTCTTTTATACTTAACCTATTTCCGTCTAAGGTTACTATTATTTTATCTGTTTCTTTTAATTTACTTGCATTGAGTAAAAAACAAAGACTGAAAGTTTCTAGCGATAAATGACATAGATAACTGGTTTTTTCTCCTTTATCGATAAAGACATCTTCTTTCTTTTGATTTTCATTTTCTTTGATATAATCCCATAAAACTTCCTTTGTATAAGGAACACCTGTTTTAATTGGTAAAATATCAGCATCTGATCTTTTTATTAATTCTGTTGATTTCATTAATTTGCCTCCTTAATACAGTGCACATCTAGGGTTTGGAAAAGTTCCTTTCTTATGAGTTGCATACATCTTTTTAATAATCTCTTTTTGATTTTCAGTGAATCCCCACTCACTAAGTTCTTCATCGGATATACTTCCAAATTCTTCATTATTAATTCCATTTTTAATTATTCCAAATACTTTATTCTCAACATCTTCTTTATATGGCTCATCAAGTCCATTCCATATTTCTCCGATTTCGTAGTTTGAAGTGACTTCACCTACCACTTCCTTAACTATTTCATTCATTTTATCATCACTTATTCTCACTATTTTCGCCCTCCCATTTGATTTTATTTTTTCCTATCAATTCATCAGCTTTTCTTATAGCTGCTATTGCTTTGTCTTTAAATCCAACGGAACTGTAATCAATTTTTATATAATAATTTAGCCATGTCATAAAACCTATTCGACCTTCCATCTTTTTGTTGTATAATCTTTCCAATTCAAATACATGATCATTAAACTCATCACTCAAATCAATTACAGCAAGAAGATTATTAATACTTACTAAATCTTCTATCATTCGTGGCTCATTTCTGTCTTCTATTCCGATTACTGTATCATCCTTAATTAATTGAGAATCTGTTATAATAAAAGCTGTTTGTTTTAAATTCAAAGCAGTAGTGATTGATTCCACTACTGCTGAATTTATCATTGATGATTGATTCATGTTGAATCCTTTGTTTATAAGCTCTACACTTTCTGGATTCATTACTTTAAAATCTATAGAATATTTATATTGACTCATGATTTTCTCCCTCCCATTTGATTTCATAACTTATTTCTGTTGGTATTATTATTTTCTCCTCATGCTTCGCACATACAGACAAATTAAAGGTTTCACCATCATGGAGCCTTAAATCTAAACTTGAATTAGTACAAACAAAAGGAATAGTTTTGATTGCTTCGTTCTCGCAACCCTCGACACAACATTTTATACAAATCCCTCCAATCATAAAACAAAATATTAAAGAAGAAATAAACTTAGTCTTAAGCTCTTTCTTCTTTAATGTCTTATACTAATTAATCCAAGACTTTGATGAATTTCATTCCTTGCTCTCCTTGCCACTTGCACCTCGCACAAATGCTAGCGTGATAATCAGCAATACTATATAAATGATGATTCCTATTACTACAGTTTTCATGGCTTACACCTCCGTTCTGTTTTATATTGTATCATCTATGTCATGGCTTGCGTGGAAAATATACTAAAATGCAAAATTGAGCGCAATTTATACTCGTCAGTACAAAAACATAGAATACTCTGATAATTTGTACTCATCAGTATAATAAAAAACTATAATGTGGACACTTACAATTTCTGTAAGTGTCCTTGTGGACATGGTGGGCGTGGCTCTCTGAAAGGAAATAATTGCTTTGGAAAAATAAGGGTGTCCTCAAGTGTCCAGTAAGTGTCCACCAGTAATGATAATATTTGGTAAATCATTTTTGGGGAAACCCTTATGGACACTTACTTATAGGTTATATATATATAATATAATATAATAATATATATATATTAGGACACTTTAAGATAAACTATATAGGGGTAATTTTTTAATTCACTCCTTTTCCTTTAAATTCTCTCTTATTTTAAGATTTTTTTAAAGAATTTTTACATAAAGGGGGATACCCTTAGCTAAAAAGTGTCCAAATTCATCATTTTTAGTGAGAATCCTTTTTGGGACAAGAAAAAAGCTTGGACACTTTGTGGACACCCATTTATTTCCATCTGTCCACTTTTTATTTTTCTTTTCCTGGACTAGAAATTTCTCAATTATATGAAAAGTCCAAAATGGACACTTTGATTTTAAAAGTGTCCATTGTCAATTAGAAATGATTATCAATTAGTTGATGATTTTGAACCTAAAATGAAAAATTGGAGGGCAATTGCCCTCCAATCGGTATTCAAATGAATTTTATTGTACGACAGTCAATCCAAACCATGAATTATCATCATCAACTACTGTGCAATAGCCAAATTGTAGCATAATAGCATCGAAAGTTTCTAATTCAGGAAGATAGTACATATGATTTCTAGATGTTTTATAATATTCATACAAACCTTCACAAGAAACACTGAACAATCCTTCTTTAGTAGAATTACGTAGAAAATCACGTACATCTTTAATTACTAGTTCAATAGGCATAGATTTATTAGCTTTTGCTAGCTGAGAATTAAGTGAAGAATTAGTGAGATTTAATTGTTTATTATATATCTTTAATTCATGAACTTCCTCTATTGATTTATTATAATTTGAATTAAGATTATTAGCTACTTTAGTTTTTCTTACAAGTTCATCAAGTTTTTTCTCATATGCACTTTCAAACTCATTAGCTACCTTAGTTTTTCTATCAAGTTCATGTACTAGATTGGTATTTCTATTAAGTAAACTTCTAACTTCTCTTCCTCTTTCATTAAATTTTCCTAGTAATTCATTATATTTCTTCGACCAATTAGCTTCACTCTCTGTAAGTTCTTCATTCTCTTTTTTTAGATCCTCATTTTCTTTTTGTAGTTCACTTTTAATTACTGGATGCTCTTCAATTATAGTTATTCCTGATTTAACTAAAGTTTTTTCAAGCCTACCTCCATCAGAGTAAACCACTTTTCTTGCTGACTCATCCTTTGTTTTTGATAACATAGCTTTTCTCACCAATCCTTCGATACGTTTTGTCTTCATATTTAATTCCTCCCGAAAGTAATTTCGAAAATGATATATCATTTTCTTTAATATCTTATACAAGATTTAATAGATAATATATAATAACTTGTAACAAACCTCTTTTTAATCTAAAATAAAGATAGAAATTAAAGGAGGTAGAAAAGATTATGAAAAGAGCAATTAACGTGAGTGAAGCTATGATGGCTTCATTAGCACTAACTTCTGATTATGAAACAGTAGATCACGAAAAGATAGATAAGGTAGCCAGTTCAGTTCAAAATACTTGTTTAGAAAAGATAGCTGGAATCTATATTGATAACCCTACTCAAGAAAATATAGAAGACTTTATTAGAAAATACATGTATAATGAACTTACTTTCTTTCCAAGAGTTCTGGAAGTGGGTGTATCCTTTATACCCTCTAGTTTTGACAAGGTGCGAAAAAACCTCGTAGAAGATGGCACAGGTGCCGTACAAGTCAAGGTTAGAAGCAAAATAGTGGAACTTCCCTTTATGATTCATGGAGGTGATTTAGAGCCTTTTGATGTCATTCAAATGGACAACCAAAGAGTTCCATATTCTAGGGAAAATCTGCAAAAAATTATAATCAACCTAGACAGACAGCTTGAGAAAGAACAGTCAGGCGAAAGCGATGGCTCACCATACCAAGGATTGGCAGATTATACCAATCCATCAACAGCACCCGGATTCATGGGAGATGTGCTGTCTATTAGAGATTCTCAAAGTTACACTCCAGGGTCAGGCAGATACGTCACTGCGTCATCAGAGTTCACAGAACTAGAGAAGACTGCTAGTAACTACAGTGAAAAGAATATCCAAGATTTAACAACTGACCAAATGATAAGTGTTCTCAATAAAGATGGAGATTTATCATTCGATACTCATTCTCAATTGAAGTCAGCAAGCGAAACCTTGGACGATTTAATTAAAGAAGCAGAGTTCCATGAACAATGCCAAGCAAAAAATAAAGCTGAAAAGAAATCTTCAACTCATGAGTTTTATGAAAATCTAAAGAAAGATTTAGCTGATGGTACAGATAAGACTGCATCAGAAAATATGTTAGGTGAAATAGAATTTATTGGTAACTCTAATCCTACACCAGCTGGATTATTAGAAAAATCTGCTGATGAATATGATGCTATGGGACTTGGTTGGAGTTCTCATAGAAAAGATTTAGCTGATGGATTCGATAAGGCACTTCAAGATGTTGAAAGAGAAAAGTCAACAGTACCAGCACCAATGGATGGGGAAGATGCAGTCAAAACAATACTAAGAGAATCCGGAATGAAACTTGATAATGGAAATATAGATAAAGAAGCTAGTGATCACATGAAGCGTTTCGTTGAGGATGGTAAAAATAACTTCAAGGCAATATTTGGTAATTTCACAAAGAAACCACACTCTAACGAAGGCTTAGAAGAATTAGGCTCTCTTAGAAATCAATTCAAGAAACATGCAGGTGAAACTTTCGTCGTTACTGATTTAAATGCAATCATGGAAAAAGTTGCCAGTTTAAAACCTATGACAGAAGAAGAAATGAATACTATTGCATTTGTTTTAAATAAAAGAGCAGCCATGAATACTAGAGATGAACTTGAAAAATTAGCAGCTGATGAAGAAAAGCAAACACCTACTAGAAAAGACCTGGACAATGCTGAAAAAATGGTCAAGTTTAAATTTGAAGATGCAAGACATTTCGATCATGGAACATTTATTGTATTCCCTGAAATAAAAGATGGTCAAGTTTCTATGACACCAGGAATAGTTTTATCTAACCTTGATACATCATTCATGAGTGGAAAAACTGCTGGGTTTAAGTTTGTATGTGCGAACGATGGAAGAATTAAAATCTTAGAAAAAGATGCATTCTTATGTAAGAAAGTAGATTCAGCTTTCAAACTTGTAACTACAGAACTTAGGGCTCTACAAAATAATGATAACTTCTTTGCACTTAATGGCGATAAGGTTACAATCCCATTAAACATTGGATTTATAGGTAATTTATCTTATGGAAATTCAATAGGAGAAAATAAGATAAGTACTGTTGGTTATTACTATAACTGTAAGCCAATCAATTCAGGATATACAAACAGTTTATTTAGTGGAAAGACTGTGAACTCAGACAGCACAGATATCTATACTCTAGATGAACACAAGTTTGAACAAGTATCACATGAAGATTTCTTAACTGCGAAAGCAAAGGAATCAGGGTTATCGGAAGATATCATCAATTCACTAATGAGTTATTCAGGTAGAACTCAAAAAGAAGTAGTTGTTGCAGATCCTCATTCAAAAGTAATTAAAATTGCTGGAATTATAACAACTAACTTTAAGGACCAAAATGAGTTTGATACAAAGAATCAATTACATGATGCAGGTTATGATGTAGAAAAGGTTGCCTTTGCTCTTAACACTGTAGTTGTTGAATGTGTTGATAGAAGAGTAGGCATATACAACGTCTTTGTTGATTATAAGGATACTAATCAAAGATTCTTTAATCTAAGAAATCAAAACTTCAATAGAATTAAAGAGGGTAAAGTTCGTGCTGTTCTTAGAATACTTAGATTCCAAGGAAATAAGCTAAATGAAATTATATACAAAGCTAAGAATGAACCAAGAGCTAGTTACCCAATACCAGCTGAATGTACTGCACAAGATATTCAAAAACTTCAAGGTGGAGCAATGACAAATGTATCTACTCGAGCAGTTAAGAATATTGTTCAAAAATATGTAAACCCACTAGATATTGCTAAGACATTGGCTTCGACAGTTATGGGAGCTATGATTACCAAATCTGTTGTTAATATGGCTACACCAGGTGGTGCTGTATTTAAGGCTGGAAATATTCTAGGTAAATTAGCTAATGAAACTGCAGAGTTATCACCTAAGTTTGAAAAGTATGCTCAAACACATGAGTCAGAAGAATACTTAGATGTAGCTAGAATATTAGGTATCGGATATAATTTATCTGAAAAGCTTGCAACTATAATTGAGGATAACAATAATTTATATCCAAACATCAAAGAAGTTGTATCTGATATAAGCCTTGCAAGACCAGTATTAGAAAAGATAGCTTATGATTTAACTGCACTCAAGGTTAATGGAACTTATCACAATATCGATACAGGTGTTGATAAGAATGATATTAATCGTGCTGTAGCAACTATCGATAACATCTATAAGATAGCTAAATGCTTAGATGAATCTATTGATAAAGATAAGTTAGACTTTAGCAAGAAATCAGATAAAGATAAAGAAGAAAAAGAAGCAGGGACAGATACAATGTTCGGAGCAACTACTGATGCAGCTTCTAAAGCAGTTAAAAATGTGAATGGAGCAGCAGGCACATTATCTACAATACCTCAACCAAACGTAAACAATGGCGGTGCAATGTAAATATAAAAGAAAAAAAGATATTGAGGGCGAAAGCCCTCCTTTTTTATATTGCTTTATATTTTTGTTTCATTCTGTCTATTGATTTTGTAATTTCATCTTCTACTATTTTCTGCTCTTCAATTGTTAGTATCCTGCTATCATTTTTTGCTATGCTCTTAATATAACTTCTTACTATTTCATTTTTACATTGATCTAATGCATCTACTCCTACTTCTTTAACTATAATTTCAGTTACTCTATCTATTGATTCTTCTGTTGACCTATCTAATTCTTCTGTTGCCTTATCCAATTCCATTCGCTCTTTATTTGCTTTTGTATTTGATATTAATAATGCTGTTGCTACTATTCCTCCTAATACTGTTACCCCTGCTACTACTGCTAATATTATCTTATCTTTCATATTTATCACTCTCTTTCTTTTTATTTATTACGTATTCTTTAATTTCTTATACCACAAGATAGCAAAGATTTTGAGGGCTTTCGCCCTCCTTTTTTATTTTGCTTCTAATTTTGTTTTTTCTTTAAATAATTCATCTCTTTCATCCATTAATCCATTTACTGCTAATTCTCTACTTTCTTCATCTTTTTCACTTCTGAACGGTCTTTCTGTTATCACTTTAACTTTACTATCTATTCTACTAATCTCTGCATTTATTTGTTCTAATCTACTCATATCTATCACTCTCTTTCTTTTATTCTTTAATGTCTTATACTATAAATAAGCGAAGATTTTGAGGGCTTTCGCCCTCTTTTTATTTATTTTCATAATCTTTAATTTTTCCTCTTAATTTATCTACATCACCTCTTACATCTTGTATTGTTACTATTGTTCCTGCTACGAACCCAACTATTGCTGATATTCCTATTGCTAATATTATATCTTTTTTCATATTATTCTACCTCGCCTTCAATTTCATTATTGTTTGTATCTAATGCTCTCATTACTAATCCTGCTGCTAATCCTATCCCTGCATGTACTGCTAAATATAATACTGCTTTTACACCTTCATTTGTCTTATTTTTTATTATATGTTCACTTACTTTTTGTGCTGTTATCACCGCTACTACTCCTACTACATATCCAATTATCATTTTATCTTTTTTCATATTAATCACTCTCTTTCTTTTATTCTTTAATGTCTTATACAAGAAAATAGCAAAGATTTTGAGGGCTTTCGCCCTCATTCTATTTTTCCTTTATTTCATTAACTGGCATGAATACAGTACGAGTAACTCTAAGTAAATCCTGAAACTTAGAGCATGTACTAATAGCTCTTTCTAGATTTTCCTTAGTCTCATCATTTTTTCTCATCAATATGATTTCATATTTTTTATTTACTATAATTTTCCATATACTATTATTGTTAGTGATATGGGGTTCGCCTGTCACTTCATATTCGTTGATGATTGTATTTCTGTCCCAAGCTTTATTATATTTGTTTGGCTTGGTCTCATCGAACAAAGAATCATCGAAGTAACTAGTTAGTGTGGATTCATCTCTTTTTTTGCCATCTCTATCAAGCCACATCTTATATAATTCACCCATAGTCTTGCACTCAACCAATTCATTCTCTAAATCTCTTTTTGTAATATTGATATTTCTGGAGAAAACAATAGTATATTTTCCGTTGACAGTTACTGTCCAATCTCTGCGATTCTCTGAAATAACTTCTGAACGTTCAATCCAGTGCCTATTAATAAAAGTATCTTTTTCCCAAATTATTTTGACATCATCGTTCTTATTTTTCATGTAATCGCAACAAGTTCGAGGATATCGATTCAGGAGCTGATTCATTTCAATCTGAATATCTTTACTAAATTGGAATGGCATATCAAAGTAATCAACATCAGGTACTCTATGCTTGTCTGGACACATGAATCTTTGAAGTCTCTCTAACTCCTCTTTTCTAAGAATTTCAGGAATCATAGATTCGGACACTTGTTTAGCTGTCCATTGCTCTATGGTTTCATCTTGTTTATTTTGCATGTCAGAAATTCTAGGTCTATCTGACATACCTACTCGTTTCAAAAATTGCTGAAATTCATCATCATGCATACGATCCAATGGGTTAGACGTTAAAAATCCTTGCCTAAATTTACGAGGTAATCCAAGTTTTACTTGATACGCTGAATTATCCGATGGATTGGGATCATGAAAAAACCCAGTTACAACTTTAACTTCATCGTCATTACCTAATGAGTCTTTCCATCCTTCAGTATAATCAATAAATTCCAATGGCTTGGTAATACTGAAATTCTCTAAGTTTATCCTCTTGATCTTGCTAGTATAATTGGTTAATGTATCTAAAGTATCTCTTGCTCCTTGAACAGCTAATAACGTTTGAAGTGTATATAAAACATCTCTATCATTACCATCAAGAGTAACTACATATTGGCTTTCTTTCTTCTTTTTCTTTATCTCCTTAGTTCTCATATCTTTAATTCCTGGTATTAAATTATTCTTGCCACCCTCTGATAGCTTGTCATATTCTTGTTTGCTTAATATTATTTGCATAACATATCTCTCCTTATTTGCTTTTTATCATACTTATCTTTACCTATAGATTTTCTTAATCTATATTGTCTGTCCTTGCGAGATTCCTCCCAAAATAACTTTATTTTGCGAGTACTTTCATCTGGAACACCTGCTATTAACCCCAATCTCTTATTTTTAATTGAATGATTTAAATACTTAATGGAATACCTAAACATAACTATCTCTCCTCCTTATGATTCTTCGAATCCAAGATCTATTAAATATTTACGGAACTGTTCAGGACTTGTTTTCTCATTATCATGTTGACTTAGTAAACCTATTAAGTCATAACACTTAGATAATGCTTTCCATGCATCGTTAAACACAGTCATTTTAGGTATTACTTGGGCATCAGATAACACCCATTGTACTGTAATTTCTCCAATGAGATTAGTTTTCTCATCATAAAGCATAATGGTTATCTCATCTTCATAATCATTTTCTTCTATTGCCATTCTTCCTGAATATGTTGCTGAATCTTGAGAAAATTTTCTAATTACTTTTTCTCCCATAACTATCCCCCTCTTTACTTGTACTTATTTCATTTTCTTCTTCCAAGAACTCTACAAATAATTCTATAAAATCTGAATCACAAAAAGTCATTAAATCATGAACTATTTTGTCTGCTCCTATTTGCCCCTTAGCATCGTTTAATCTATTAACTAATCCGATATTATTCATAACACTTCTCCCTCTTATCTATTATTTTTGAATAGGCGAAAAGGAGTATTTAAAACATAAAATACTCCTTTAACTGCATATGCAATGAACACTACAAAATATACAAACAGTAATCTCAAGATAAACATATACTATTCAGCTCCTTTATCTTTACTCATTCTTCCTAATATTTGGTTTTGTAGTTCAGCAACATACATATCTGCGCTGGAACTATCTTTAGTGATAACTTCACACCCATTTACTTTAGCTACTAATCTTAATCTGAACCAATACTCTAATAACTCTTCATCAGAAAATTCATCGAATGGCTTATTTCTCCATACAGGCACTACAAACCCAATCTTTAGTTTGTGTTTTAATTTCCCATATTCAGTTCTTAATGTTGATAAAGCTTGAGTATTCATATCACTCCATGACTTTCCACACCTATCTAATTGAACAATTAATTTGTGATCACTTTCTAAACAATAATCCCACATCTCTTGCATTTCTTCCTCGGTAGTGTTGTTATCTTTTAAAAACTTTTTCATTTCAGAATATTCCATATCAATTACTTCCTTTCAAATTTAAAATATAAGTAAAAAGAACAGGTGACTTTACGCCACTTTGTTCTTTTTACTCTTCTATTGTTTCTACTTTTTCTTCTTCTAATTCTTCATTAAAATCTTCATCATCATCTTTTGCTACTGCTGTTATTATCACTGCTAGTCCCATTGTTATTGCCATTATTTCTGTTGCTACTACTGCTGCTTTCTTTCCCATAATCTTTAAACCTTTTTTTATTGGTTGTTCCTTAAAATCTGTTTCATTTAATTCCTTGTCTATGCTTTTATTTGCTATTGCTGCTGTCACTCCTAATCCTAATGTTATCATTACTGCTCCTACTAATCCTTTTTTCATATTATTTTACCTCGCTTTCATTTTTGTTTATGCCTGCTATCTCATTTATCTTTTCTTCATTTGCTTTCATTGCTGCTCCAATACCTATTGTTGTTACCAATAATATTACTGTTGTTGTTGCTATTCCTAAACCTATTGCTGCTCCTGCCACTATTCCATCTGTTATTTTCATAATTATCACTCTCTTTCTTTTATTCTTTAATGTCTTATACTAAGAAAAAAGAACTAATAAAAATAAGGCTCTCGCTTTATTCTTACTTTAATTTCAATCCAAATTTCTTTAATTGTTCTTCTATTTTACTTACTCTATATTCAGTTAACCTTTTTACTTTCAATAATTCTTCTCTTGTATATTTAATTAAATCTTTTACGTTAAATACTTTTATGTTAAGTAATCCCATATATATTGCTCCTGGTAAATCTAGTTCTTCTATTCTAGCCTTTTCTAAGTCTATATGTTTTATTTTCTTACTATCTTCTATTTCTTGTTGCTTATTCTTCTCAATTCTCTTTATTAATTTAATTTCTCTATCTAAAGCTCTAATTGCTCTTTCTTCTCCTAATTCGTTTATTAATGTTAATATTTGTTCATTCATTTTTATCACTCTCTTTCTTATTTTTCTTTAATGTCTTATACTAAGAATAGATCAAAAAATAAGGAGGAATCAATATGGGAAAACTTAACGCCTATAAGAACTTAATCAATGGAAAATCATTAAAAGAGGCAGAGGGGCTTTTTGAAGCTACAAGTAAAAATCATGCTTATTTACAAGGTAGGCATATGACTGGAGATTTAAAAAGTTCAGCTATAGTTGATAGAGCTACAGAACAAAGAATGAATGCAGAGAAAGCTATGAAAGCTACGAAGTCAGCAACAAACAAAGCTAGGATTGGGACAGGAGCAGGTGTTGGAGCATTAACTGCTGGAGGTGCATATGCTTCTAATCAAAAGACAGCTAGTGATATAGTTGATGAAGCTTTTGAAAAGATGTAAAAAGATTTTGAGGGCTTTCGCCCTCCTTTTTATTTATCCCCTTCATTATTTTTAATGTTCTTTGTTTCTTCTATACTATCTTTTAATTCCTTTATTTCATTATTCCTTTCTAATATTATTTTCATTGAATCATCTAATTCATCTTCTAATTTTTTAACTTCCTTCTCTAAACTACCTATTGTACTATGCTTTAATTCTAAATCTTCTTCTAATTCATGATTTATATCTCTGAAATCTTCTTCTAGTTGTTTTATTTTTTCATTTCTGTTTCTTATTACTTTTTCCTTTCTAGTTATTGTTTCACTTAATTCCTTTACTGATATATCTTTATCACTTAATTTCTCTTTTAATTCATTTTCTATTTTGATTACAATTTCTCTCCATTCTTCATTATTTTTATTTAATCTGTTCATCATTATAATTCCTGTTGTTATTGTTCCTGCTACTGCTGTTACTCCCATTCCTATTACTATCATTATTTCTTTTTTCATGTTTACCACACTCTCTTCCTCATTTTTATTTAATATCTTATACTATAAAGAAATATGTTTTTGTAACTCATCTACATTGGCCATTAAAGAACCGTCGAAATATAATGCACCTTTCTTCGCTAATAACATTAGCTTATTAAAGACTGGGATTGACATCAAACAATTTTCATAACATTTAAGTTTCTTGTCATAGATACCTAATATTATTACCCCATATTCAATCAGAACATTTTTTAATTCCTCGTCAATATATACCTTACCACAATACATTTTATCTTTTTTCATAATTAATTCCTCCTTACTAGGTACTTAGTCCCAATTAGCACATTTCTTCCAACCGAATCCACAAGATGGTCTATTTTCCTCAATGGCCAATCTTATAGCTTCTCTACTCATATAATTTTCTCTACCTGCGACAGCCATGTTATCATATTCATCTAAGACTTCGCCTGTATCTAAATCTATCTTTGATACAGGGATTCCTTTTGAACTACTACCACCAAACATTTCGCCAAGTTCTTTTCTTGTTGCAAAACCTATATTACTTACATGGTTGTACCAAATATTTTCATTCTTATGATATATACATTTGCCCTCAGGAACTTCTAAGAATGCATGGGCAACTAACTTATGAATCTCTACTTCCTTACCATGTATCTTTACTACTAGCCACTTATTTTTCTTCCTGTATGGCATCAGAAGTCTTGGTCCTTTAGATTTATACAATCTTCTGAATCTACCATAATTACTTATTTGATATTCATTCTCAACATTCTTCCATATTTCATCTTTAGGTTTCTCTTTAAGCATTAATTCATAGAGTTCTTCTTTGGTTGTTTTTTCATCAACAATGTAGCGATGTAGAGCTCCAAGCTTATTACGTCTAGACTTATAGACTGCTAAATCTCCTTTGTTCATTCCTGTTATTCCTGATAATAATTTGTAGCTGGTTGGCGTTTTAACATTGTTCATTGGATCATATAAATATAATTGCATTTCTATTGATGCCCCCTTGTGATAATATTGAATCCAAAATTTAAACTCGCACAAATAATATCTTCTACTTCTTGGTTAGTAACTTGACTAATGTTTTCCTTAATTTCATCTTTCGCTTTAATTTCATTATCAGCATCTATTTTTACTGGTATATTGTGTCCATTTTTCAATTTTATAATTCCTACAAATTTCATATTTAATTCCCCCTACTTAAAAAATGTAGCTCTGCAATTAATTATCTGTAATGTTCTGCTGAATAAATCTCTATTTTTCTTAGCTTCTACTGGTTTGTTGCAGATAAATTTTCTACATACTTTTGGTCTAACATCATGGATATTGCAAGACTTATTCTTATTGTTTCTGAAAGGACATACCATATCTATTGGTGGATATTTTTCTAATGGATTGATATTGGACTGCTCCTTTATATTATTATCTGTGACATACTTTTGGACTCTCTTTATTTCTTCCTTGCTCATTGGTAGTAAATTAGTACAGCAATTACCACAATTTGAGCACTCACCGTCCACTGTAAAATCTGTAATCATATCTTTTGCACTTTCTATTATTGCTTCTTTGAATGATACTCTCTCCATTTTTAATACCTCCATAAAATTAGAGAAGAGCAACGATATCGTTGCTCTTCTGCTTTAATATCTTATACCATAAATTTCGAAAGTTTATTAGCTTTCTTATTTCTTATTTTTATTTTATACTAAGGAGGAAGGGAGTTGATGATGTTGAATTATAAGAAATTAATAGAAAAAATAGCAAGCGCTAAAAAAACCATAGTGTTTGATTTTGACGGAGTGATTCACTCCTATATTAGTGGTTGGAAAGGAACAACCAATATACCTGATAAACCAGTAGAGGGAATAAAAGAAGCTATAGATAAATTAAGGCAAGATTATAAAATCGTTGTTGTATCTACCAGATGTTTCCAAAAAGGTGGGATAGATGCTATTAAAAAATGGCTAGAAAAATATGATATTAAAGTAGATGGGGTGGCAAAAGAAAAACCACCAGCAATAATGTATGTCGATGATAATGCAGTATGCTTTGATGGTAATCCGAAACACTTGATTGAGCAAATAGGTAAATTTAATAATTGGATGAATAAGGAGGCAAATATGAATTATAAAGAACAAATAGAAAAGATAGCTTGTGAAAAATTAGCAGAATCATCATATATGAAAGATTTTGTATCGGGGTTTGACCCAACAGGAGTTAGTACATTTAGAAACTCTCTGCAAAATGAAAAGCATCATAAGATTCATAAAGCTGTAGGAGACGCCAGTGGATTTATTAGTGGAGCAGCAACAGGCGCATTAATGCCAGCAGCAATGACAGGGGCAGCAGCACTTGCAGTAAGAAAGAAAATGCCAGGGTTATCACATAATCTTATGAATATGGCAAAAGGAAGTATGGATTCCTTTAATCCAAAAAGAGTAATGAAATACACTAAATCACTAGGTAAGCTATCCGAATTCCAAGGACTTGGTGGCGATTTAATGAGGGAATCTAATAAAACAATGGGTGGCGTAGATAAAGCCGAACAACTATTTAATGCAGCTAAAAAGGGCAAGAGGTTATCAAAGAAAGAACAGGAAGAAGCATTAAATCACATGAAAGGTATGGCTGATTCAGGTAAAAGAGTTAGAGATATAAATTCTAAATTGCAAGATGTAGGTGAGGACCTTTCTAAAAACTATTACGGTGGAAAGAAAGTATCAGAAGGTGGAGAAAGAGCGCTTACCGCATTAACTACTCTAGGAACAGGAGTAGCTGGGGGAGCATTGAATGCATCATCTTCTCATATGCAATATAATACAGGAATGAAAACAAAATCAATGCTTGATGAACAAAAAAAGAAAAGGTAAAAATAGAGGTGGCTAAGCCACCTCTATTTTTACAACCCTACATTTCTCTTGCTTCTATCTAATAATCTCTGAAACTTATCATCATATGCTGTTCTTTGAGATTCACTTATTGGCTCTATCTTCTGTACTTTATTTATTAATTTTACATCTTCTCTCTCTGATACTATTCCTGCTGTTACTCCTAACCCTGTTATCATACCTACAATTATTCTCATACCATTACCCCCATCTAGATTTCTTTTATTATATTGATTCCTGCGCCTCTATGCTTAAATCTCTCAATGCACATTGCATACATTTATGCCCTATTCCTTCTAAAGCTTTCATCAATATCCGTAGATTGAACGCCTCATTTGTGGTATCAAATTCCATTAATTTTCCACATTCTTTACATTTACAGCTAACATTGCAATCCATTTATTCCTCCTAATCTTCAATCTCAAAAATACAATCTTGAATAGACTTAAATTCTGACTTGATATCTTGACACCATTCTTTAATGTCATTACCTCTGAAACTATCAATCATATCTACCCACCATTCAGCCAAAGTAAACAGTATTGCCACTACTAATGAGTAAGGTATATTAATAGGTATCCATAATATCATACCTATTACCTTTAAAAAGGTTTTAATTTTGTATTTAAATCTTTTCTTATATATAAATGTGTTCGAATCTATAGCAACCAAAGTTAAGAATTTACTTCGTGTTTCGAACGTACTTCTTTTTATTCTTATAATTTCTTTCATCTGTTTCCTCCTAATAATTTCTTAATTCCCATATTATCAAATGTTCCCTATTTATTCCAACTGGTATCTCAAATAGGGAAAACTCTACCACCATTCCAATTAATTCTTTACTGGCTATATAATCTATAACTTTTGATAGACCATATATCGATGGTTCTTTTCGCTCTCTCAAATCATGATTATAAATATGATAGACTGGCTCTTGCATCGCCAGTCTATTGGACATATTCTTTATATCACTAAGCGATGCCCTCATAACAAAATCCTTATCTATTTCTATATCTCCTTGCAGCACTAATCTATCGTCTGCCAACGCTAGGCTTTCATAAACTGCAAACTTGGTGTAATTCTTACTTGCTTCTAGAATTTCTTCTCTAGTAAGCTTATATAGGAATTTACCGGATGATACTGATTTATCTCTTATATTGTAATATTCAAAAACATTATCATCTAAGAACTTTTCAAGGTCTTCTGTCTTTGAATCTTTTGTAAATATTCCCTCTAGCATTCTATTTAATCCAAGTCTTTTTATTTCATAATCACTCTCATATTTATTTCTAATCATTACTTACTTTCCTTTCTGTATCATTCTTTAGATAGTTCACATAAGCCATACCTTTCATTGCTTTCATTAATTCTTGAAGTTCTTCGATTAGTTCTGGTATCTCTGATTCATCTATAATTATACTAGAACCATTAATTTTTGCTGCTATCAATTCACCTGTAATATCATATTCACCAATATTACCTCGGAGAATAGATCTTAATTTTGATCTATTCTCCAGAATCTTTTGTCTAGGAACATCGCCATCATGGTCTTTCGCGTATTCATCCCATGTTTTAGGTTTATAGTCTCTCATAACAATATTGTCCTTTGATAGCGCAGGATTTCTATTTATTGTTTTTGAAAGCTTTATATTATCACTAACAATCTCTTTAGAAATCCTATTATCAAGAATAGGATTCTCAACTACATTATTTTCTTCAGGTTTTTTATTATTATCCATCTTATCAATTTCTTCAGGTTTTTTATTATTATCCATCTTATCAATTTCTTCTCTGATTTTCATTCTATTGATATAATTACCTATGGTTGCGTGAGCCAATCCGTATTTATCAGCTATTTTTTTAGCTGATGACCAACTGGTTCCGACAGCCATGCATTCCTTGAGTAATTGCTCTCTTGTTATTTTTGCATCTTCTTTTCTCACTTTAATATCCTCCCCCTCATCTTTCATTTCTTTCTCTTTGATTTTTACCATTTCCTCCTTTATTTTAAACTTAGAAATATAATTACCGACAGTTAATCGGTTCGAGAATCCATAAGTATCAGCAATTATTTGTTGTGCTGTTTTGCTAGTGCCAAGAACTAAGCAATCTTTGAGTAATTGTTCTCTTGTTATTTTTAATTCGTGAGGCATATCATCATTCTCCATTCTACCCTTTATTGTTTTTAATGTTCTGCTATATATTCTTGATACGTAAGATTGGGACAAGCCTAACTTCTCCGATAATTGAAGCTGTGTCTTTTCATTAAAAGCAATCTCTGTCACTATCTCTTTATCTCTATCTGTTAGATTCTCTATTACTTCTTGTAATTCAATACATTGATATTTTTGAACAACATCATCTTCTATATTGATACTGTCAGGAATAAAAGATTGTAACTCTTCCTCACTATCATCTTTTCCAAGTATTGTTCTATTAAGGCTATCACAAAAATAATTCTCTTTATTTTTTCTATTGTACATGAGAATTTCATTTTGCACTATTCTTGCTGCATATGTTAGGAATAATATATCCTTACTTACGTCATATTTATTATAAGCTTTTGTTAATCCTATTGATGCAATTTGGCATAAATCATCAAATTCATATTGTCTGAGCCATGATTGACAGGACTTATAGATGAAGTTTTTAAATTGTTCATAAACTTCATCTATAGACATTTCCCTTATTTCTTCCTTTGAATCTATCTTTAATTTTATAGATTTTCTCTCCATTTCCTCCCCCAATATGTTTTATTTTTCAGGTTCTTCCAAGTGCTTGATGTCAGGAGTATGAGTGTCTTGCTTCTCACATTCTCTTAGCATTTGCAATAATGTTACTTCTCTACGATCTTTAGGTTGAATATAATGACATACTGGTTTCATTTCCATTTCATTGTAATAATATTTACACTTGTTTCCAATATATTTATTTTTTGAAGTTTCCATTTTTATATCAAATTTATCTGCTTTTAATTCATATTTAGTTAGGAGCTCTTTAACTCTTTTATCTTCGATGAAGAAATTCACATCTGTTATTATTGCTATCTCCTTATCAATAGCAAGCCTATCTATTATTTGTTGCCAAACATCTTTAACAATTATATCTAACTCTTTTACAAATTCTTCGTTATTATTTTTCATTATTCTTCACCTCATCAACTTTCTTATAATTTTCAAGTGGACACCAATCGGGAATATAATTATCCTTGAGTTCAAAGTTTTCTTCATCATGAGATAAATCTAAATCAAGGTTATCACAAACTCCAAGATTTCTACGTTTACTTCTAAGTTGCATATATGGGCATTTTTTACATTCATGAATCTGTATCATCTTAGTTGGTTTTTCTTCATCCAATGACAGTGTGAATGTTATGCTATTAGGGCAATAGTGATATATTTGATCATTCTCAACATAATAATAATCATTAGGATTAAAATCAATTAAATTCGATATATCAACTAAATACAATTCCTTATCGCCATAATAAAAATGTATATTAGCAGTATCTTTATCTCCATCAACTTTTGCGCTTATTCCATCATCAAGTCTACCCTGACTAATAATACTTTTTAGAAACGAATTAAGATTTGAACTTATACATGCCAAAGTATCGCTAGTCATCGGCTTATTAACGAATTGATTTGTTATCCCCCGTATTCGGTTACGTATTTCTTTAATAATTTCTTCACTATCTTTTACTATATTCATCATTTTGATGATCCCCCATTCTTTTATTTTGTATATAAAAATAAGATAAGCTATAATTATAGCTTATCTTATTGAATTTTCAATACTTTTCATTTATTTCTCTTATTCTATTATCTGTCCAAGTATCATCAAATTGTCTTGGATAAAATAAAACATGGCTCTCTTTGTTATCTTGCAATAAATTGGACCACTCATTAATAGTCATATCTCTAGTTAAATTAGATAACTTATTAAATGTTAAGTCCTCGTCATGACTAAACGACCACAATATTAATTTATTCTTATCACTGCCATATCCATCTGTTCCCACATTTATATATTTAGTATACCTATCAACAGTTTCTTTGTCTGCCATTATAACTTCACCATAGACAAATAAATCCCTACCTTTTAATCCCGACAGTATCATTGGCCAAAAATTAGACCCATCAAAATCATCAGGCAATTCTATGTGCTTAGCTGCATCGAACCTAAATCCTTTTACTCCACATCCAAGTAAGTCATGAAGATATCTAATCATAATAAATTGAAGTTCCTCATTACTTGTATTTAAATCAGGTAGATTTATTCCCCAATGAGTAACTTGCCACCTATCGTTATAATTTTCTATACCTCTTCGTTCATGAAAAAAATTAGGATTGTTTCTGATTGATGGATCTACATTTTCGTGAGGGATAAATGAATTTAAGCCATCACCTGCATTAGCGACATGATTGAAAACCACATCAACTATAATTCTAATACCGTATTCATTTGCCTTTTCGCAAAGTTCTCTTAAATCATTTTCATTCCCTAAAAAATTACCAATCCTAAAATTGGTAGGTTGGTAATAAATCCACCAGGGACCAATCCACTGTTTCGTTCCTTGAAGCGGACTTACTTGTATAATTGTAAAACCTTGACTAGCTATTTTTCTTAAGTTATCTATAATATCACTTATCCTCCAGTTAAAAGCTTGAAATATTTTTTCTCTCTTCATTCTCACTCTAACTCCTTCATAATATTAGTTCATTTACTAATATTATGAAATAAAGCTTGAAATACTTCAAGTCTTTTATTTAATATCTTATACTAATAAAAAATATTAATGGGGATTTATCCCCATTAATCATAATTCTTCAATCATTAATTCTTTTTTATATTCTATGTAATCTAACTTATCTAATGTCTTTGTACATTTACCATTTCTTGTTAATAATCTAATTTTACTATCAAACCTATTATGTATATCTTCCAATTTATTCATCTTTGTTTCATATTCTTCAAATTCATTTTTATTTATTTCGTATCCCATATTATCTACTCCGTTCTTTTTAATATCTTATACGAGAATATTGTGAGGGATTTTAACCCCTCACCTTAATTTTTTATATTTTCTTTTATTTTTCTTTTTGCTTTTTCTGACATATGATATGCCCCTGCCATCACTAAATTTGCTACTACTATTGCTATTCCTATTTCTATTCCTGCTACTATTCCTCTTTTAATCATCTTAATCATTCTCCTTCTTATTTTTAATATATTTTGTTGCTATACTAACCACTATTAAAACCATTATCGTTGCTATCATCCTTTCCATTATAATCATTCCCTTTTATTTTATTGTTTAATGTCTTATACTATAAATAGATTAAAGATTAAAGAATAAAAAGGAGGATCATATTATGGGTTTCAACGAATACAAAAATTTAATCACAGGAAAGACATTGAAAAAGGCAAAAGGAGCGCTCAATAAAGCAGAGGGAGCATTAGATAAAGCATCAACAAGACTTACTGATCCAGCAAATGGAAGCAAAAATTTATCTAATCAAGGAGCTCACATGCAAAGAATAAGCGATATAGCTGATAAAGCTAAAGCTAAAGCTGACAGTACAAGTTCTGCGACAAAGAACGCAAGGGTGGCTACTGGAGTAGGTGCAGCAAGTCTTGCAGGTGCAACTGGAGCAGGATATGCTGCTGGAAGTAAAAAACAAAAAACGGCTAGCGATATAATCGAAGATCAATTCGAAAAAATTGCAAGAGATAGAGATGATGATACTGAAACTAGAATGTGGAGAGATAGAATTGCTCCAGAATTCGGAAGAGGCTTTAAAACTTTCGGAGCAATGTTACCTGTTGGAATAGCAATGATGGCGCATTCTCATAGTAAAGGAAATATGGGTCAGTTAAGTGCAAAGCAATTAGGAGTATTGGGGATAGGTAGTGCTGGAGCAAATGCAGCATTTAGGGCTCACGATACTAATAAGTTGCATGAAAAATATATCGGAGGAAAAGCAGGCAAGGAAGAGCACTTAAAAACACAATTAGGTGGTGCTGCTAATTATGCTGCTAGTGGATTAAGTCAACATGCTCCTGGTATGGGATTAGTAGGATTAGCAGCAAGTCTTGGAACAACACCAGAAGCTGTAATTCAAAAGAAAAGAAGAAGAGCATTAGCTGAAAAAGAAGCAAGCACTGTAGTTAGTGATACTTTTGAAAAAATCGCTCAAGCTACAATTACACTAAATGAAGAAAGAGAAAGAGGCTTGAAATCGCCAGTACCTAAAGCTGAAATCACAAAAAAAGAAGAAGCTGCAAGAAGTGTAACTTCTCCAATTGCGAAAGCTACTATCACGAAAAAGGAAGAAGAACATCATGGATTAAATCATAAGCTTGGCAAAGCTGAAAGTGTAAGAAAAGAAGAAGCTGAAAAAGGATTAGATCATAAACTTTCTAAAGCTACAATTGTAAAAAATGAAGAAGCTGAAAGAGGTAAGAAAAATAACTTAACTCATGGAGCAGGTGTTATATCTACAAAAAAAGCTTTAGCAAAAACAGCTATGGATATAGTTAATGACATAATTGAAAAGAAATAAAGAGTTGGGCATTGCCCAACTCTTTATTTCTTTATTGAATCTCTATATTTACTTATTTCTTCGCCTTGTGCGATTAAATAGTATTTCTGAAACATCACTCCTTCTATTTTTCTGTATGCTACTATTCCTAGTATTCCTAATCCCAATACTATTGCTACTGTTTTGTTTTTCATTAATTTCACCTCTTTCTATATCTTGTTTAATATCTTATACTATAAATATAAAACATTAGGAGGAGAATATATGAATTATAGAAATCAAATAGAAAAAACAGCAGTAGAATATACAAAAAAACAACTTGCGAAAAAGTGGGGAGTTTCTGTAGATGAAATTTCAAATAAAGATCTCGACTATGCTGAAAAAGAACATAATAAAAAAGTTGCTAAGGGTGGAGCAGGAATTGTTGGTGGAGCAGTCGGAGCAAACGTTATAAATAAGGCAAGGCAAGAAGGAATGCTAGATGGTGTAGTTAGAAGATATCACAATACGAAGAAAGATAATGTTAGTGGAATCAAAGAACATGGAATATTATCAAATAAAGCTATGGACCCTGATAACCTAACTTCTATGGCAGCAGGTATAGGAAAAGAAGAACAAGCAGGTAAAACTTATATGGCGAAAAAGAAAGGTGTAGCTGATGGAATAGGAATGAGAAGAGATCAAATTGATAACGGAAGACTTATGCCAGATCTTTTTGGTGCAAAGAAAACTCAAGAAACACTAAAAGTTAATATTCCTGTTAAGGATTATAAGGGTATGCATAAAGTAGACAATCCAGAATTAATGGGAGCTAAGAATGCTAAAGAATTTCAAAAAATTCTTCAAAAGAAAGTGGATGGCAATATCATGTATATGGGTCAAAAAATTCCTATGAATGTAGCTAGAAGTGGATTTAATCAGTTAGGTCCACAAACAGATGTTATTCAAGGAGATATAGCATCAAAATATGTAAAGGGTGGAAAGGGTTATGAGAAACAAACATTAAAAGGTATTGGTCGGTTCATAAAGGAAAACCCTAAACATTTTGCTAAAGGTCTTGGACATGTAGGATTAGGAGCAATCCCAATAGCTATAGGGGGAAAACTGTTAGCTGATTCTTTCAAAAAGACAAAAAATCCTCATCACAAAGAAGCAAATGAAATCATCGAAGAATGTTTTGAAAAAATTGCAGGAAAATAATTTGTGGGCTTTCGCCCACTTCTTATTTATTAATTTCCTCATGTTCTGTTACATAATTATATGCTTGCTCTAAACTATCATATTCATCTCTAATTTCTCCATCTTTTATAAACGTTATTGATCCATTATCACTCTTTGCTATTTTAATTTCATATTTTTCTGCATGTCTATTTAATTCCTCATTCATTTTATGATCTTCACTTGCCTTTTTAATTACTTGACTTAAATCTCCTAAACCTTCTTGTGTCATTGTTTCATTAATTCCTTTAATTGCTTTCTTTGTTATCATCATTCCTGCTATTGTTCCTACTACTGTTAATCCTCCGATTACTGCTAAACTGTTTACTATAAATTTTTTCATGTTTATCACTCTCTCTTTCTGTTTTTTATTTAATATCTTATACCCTATTTATACTATTTTAAAAAATAGTATTGACAAAGTATTTTTAGAAATGATATATTATTATACATGATGTGGGAACGCGATATAGTCAGAGGAGAGGCTTTGCAATTTCTAGAATTGTATATCTTGATATTTACTGGTTCGAATCCAGTCATTTCTGCATTATAGGGACTATAGCTCAAACGGTAGAGCACAGGCCGTAAGCCTGGTGTTGATGGTTCGATTCCATCTAGCCCCACTATTTTATGCAAGTATTAGTTCGATGATAGAACACTAAGGAAGCTTCATTAACGTGACTTAGAGATTATGAGGTTGAAATCCCATGACTTGCACCAGAAGGCTTGGTATCCAGCAAGTTACCAATTAGTGTTGACTGATAATTATCGGTTGGCGCTAAGCCAAAATAATATGCGGAGATAGGCTTATTGGTAAACCGCTTGACTAATAATCAAGTGTAGTGGGTTTGATTCCTACTCTTTGCACCAATACAATACGAGCCATATTTGAAAGGTTTCTAGGCTTAGAAAGTAACGACGAAAAGAAGTTACGAAAATAATTAGAAACAACTTGGAGAAGTGGTGAAATTGGTAGCCACGATAGCTTGCTAAGCTATTGTCGAGAAATCGGCATGGAGGTTCGAGTCCTTTCTTCTCCGCCAAAATAGCCATTTACCTTATTGAGTTTCCGGGCTAGGTCAAATAATTAGAAACTCTCACTATGGAGAGATATGCAAATTGGAAAAGGCAGGCAGACTGTAAATCTGTTGAGTTCGCTCATTGTAGGTTCAAGTCCTACTCGCTCCACCAATAAATCCGTACACACCGCGCTTTTGCGGTTAGGATTGGCTACGATGTGTATAAGGAAACTCTCCAAGCTGATACGGAGTTATAACGGCATAACCATTGTCGAGTAATCAGTATTTTAGGTGACTTCCAGGAAAGACTGGATTTAATATGGGCGAATAGCTTAAGGGTAAAGCGTGTCAGCTGGTCTGAAAGTCGGAGGTTCGAATCCTCAATCGTCCACCAAAGTCAAAAGGTTTCAGAAATTATGTCTCCTCGACTTAAAGAGAATAAGTGATCTTGGTAAATATGTGTAGTACTGCACCGCAAGAGGTCATGAGTTTCCACCGTTAGGTACCTAAATAGGAGAAAATTTCGGAGAGTTCATGAGGAGCTCATCACTTAGTAGGTTGGGACTAAGTACAGAGAATATGGCGGAATGGGCATACGCTGCTAAGTCAGTTTAGTGCTTTGTACTAAACTGATAAGATTAGCTTGTCAGATGATTCATAATCTGGCTGTGTTGAAATTATACATGGGAAATCCATTGGAGGTTCGAATCCTCTTATTCTCTGCTTGCTCTGCTGATTCAATGTTTTAAGTTTATACTTAAAAATGCTAAGATGATGTGGGGCATAAAATTAATATTGTAAATAGAATATTAGGAAGTATGAGAAGAAAGAAGTAGGTAAACCTAGTTTTGCGAATAAAGGCGAGATTAGTAAGGCATCATCTTGCAGTATTGTTAACTTCTGCAAGCCTAGTATTATATTTAGAGTATTAATTTACTCTTACATGCCCAGTGTAGCTTATGTTTGGTTAAAGCACGATTTAAAACACTAACTTAACTTTTCCGGATTGGGTTATTTAAAGATTTAAATTTGAGTAGGCGGTTCAAATCCCTCACTGGTCGTACATATGGAGCGATACCCAAGTGGCTATAAGGGGGCAGTCTTGAAAACTGCTAGGTCGGTTAGTCACCGATGCCAGAGTTCGAATCTCTGTCGCTCCGCCAAAAGAGCCTCACAAGCCTCTGTCATTTCACGACATGCTCAAATCGTGACATTTAGTATGATTTATCATACAGGTATTGGACTAGCGGAAATACCGCAATGGATACCAAAAAAGATTTTCAGGGGATAGCTTAATGTGGTAGAGCTGTATTCTTAGAATATGTATGCGCAAGTTCGAACCTTGCTCCCTTGGCCAGTGGCAGAAACAGTGGGTTTCTCATATCAGCATTCGTGTACTTTTGCTTTAGTTCTCTCCGGTATAGGCTAGGACTTCTAATCCTTGACCTCGGCGAAAAAACGGTGCATTTGTATAGTGAAGAATGATACTGTTTAGTGGGTTCGAACCCTACAAAAAAGACTTCGCTTGTGGCCGTTGCAGCCCACAAGTAAAAATAATTGATATCTTTGTCAGATAACAATCTGCATGGTAAACTGAAACTATATCGATTATGTGAGGGATTTTATGAAGTAGCACCTCGAAAAATAATAGCGTGGCTTATCGCCACGCTATTATTTTATTTATTTTCTTTTTTTATATATTTCGTAAGAGCAGTGTTTTCTCCATCTACTCTGCAAAATTCCATTTCTATTTTATCTCCACTCTCAAATTCTATAATCATAGGATTGCCATAATGGACATCACTGATAGTTTCTCCAATGATAGGATTTTTCTTGTTATCAGACATATTAATTCCTCCCTAAAATGGTTTTGCTAGTTTTTCCAATCTACGAATATGTCTATCAATTCGCCTTATAGATTTCTGTTTTTGTTTAATTGATCTGCATTTGTTGTTCCATCTCCTTACTACATCTTCATCTTTAGTGATAGCTCTAAGCATTGTATTTATGATTTCTCTATCCAATAGAACCTTTTTATTCTTTTTCTTTTCTAATGATTCACGAACTTCGCTCATTTTTTACCCCCATATTCCTCATTCTAAATCTACCACTTTTAAACATCCTAACAGAAAATTCTATATTGCAATCTTCACATTTACTCATCTGAAGAACAAAACAATCACTCTTAATTGGAACGCTTTTGTGTCCGCAAGCCATGCACTCTAAATATTGCTTAAAATCTCCTTCTTGATTATTTATCATTTCCTTTGTTTTTGATATATCTTTTTCCAATAAATTCAATACTTCTATTACTTCGTGCCTTTCACTATTTAAATCAAGATTATTTAAGGACTTAAAATCTTTAAATATTTTTGTTATTGATTCCTGTACTTTTCTCAACCTTATTCATTCCTTTCATCATTTTCTTAATAATTGCTGGATGTGCCATCAATATCTTATTCTCAAAAATATAGATATTTTTATTTGGGATTGGCTTGCGTTTATATCCATATTTCTTGATCCATTTCTTTTGTATCCTTTTGTTCTTATTTCTTTTAGATGGGTATTCTAAGAATCCATCAGTAAGTTGTACGTTTTCTATTACCTCTAATCCATGTAATGAAATGTTTCCAAAATTAGCTATTCTCATTCCATCAAAAAAATTATTACACACTGCCATCATATCACCCTTGCCAAAATTTATTCTTATTCCAATTTTTAATTGACTTACCTTTCTTGTTAGCCTTGCCTACCTCGTTACCTATCTTCTTAAAATCAAAATCATCCATTACTTCAAATCTATCCATAGTGTTAAGTATCATATCCTCTTTCTTTACAGGTTTCTCAGCCGGAATTACAAGTTCCCCATTCGCTATAGCTTCAAGTAAAAAAGCTCTCCCCTCGAAGCCTACACTTGCAACGCCTATTATGATAACTTTCTTCATTTTTGTCCTCCCTGCATGTATTCAGGATTTCCATTCTCCCATTCATATTGGCTCGGATTTTGAGTTTTATTTATTAGATGATTAATTGTATCTAAGTACCTAGAGAAATTAATTGCAGAGCCTCCTAATGAGTTTCCTGTTGTTTTTATTTCATATCTATAATTCTTTAATTCCGTTATTTTTACTGGTACATTTTCAAGTACTATAGTTCCAGCTTCTAGAATAGTTCCGTAGACACTGTTCTTTTCTTTGAGCTTATATATATCTTTAGATATCTTCTCCATTTTTCTCTTATTTATGTCAATAAAATAAACTCCTTCTATTGCTCTAACTTTGTAAACTTTTAAGAGTACTCCCTCAGTTATCCTATATACATCTAGATATTCATTTTCTTGAACTGTTTGATAAATATATTTTGACATTTTAATCTCCCCCTCATATTAAAGCAAAAAATAAGGAACATTGCTGTTCCCCTAATTTATTTTGCTGCTAATTCTTTTTCTTCATTTATTCTTAAAATATCTTTTTCTATTTTCTTAATTTTAATTTTTAACTTATCTGCTTTTTTCTTACTAAATTCACTACCTTCTTTTTCATACTTATCTAATGATTTATTCATTGCTTTGTAATCCAATACCATATTGTCTATCTTCTTGTCACACTCTTTAATTGTTTTTCTTTTTTCTATATTTACAATAATACTGTTATGTTTTATTTTTGAATTTAATTCCAATATATCATTTCCTAATTGATTTATATCATTTTTTAATCCTGGATGAGCAAATCTCTCCTTTTCATATTTTTTTGTCATTGATTTGTACTCTTTAATTAATCCCTTTAATATTTTTTTGTTTTTGTTATTTTCTGTCATTTTCATTACTATCACTCTCTTTCTTCTTTTTAATATCTTATACAGTAAAGCCCCTAACGTTTAAAATAACCCCATTCTCGTCTTTCTTAGCCTTCGTTGTGTTCGGAGACATAAAGTTATTAACCATAGGATAATCTTGCTCTTGTAGAGCTTTAAGCACCTCTCTACTGACGATGTAGAATTTATCACTTTCTATATCAATAGGAAACTTTACATTGTTATAACTTTTCTTAAAGATAGAAAAATTATCTACATTATTAATTTCTTCTTGAACAAATTCTACTCTTACTATTTTCCCACTAGGAGGAATTATTATTTCTTTGCCATCTTTGTTTAATACATTTATATTATGTGCTACTAAATTAATTATTTTCATAAATCTCCCTCTTTCTTATTGATACTAATCAACTCCTTGATTAAAATAAGAATCAAGGAGTTGATATTAATGAATATTCATCTTAGAAATAAATATAAGGATTATATTGAAAAACAGGCACAAGAATTAACTATGAATGATAAAAGAATCAACAAAATTAAAAATTGTGGTCTCAATAAAAATCTCTTAGAGATATCTTACAAAGACAAAAAAGGTACTAAAACAAAAAGATTGGTTGAACCCTACAAACTTTCAGGTGATGATTTTTGGGGGTTCGATACTACAAAAAATGAAATTAGGAGATTCAAAACAAAAAATATAAAAGGTATCAAAGAAACAAAGAAGCCTTTTGAGGCTAGATGGAACATTGAAATTAATTAAATATATTTCATGTATTCCGTCATTTCTTTCTCATCATCATGATGCACTATATTTATTCTCTGATTATTAAGCCTTTTATATAATTTGTAATTCAATCTCTTCTCCATTTCATCGCAACGTACATGGTCAGTATATTTATAAGAAAATGTTTCTGCAAGCATTTCATTTATATGATTTTCACTATTATATTTGTTTGAAATTATATCATAGCATTCACTGTATTTATCTTTTATTTCGTCCTCAAATAAATGTGTTAATTCATGGAAGAAAACATGTAAAAGATATTCCTTTGTATTTTTAGTGCTTTCTTTAGAAAGCACTCTTTTGGCTCTGTCTAAAGATATTGATATTCGATAAGGTAATCCCATAAGTTTAATTATTTGAGTTTTGTCCATCGGATAGACTGCTGCAAAACTTTTATATTCCTTATCGAAATCTTCGTAGAATTTAGAATTAATTAGCATAGAATTGAATTGTGTATCCTTTGCACTTGCTATGAAATCTTCGTCATTGATATATTTTATTATGACTGAACAGTTAGGTTTTATTACGTTTTTCGAAAATATTTCTAGGGCTTTATCTAAACTTTCTTGCATTGTATTTTTTGTTATCTTCATGAATTATCTCATTCCTTTCAAATAAAAAACAGTCATCAATTTCTGATGACTGTTTTAATTATGCTTGATTAAATATTGTATCACAATCTGTACATATAGCCTTGATTTCTTTTTTACTCTCAAAGCTTGCTCCACAATCAGGACACACGTATTTGAGTTTAGTCGATGGCTTTCTAGTTTTCTTCGGAGCAACAAAATTAGTTCTTTTCCATGAAAACACCGACTTATCAATATCCAAAGAATCAACAAACTCTCGCATAGAATCAGTTAGTGTTGTTACTGACCAACCAATTTTATCTGCTCTTTCTATGTGTAATCCTCTTGATTCTGCTGCATCTCTGAATTTTGTATTATGTGTTTTTCCATTAGCATTGACGTCTTGGATATTGTTATAAATATTATAGAGATGAACCATCTCATGTTGCATTGTTCCGCAAAGTTCATGAAAGGTTCTGTTTAAGTATTCTGCACACATTGTAATTTCATACTCTTTTTCGTCCTCGTTTTCTCCACTCCATATCTGATGAACTGAACACCAACCTAATGTACTTTTCTTTTGTCCATGAGTTTGAACCACAATCATAGGTTCTTTTAGTTGCCCATCAAAATATTTGATATTAAATTCGATAAACATTTTTCTTAGCTCTCTTAGTATTACTTCCATGTTTGTATTCATAGTTATTCATACCCCCATAATTTTAATCTTTCATTTAGTATACCTCCAATCTATAAAAAATTAAAGAAAAATAAATCAGTAGGACTTGAACCTACGACATGTCATATAGACCGCTCTAACCAACTGAGCTATAATTTATTTCTTTCTCTTTAATATCTTATACCATTTTATAGTGGATTGATTAAGTTTTAATCAATCTTAAGAGGATGGACTACTGCATTTTTATCAGCTGGCAAAAATTCGTACGAAACGTCCTCCCCATATTTAATAAATTCCAATCCACTTTCATCAGCTAATTCCTTTGCTAGTTTGGTTGGATATTCTCCTTTAAATATAACCTTTTTTATTCCTGCCTGAATGAGTCTTATTGTGCAAAACACACATGGTTGCGTAGTAACATACATAGTTGCTCCATCACAACTATTTCCATGTTTTGCACATTGATCTATTGCATTTGATTCAGCATGACCAGCTCTACAAAACTCCAATCCCTCCCCTGACTTAAATCCCATCTCTCTCCTTTTGCAGTAACCAATATCTGTACAGTGAGTTGCTCCACTTGGTGCGCCATTATATCCTGTAGATATAAGGTTTTTATCTTTTACTATTATTGCACCTACTTTTCTGGAACAACAAGTACTTCTTCTTTTTGTTTCCTCAGCTATATTCATAGCCCATCTAGAGAATGATATTCTTGACATATAATCACTTTCCTTTCCAAAGAATTATTTTTATCATATAATTATACTAATAAAGGAGGTTCGATTGTTATGAATGAAATAAATAATTTAAGTGAAGAAATACTTAAAACTGCTGGATTTGCTCAAGTAGGTAAATTTCTAGGTAGAACAACTGGCGGAGCATTGCTTGGGGCTGGAATCGGCTCAATGAAGGGTGTATCAGCTAATGAAGCTAATCCTGGTGCTTCTCCGGATGAAAAGGCTGGAAATATAGCTGGTGGAGTTATGGGTGGATTAGCTCTTGGTGGATTAGCAGCAGGTCCAGGTGTTAGTGCCGCTAAGAAATTAGGTTCTGCTGCTCTTGGGGTATTCAAAAAAGCAGATATGGAAATTCCTCATGACGAAGATAATAAGATGACTGATGAGGAAAAGGAAGTTCAAGAAAGTCCAAATGAAGATGAGAAAAGAAGAATGGTAAATTCCGTAACAGAAGAAGATGAAAAAAAAGAATACTATAAAAATAAAATAGAGAAACAAGCACTACTAAAGCTTTCGGGGTATATGGGTGATATTAATTGTGAACAATGTGGCTATGCAGGAAAGCCTGATAGTGAGGATGGTAGATGCCCTCAATGTGGAGCAATGTGTGGTGTAATGCCTAAAGAAGCGCCACAAGAGAGAAGAGATGATCTTCATGATGTTGATCATGACAGAAGTAGATTATATGATGATATTGAAAGAGGAAAAAATGAAATAAATAGTTTCTATTAAATAATAGCTGGGGCAGAACCCCAGCTATTATTTATTTTTCTTCCCAATATTTTTGTTTATTTTTTTCAAAGTGTTCATTTGTTTCAGCGAAAATTCGATTTCCTTCTTGCTGTATTTTAATGATAGAATCATTAGTTATTTTCTTTAATTCATTGGATATATTTTCTGTAGCTTTATTTTCAGCTTCTGCTACTTTTGTTATTGTATCTTTCGCTCTAGTGATAGATTCTTCTATTACATCATTTGACTTAGCTAGTATTTCAATACTGCTCTCGAAGTCAGCACTATATTTATTTAATGATTCATAGATCTCATTCTTAAATATTTCATTCTTATTTTCATTTACTGCTATAGCCTTTTTATTTGCTCTATTGCTTTTTGTCATTATAACAGCAGTTAATGCTCCACCTATTGTTCCTGATATAATTGTTAATCCTCCTAGTATACCATACACTGTTAATTTTTCTTTATTGATCATCGATATCATCCTTTCTTTTTTGAGAACAAAAAGAATAAAGATTTTCATCTTTATTCTTAATATATTTCTTCCAAATTATTCTTTATTTAGTTTCTGATTGATCTTCTTCATTTTCAACTTTCTCTTCAACTTTTTCATTGTTTTCTTTAATTTTGTTTATTATATCCTTTTTGTCTTTTCTTGCCATAAATGTTATTGCTCCTGTTGCTATTCCTGCTACTACTATTGCTGCTCCTCCAATTAATCCTGCTTTCCCTACTTTTTCCTTAATTTTGTTTATCATGTAAATCATCCTTCCTTCTTTTATTATTTGTTCTATTTACAAATATCTTATACCATTTATTATTATTTTTAAAAAATAATAAATTAAGTTATAATGAACCTATGATAATTATATGATAGGAGGAAAATTAATGAGTATTGAATTATATAAACAAGAGATAGAGAAACAAGCAGGCATAGAAAGTTTAGTTAAGGGTGCGATACCTGCAATAACTAAAGGTGTTGAAGGTTTTGCAGGTAAGTCATTAGCAAGGAGAGCATTGACAGGTGCTGCTGTTGGAGCAGGGATTAAAGGATTAACGTATCAAGCGCCACAAGGTCAACCATCTACCGCGGGAGGTAGAATTGGAGCAATGGCATCGGGGGCATTGACAGGAGGATTAGCAGGAGGAATGCTAAGTAAAGGCAATTTAGCTTCAGTAAAAGGAATGTTCGGGAAAGGTACTGCAGCTTCGGCAGGAGCAGTCAAAGGATTAGCAGGAGCAGGAGCAGGAGCAGGAGCAGGAAGTGCAGCTCCAGCCTTAAGTCAAGCAGCAATAAATATTCCATCTGGTCAGGTTTTTGGATCAATGGGAGAAGCTATGAATCACATGAGGGGATAATAAATGAAAGGAGAAACGCAATGAAATTAGAGAAGATAGATAGGGCATTTCTGAAAGGTTCCATTGATAGAGAAGTAGCTTATATGATTGCTACTTCCCATGAATACAAGACACCTAATGAAGATGGTGCAATAAAACTTGTAAAGAATTATAAATGGCAAAAGAAAATGATGAAGATAGATAAACTACAAGGTATCGATAAACCTGTAAATAAAGAAAAGGTGTTTAATATTGCAGAAACTATAAAGCCTGGAAATATTAATCCTTTCATGGTGGTAGATAAATTCCAAGGAATTACCCCTCAAACAAAAGGTCATTCTATTTTGCTTGATGGACATCATAGAAAGGAAGCTTGCGAATTTAAAGGAATCAAAGAAGTTCCTGTATATTATGGTAAATACACAGGTGGAGCAGAAAAAAGCATAGAAGAACTTATTGAACAAAAAGCAAATGAGATACTTAGTGGATTTGATAAAGTAGCCGAGAAAAGATACAAAATGAAAGATCTTAAAAAATATCAAATACCTTTAACTTCTGATGAAAAGAAAATAGTAAGAGAGGGTAAGGCGGTTTGGTATAATAATGGAGAATTAGGTATATCGAAAGCATTTATGCCTAGTGGAGAAACTATATACTTCTGCTACACTCATAGAGCATGTGCTACTGCACCAACATTAAAAGGTGCTATAGGAAAGTTTTCTTTCATCAAAAGCACAGCTAGCGAGGATAATGATAATAGTATTGAAAAAGAAGCTGGAGAAAATGTTTATTATCATGCTTCACCAGTTCAAGGAATAAAGAAATTTAGATTATCAGAAGATACATCAGGAAACAACAAAGGAGATGTTTTATTCGCGTCTAAATATCCTTCTTTCTCTGCTGCTTTTGGATTAAAGTGGAATGATGGTACTGCTAGATTCAATGTACTGACTAAGGATAGTAAAGTTCCTACGGAAAGCAACTACACAGGCACAGTATTAAAATATACTAGTGATGTAGATATAAACAAACCTTGTTCGATGTACAAAATAAAAGGTGATTTTAAGCCTCTAAGATATAAGAATGATATTGAGAGCATAACTACAAATAAAGATATACACATAGTCTTTGAAGAACAATTTAATAGTTTTAAGGATATGGCAAAGGAATATGGATTAAAACTATTTAAAGTATCAGAAAGCCATATTATGAATCAGCTTAAAGGAAAAAAATCTTCTAACTTTGAGAAGAAATCTAAGGAATACTATATAGAGGAAATAGAAAAACAAGCAATATTTGCTGGAGGAAAAATGTATGGAAAAAAATTAAGAGAATCTCCAGTTGTTCAAAAAGTAACTAAAATAGTTAAGGACAATGCTTTCGATACTCTTTTTGATGCACCCTTTCCACTTTTAGCGATGTCACAAAGAGATTTGGATATTGCTAAAGAAGGAATAAGAAACGGACTACAGGTTGCAAAGCCAAGGGCATCAATGATAGCAAGTGATACCAAGAATAAGATTAGGGCAATTTCAAATAAGTTACAGCCTGCAAGAGATAAGTTTAATGACTTAAGTTCAAAAATTTTTAAAACGAATATGGGCGAAGAGGAAGGTGTATTGTAATATGAATTACAAAGAACAAATTGAAAAAGAGGCAGTAACTGGCGAATACAGAAGCGGAGATTTTGGAGGTAATTCCAATCAATCAGCAGATAGTGGATTTAGAAGTGGTCAGTTCAAAAAGACTAAAGAACAATATAAGAACGATATTAATCAACATACAAGGAGTGCGACGAGATATGCGACGAGCACTCCGACGAGAAGCAACGAAGCAAAACACCAAAAGACTAATAATGAAGCCTTATCTATACGCGAAAAGACCGATAAACATTTGAGTGATGTAACTAATTCTATTTGGTATAGGAGACTACCAAATTCTCTTCAAGATGATCTGAAACCTCATATCAGAAATGATATACAATCAGCTTTAGTTAATGGTATGAATGAAGATATTATGAAAGTATTAGTTGCTCATAAGACTAATAAAAGGGTTAGTGAAGATACTTTAAATAAATATAAAGAGTTAGATTCATCAATAAGTAATGTCTACAGCTCTAAAGAATATCAAAATAAATATGATAGTTTAACTGCAAAAAAGACAGGTCTTAAGATTGGAACTGGAGTTGGAGCATTAGCAGGATTAGGATTAGGATTGGCAGGAGGAACAACTAATAGACTAGGGAAAGTTGTTCTTTCTGGAGGATTAGGTGCAGGACTTGGAGCAGGTTTCGGAAGATTAACTGGAGTAGCGATGGATCAAAATGGTGCCTTTAATCACGCACAAAATAAGGTATCTCCAAACTTAGATAGAATAAGAAATGAGGCAAGATATTCATTAAACTATTAAGAAAATAAAGTGGCTTTCGCCACTTTATTTTTATTGTTTTAATTTGTTATTATCAATTATTTTGTTTATATTTTTTATTTCTTCTGCTGCTTGATCTAAACTATCTTTGCTTTTATTATCAACTCCATCAATAAATCTAATACTAAATCTATCTATATATTTACTTATATCCTTTATATCTGAATATATTTGTATATTATCTAAATCTGTTGGTACTTTCAAATTACTGCTTTCTTTTGTTATGTTTCCTAATTTAACTAATGCATTTGCCATTCTTTGTTTCGAATCCTTGTCAAAATTAAATCCTGTTTTGTCCTTAGTTTCTTTATATAATTCTCCTGTTGATTCTACGAATCCATTTTTTATTTTATTAAACTCTATATCAAAATATTCTTTCTCTTTCATTTGTTTTTGTATATTCACATTAATTACATCTGCTGCTCTTTGAGTATTAATTGTTTGTTCATATCTTATTCCTATGTTCATCCCCATTACACTACCTACTATAAAAATTGCCACTATTATTGCTATTACGTTACTTTTATTTTTTAATATTTTTTCCATATTTATCTCTCCTTTTCTATTTTATTCCTTTAATATCTTATACCAATATATCATTTATTTAATTTAAAAAATATGTGTGATAGAATTAGTGTTAGATAGAGAGGAGTGAGTTGAATTGAATCGATATAAAGAGCAAATAGAAAAGCAAGCTGCAACAAAATGGAAAGAGAAATATCATGAGTTATCAAATAAAAATCGAAATAAATTAATTAAAACTGTAGGAAAGAGTAATTCCGAAATTGCAAAGGGTGTGGAACTAGGGAATAAAAATTTAATAGAAAAATGGGATATGAATGATATTGTGGATGATAAAGAATTTCAGCAAATAAATTCTAAGGGTGGTAAGACAAATATAGTATCACCAAAATCACTTGCTGATTTTGATATCAAGAACTCAAACATGAGTAAATCCGAGAAAGCAATGTTAAATGTATTTGATAAGTTTTCAGGAGTAAAAAAATTAAGCAAGGGAGATAAAGAACTCTATAATGCTGTTTCGAAGAGAAATGCTATAGTAAAGGGAACTCATGGTTTTGATGCTCAAATGATGAATGAGGGAGCATTCTCTCCATATTACGAGAATAAATCTTTCCCTAAAAAATTGAAATTATCAAGAAGCCTATTAGATCCTAAAAATGATGGTTTGAAAAATTATGGCAAAAAAATATCTGTCAATAAGGATATGAGTAATCAATTTAAAAAGGACTTAGAAATATCAAGAATGGATTATGTTCAGAAAAAACCGTTTCAAGCTTATCTAGCTAGAGATAATGACAAAATAATAATTGATCATTGCTATAAAAACAAAGAGAAATATAAAGATAAAATAAGAAATATACCTAAATCAAGAATAAATAAAAAGCTTGCACTTGGAATTGGAATCGGGACAGCTGGTATTGGACTTGGAGCTTATGGATTAAGTAAGTTTAGGAGGCATAGTGATGAAAAGAGATAAATATAAAGAGCAAATAGAGAAACAAGCAAAACTTCATGATGATATAGAATTTAATCCGTTTCAAAAACGTGTAGTTGATAATCCATCAAACAGTATGATTGTTGCGCACGATGTTGGAAGTGGTAAAACATTATCATCGATAGCTAAGTTCGAAAAGATGAAAGAAAAAGGCTTAGCGAACAAAGCACTCGTAGTTACTCCAGCAAGTTTAAGACATAATTTTGGAAATGATGGTGTAAAAAAATTTACGGACAGTAAATATAATATTGTGGGTAATATGGGTGAGATATCAAAAGGAACAGGTCATGCACCCAATAAAGATTCTGACTATAATATAATTTCATATGAAATGTTCAGGAAAAATCCTGAAGCTATCTTAAGGGATACTGGTGCTGACACAGTCATAGCTGATGAAATGCATAAGCTTAGAAATAATGATACTGCGACATTAGATAGTTTCAAAAGCACTAGAGATAAATACAAGAATTTTATAGGATTAACAGGCTCTATAGTAAATAATCATATTCCTGATATGTACAATTTAGTTGATTTAGCTTCACAAGGCGAACATCATCTAGGTGCTACTTCGAAAGATTTTGATAAGAATTATCTAAAGAGAAGTACTTCACCTAAATATAAAGGACTTAAGGAGAATAGAGTTCCTGTTACTGGTTTTAACAATAAGAAAAGATTGCAAGGTGACTTAGCTAAATATGTTGACTATGCTAGCGTTGATGATGTTAGACCTATGGCCAAGATTCCACTTAAAGAAACTCATACCGAAAAAGTTCCATTATCTAAAGAGCAAGCTAAATATTATAAGCAATTAATTAAGAATGACCCTAAACTAAGAGAAATAATAAAACAAAAAAGATTAGAAACCCTAAAAGATGATGAAATATCAAAAGCATTTAATCGTATGATAGAAGCAAGAAAATTAGTTAATAGTGTTGGTTCAGTAGTTCCTGGAATATCACTAAAAGAAAGTTCAAGGCTATCACCAAAAACAGATAAGATGCTTAGTGATATGCAAGAACATTTAAAGACAACTCCTGATGGTCAAGCAATACTACTAACTAATATGATTAATGGTGGAGCTGATGTATTAGAAGCAGGACTTAAGGATAGAGGAATAAGTTATGGAAAGTTTATAGGTAAGGGTAATAAAGGAGTTACAGAAGAAACTAGACAGAATGATGTTAATGATTATAATGCTAGAAAGAAAAGAGTAATGCTTATAAGTGGGGCAGGAGCAGAAGGATTATCTCTTGGAGATACTACATGGGAAGGTGCCTTAGATGGTCACTATAATCCAGAAAGAATGAAGCAAATGGAAGCCAGAGGAATAAGAGCGTTCGGTCAATCGAAACGGGCGGAGGGCGAACGAAAGGTCGAAGTAAATAGGTATCTATCTACTATGCCAAAAACGTTAGGTTTATTTAAATCTCCATATAGGACTCCTGATGAAGTTATTTATGAAATAGCTGATAATAAGGCTAAACAAAATCAACTACTATATAATTTACTTGATGAAAATAACCGTAAAATGAGACCAAAAGAAAGTTTAATTCAAAAGATAAAAAATAAGTTTAGTAGTTAGAGCCTTGTTTTACAAAAATTATCTTTGCATTTATAATGAAATAGAAACGGAGGGAATAACGTGGGTATAAAAATAGATTTTGAAAAACTAGATCCTAAATATAGGCAAACCATTGAAGGAATAGAGAAGAAGCCTCACATTAAGTACATCAGATATCTTTTAAGTAAAAGGTATTCTCCAATAGTTATAAAGAAAGAATTACAAAAATTGGGACTATCAGCACCTCACGAAAAACCATTGACACTATATTATTTAGCTGTTATGGATCCATTGATAAAACATTTCGGACTTGCGAATATTTATGCAGATTATAAAAATAAACTTCTTAGAGCAAAATCAAAGAGAGGTGCATATACTAAAGAACTCCTGAATTATAGACTGGATTTAGGAGATGATTTAGATGGTCAAGTTAAATTTTGTAAATTAATAAAATCACTAGATATAGATGAGATGTGGTGCCAAGAAATATACAGATTCCATGGCAGTGCAGTTAATTTACCTGTTGATGAAAAAGGAAATAGATTACTTACATCATCAACATCGACTAGAGGAAAAGGTGCTGTTGAAAAAATATTGTTATTTGAGAAAAGATACCTAATAGATAAATTCTTATTGGAAAATGTTCCTACAGATAGAATAACTAGATATTGTAGAGAACAATTAAAATTTAGTGTTTATGATCAGGATATCCAATTATATAAATCAATGTTTTTTAATATACAGACTCAAACAATCGAGGATAAAATAAACTCTCTTGTTACTGAAAAAAATTCCTTGAACACATTACTTAAAGATGTGGAAGATGGCATTGGTGATTACGAAGAATTAAGTATGGGAGACAGGGTTAGTCTTATCGATCAAACCGAAAAAAGAGTATCTGAATTATCAGACAACATAAAAGGTTTGAATATGATGTATACAAATGCTGCAGTTAATATAGCAGAAATGAATGAGGCAAGCTTCGAAGATATGTTTGCTGATGTTGTAGGTAAAGCATACAAGCGATTCGTTTCATTGGATGCTGATAAGGATAGAGATGTAGTTGACCCATTATTTAAAACCGCTAAAATGATGTCTTTCGCTCATGATAAGGTGGAAGAAATCAGAGCTATGTCGGGAAGAAGTGGAAATAATGATAAACACTCTCAAGAAGTGGTTCTTCAATTATATGGAAAAAGAGAAGAAGAGCTTATTGAAGAAAATAAGAGAAGAGTTGCTGAACAAACTGGTGATGAAAATTACGGCAATGTAAAGTTAGATGAAATTGAAGGTTTAGATGAAATAGCATTAAACTTCAATGAAGACGAGGAAAGATAAAATAAAAGTGTGGCTCTTGGAGCCACACTTTTATTTTATTGGTATTAAGATTAAATCCACATAATCATCATAATTAATAGTTGTTATTCCGAAAGATAATCCATTAATATTTCCCCATGTAAGAGTTGTTAACATTGCTATTCCGAAAGAACTATATGAATTACTTAAATTTTTTAAGCCCTCATCTTCAACATCATCTAATAATATCAGTCTTATATCATCATACATATAATCATTAATTATACCAATCTTGGGAGCTATATTCTTAATTCTTCCTTGATATCCCTCTAGTTTGTCAGAATACTTAGTTCTCTCCTCTTGAGTTGTATCAATAGAAGTTGGGATATTATGAGCAAATTCTTCAAACTCCTTTAAGAGTTCTTTATCCTTTTCTGAAAACTCCTTATACTCCTGTCCAATCCATTTACATTTATCTTTTTTAAAGAAACGCTCCAATAAAACTATACCTTTCTCATACGCATATAATGAGTCAGCGAATGTAGAAAAATAATCACCACTAATTCTCCTATTTGTTATTAGTAAGTCTTGTCCTTTAAGACTATCAAAACATTGTTTAATTAATTCTGATATTTTGTCTATTGGATTTTCGTTATCCTCAAACTTTACGATATTTAATTCATTTTCTTTGTTATTATTTTTATCCATATTATCACCTCAAATTAATCATACACAATTATTAGCCTTTCATCAATAAGTTGTTACAATCTATTGATTGATATATAATAAATTTGATGGAGGTGATAATTGTTATGAATAAGGAATATTATATTGAATCTATAGAAAAGACTGCAAGCATAAAAGAAAAAGCAATTAAAATGTTCAACAAAAATAAAGGTTTAATTAAAAAAGTTGGAATAGGAACAGGTGTAGGTGCAGGAGCATTAGGTAGCGCATACGCTTTAAGTAATGATGAAGGTAAAGCTAAGATAAAAAGTGGTGTAAAGACAGTAGGCAAGAGTATTGCAACAGGGATGGTTAATGGCGAAGCACAAGATACTGCAATGAAAATTGGAGGTATAGCTGGTACTGCTCTCGCTATGAAAAAAGGCAAGATGCCATTCAATAAAGCTTTGGTTCATGGTGGCATGGCAGGCATGGCAATTGGTGATATCGCAGGAGGAGCAACAATTCCTACTTATCAATTATATAAAAAACACAAAGAAGAATTTGGAACAGCTCCTGATGCTAAAAGTATCGCCGCAACTATAGGCGCAAGCACAGCACCAGTTGCAGCATTATGGGGAGGTTTATACGGATTAAAGAAAGGTAAGGCTATTCGTGGTGAAATAGGTAAAAACCTAGAACAATCATTGGGAAGAGTTGGTGCCAGTGGAAAGATATTTGCTAGAGATTTTAAAGACCTATCAAATAAAGCAACTACAGTAGATGCGGCAAGTAATCCTGAATTCCAAAAAATGGTAAGTAAAAAAATGGGAGATAATTCAGTTAGAGTTGCAAAGCGCGCACTTAAAGTTGGAGCAGCATTAGCTCCTATGGCAGCCGCACAAGAAGTTGCAGCATTACCTACTTATTTTGCCACTCCTGAAAATATAGTAAATTTCAAGAAGCATAGATTAAAAAAACAACAAGAACAGCAAGAGTAGGGTGATTCTATGGAAAAACAAATCAAACAAGTACTGCCTTCTACGTTTGCCGAATCCATATATCGATTAGATGGGAAACCATTTAGATTAAGTGACAGGCATTATCTAGATCCTATATATAATGGTCAGATAGAAGAAGGACTTATTATGAGTGGAAGACAAGTTGAGAAATCTACTACTAATTCCACTCATATGGCTAACCATACGTTGCTTCTTGAAAACTTTAAGGGTTTATATTTCGCACCCTTAACATCACAAGTTAAGGAATTCTCAAATGAAAGATTAGGGAAATTGTATGAATACAGCAATCAAGATGTTATCAAAAAAGACTATATAGATAAGCATGATTCACAAGCTGTATTCATGAAAACAATAAAAAAGACTAATTCTACTGTATACTTAAAGCATTGCTATGGACTTGGGGATAATATAAGAGGTATTACTGTTAATGGAATATGGGGAGATGAAATACAAGATATCCACATTGATGCATTACCAGTAATAAAGGAATGTCAATCTCATGCACTTGAAGCTGGAGCAAGAATGAGAGTTACTTGGTATACAGGAACACCTAAAACATTCTCCAATACAATTCAGCAAAAATGGGACCAATCATCACAAAATGAATGGGTAGTAAAATGCCCTCATTGTGGTAAGTACCAAATAATGGGAATTAAGAATCTAAGACCGAAACAATTTGTATGTAGAAAGTGCGAGATGGAATTACCAAAAATGAGCATTGTTAATGGATTTTGGTTGCCACTTGCACCAGAGAAAAAATTAAAAGGTTTTAGAATATCTCAATTAATGGTTCCTTGGATAACTGCCGAGGATATTTGGTCAAAGTATGCAGATAACTATTCGTTAGATAAGTTTCATAACGAAGTTCTTGGAAGAAGTTATGAGAATGCTTCGAAGCCATTTACCCCTGTTATGTTGGGTAGAATCAGTGCAAACAATCAAAGAATGTTTAATCGATGTGAAGGAGAATTTGCAAATGTTCCTGTGTATATGGGAGTGGATTGGGGAACTGGAGAAAAATCATATACTGTAGTGAGTATATATGCAAGAAACAGTAATGGTAAATTCCAATTATTATTTATAAAAAGATATGCTGTCGGAGAAGAATTAGACCCCGACTATCAAATAAACGATATTTGCTATATGATGCAAAACTACAACGTCTGCTTGGCTGTTGTGGATTGGGGATTTGGTTATGATAGATATAAAAAATTACAAAATATATTTGGGGTAAGTAGGGTTGTTGCTTGTTACTATTCTTTTAATCAAAAGTTAAGAAAGAAATATGATTTGGATCAAGCAAGATGGATTGTTAACAGGACTCAAGTAATGCAAGAGTATGTTACTTCGATTCAGAAAGAAGATATATTATGGCCAGGAGCAGATAAATCAGAGTTTCCTTGGTTATATGACCATCATTTATCTGAACAAGCTGAATATAGAAAATCTGAAAAAACTGGTCGATCAGAAGATTTGATGTATACTCATCCTGAAGGTCAACCAGATGATGCTCTTCATTCATGCGTATATGCTAAATTGGCCGAAGAGATATTCAGAGAAACAGGAAGTGGAGCAATAGCATTTAGCGGCGTTGATGAAAGTGAACGTGGTGGATGGTAAATAAATAAGAAAGAAGTGATAAAAATGTCAACATTATTACAAGCATTGTCAGATGGAAGTTATGATCTACAAAACAAGAGAGATTTATCTACTGATTTTTCAAGAAAAATATTAGAATATAGAGATGTGGTTATTTCCGAATTTCTAAAATTCAATATTGACTTAAATCAAGCAATAGCAAAGATTGCTAAAAGAGAAAACATGAATGATGATCAGATTCATAGAATTGTTGAAGAAGTTAATAATCAAGTATACCTAATAAAATACAAGAAGTTAGTTGGTGCAGATAGAGAAGTTGAATTTAATATAGCATCAATCGATGGTGTAAAGAAATGTATGAGAGGTGAAAGTTCATCTTCTGATTCCGATAAGACAGAGCCTACAGATGAACCTAAAAAATCAGAAAAAGTTGCTTTCGAGCAAAATAAAATCGATGATGAATATATGGAAAAAATCGCAAGTGATGAACACTATGATTTATTTAACGGTAATCTTGATCATAGCTTCGGTGATTTGTCTGTTAATATGAAATATTCAAGAGGAGATTTCTTCTTAAAAAAAATAGCAGAAACGCTAGATAGAAAAGAAGATGAACTTAATAAAATCTCAAAAGAAGTTATGCATTATTGTAATGAATTAGGAGATACTTTTATAAGCCTTGAAAAATTAGGCTCAGATGTTAATGAAGTTATGTCCGCAATAGTAAAATCAGCTAATTTAAATGAGAGAGAAATAGGCTTAATTAAGGAAGCTACCGAAGAAAGAATAGCTATGTACAAAGAAAGAAAGGCACTACATGATAATTTCTCGGTTGAGCTAAACAATATTGATGTTGAGAAAAAAGCTAGTGAAAAATTTACACTAGGTAAATATTCATTAAGCAAAATTGCAAGTGTTGTTTGTGATACTGAAATACCAAATATTCTTTTATCTACAAATAAGTCGTTAAGAAGTATTGATGATATTGTTAAATTAGCTAGTGACTTTAAACAATGTGTAAATACTCTTTCTGAAAAAAATGATGAATATATTAAAATAAGAGAAAAATGCGCTTCTTGTGGAGTTACAGATGAGGTTTTAGATCCAGAAAATTTTTTTCAATAAAGCCAAGTGAACCTGAAAAAACTGCTGGAATATTAGATGACTCTATTGAGAATCTAACAAAGCTAGTTAAGAAAAATAAGTATCTATCTAATGTTACTGGAATAGCTAAGAAAGAATCCAAAAATAAATTAGATGATATGGTATCTCTTGGCAATAATTTTAAGAATAGTAGTCCAGAATACAATTCAATAAAAAATAACATGGATAAGATTAATAGCAAGTTGAATGATACAGATAAATATTTGCCTAATTTGAATAAAAAAATAGGTGATGCAGAGAAGAATGTTGATGGCTTAAAAATCAAAAACAAAACTATTTTAGATAGAACTCAAAAACAAGGCTTTGTAAAAAATTTATTTGATAGCGAAGGTAGGGCGGCAACTAAAGAAGTCTCTTCTGCTCAAAAGCAACTCGACTCATTAAATATGAGAAAGAATCAAGCTAAACAAAATATAACATCAGACTTAAATTCTAAGCTTGATAAAAACAAAGCTAATATGAAAAATTGGGAAGATAAAATTGGCATTACTGATTTAAATAGTAAAATTGGCGATCAACAAAAAGTTTTTGACAAAGCTACTAGAAGTACTACTAATGCAAGGCTCGGAACAGTTGCGGGATTAGGTGCTGCTGGCTTTGGAATAAAAAAGGTCAGAGATAGAAGTAACCCAATAGATCAACAGAATTACTTCCCTGACTTGAATAATAATTTTTAATAGAATATAATTAATTTAGATTTTAGATTAAAGGAGGAAAATGAAATGAAATTAACTAATAATCAATATAGTGAAATGGTAGAAAAATTAGCAAATGAAATAGTCGAGGATTTTGGTGTTGAAAAAACTGCTGGTGAAGGTCAAAAACTTACACCTGAACAAATTAAAAAAATAATTGAGGCTAAAAAGGCTCAAGCTAAAGCACAAGCACAAGGTGGATCTAAAGCATCAGAAGAAGAAAAAGCTGCTGCTGTTTATGAAAATGCTATGAATAAAATAGCACTTTGCCAAGAAATGTATGAAGATGGAACAATTCAAAAGCAAGCATGTATCGAAACTCTTGCAGAGGCTGGTCTTTATGATGAAAATGGATTAGATAAAGAAGCTGCTGAATCAAGTGAAGAAGCTATCCAATTTACAAATCAAATAGCAGGGATATATGATGATGGTAGCGAAAAAATTGCTGCTGCTGAAGAATGTTATGCAGATGCTTGTATAGAAGTTAATGCAGCTATGGAAGTTCTTGCTTCATATGGATATGAATTTGAATAAAATCCCTTGAGTAAAAGGCATTCCCAAATTACAAGGGAATGCCTTTTGTATTATAACGAAGAGAATAGGAGGATAAATATGTATAAGCAAGCTGGATTAAATGCTATATTTGGCACAATGGATGCTATTGATGGAGCTAAGAAAACAAAGACTACCTATAATAATTCTGAAAATAAATATGATGCTATGATGGGTACTACAGTTTCAAAAAATATAACTCATAAGAATGGATTAAATAATGCTATGATATCAGGTCCAGGTGTAACAGCATCTGAAACACTTGATCTTCTTTGTAAACAGGCTGGAATGAAGATTCCAAGTGGGAATGATGTAAGAAGAATAGTTCATAACTTTTCTTACGATGCAAAAAAAGGCATTAACAAAGTTAAGAGTAAGGTGGATGATTTAGATACCAAAAATACAGAGCATTTGAAAAATATGGTTCAAAATGCGAAAAATAAAAACGTAAAAGAGACATTAAAAGAAGGTGCTAGGGCTGGAAAAGTAACTATACCAGCTTTATTGGGTATGATGGGTGCAGGTGTTGCAACCACAAAAACAATGAAACGATTCGATAAAGAGAGAAGTCCTGAGAAAGATTTAGAATACAATACTATAGGTACAGGTATTAGTGCAGGATTAATACTGAATGCATTAAGTCACAAAAAAGTACTTAAACCTGCGGGTGTTATGGCTAGCATTGCAGGCGATAAAATGATGAAATATCCATTAAGAGTAGTGAAAAATAATAGTAAGGCTGGAAAGGTTGTAGTTGATGTTGCTGCGCAAGTCAATAAAGGACTTAAGAGGAAAAAGAAAGCTTCTGATGAACTTTTAGATTTAGAAAAGTTAGCTAGCTTCGATGCTGAATATGGAAAAAAATTATTGAATGAACACTTTCTTCAAAAAGGAAAAGAATCAATTCCTTATTATGTAGCTCCAGCAGCTTTAAGTTTTGCTCTTGGTAGAAATTTAAGGCGTGGATTTGAAAAAGAACCAAAAAAAAAAGATGATCCTGAAAAAGTAGCAGGATTCAAAATGTCACCTAAAGTTGAGGGTGAAGTTAAAATGAATTTAGAAAAAGGTGTCGAGGGATTAGGTAGAACAATTTTCCCTGCTGCATTGATGGCTGCAACCGGAAGAGATATTACAAATTCTTTCGGAAGATTAGAAGATAGCCGTAGCAATAAGTCTAATATGCAAAATAGCATGGCTAACGGAATAGTCATTCAGGTTAGTGGCGATGGCACAAAAAGAAAAATTAAAAGAGATATATCCAAACAACTAGATACTGCATTATCAAAACAAGCAGATACACGTACTAATGGTTTTGATATTGGTGATGTTGCTGACAATGCGGATAAAGATATTAATCATATGTTAGGTGATTCGAGCAGAATTAAGACCAATAAAATATCTATCGGTAATGGAGTAAAGAAGAATTTTAGAATGCAAAAATAATTATTTGTTTACTGATAACAGATAATGTTATAGAATTTAAATGTAAAGAATTTATGGAGGTGAATTAAATGACTGATATGAATAAGTTAAAAGGTCATCCAGGATTTATGCCTTTTGGTTGTGCTAATGTTAAATCAGATACTTCTGATACACAATCAGAAAGAGAAAAGAAAGTGTCTGCAAAAGAAACAGGTTCAGATGCTAACAGAAAATAAATAATAAGGGAGGTGCGAACAGACAGAGTATCTCTGTCTGTTTTATAATATGAACGAAAATTATAAATATAATCATAATTTCATACCTAATGGCGACTATGGTTTTCCAATTCCCGATGGAGTTACTGAATCAAGAAGACCACAAATTGATTGGCCAACATCTCCACAGAAAAAAATAGGGGTAACTCCTGGGGCAATTTTCGGAGCAATTGTTGGTGGACTTATGGCTAAAAATAATATTGAAAAGGAAAATGAGAAAAGAGTACTTCAAGAAAATGTAAGAAGAAATAAAGAGATGCCAAGAATTGATGGGAATTATTACAATCAAGTCAATTCAGTAGCAAACAATTTGAAAGTTGTATTTACTCCTGTTAGTGCTATCTATACAGTAAACAATAAAAATAAACCATTTACTCTCGATACTATAGAAACTAATGAAATGAACTCTGATATGAAGATGGCATGGAAAAACAAGAATGAGGAATACTTCAAGAATTTACTTATGAGCAAAATGTATTCTGAAATGCAAATTGCAGAGCAAGGTTTTACTAAGAATTTCGTAAGAAAACAATTAGGTATCAAAGATTCAATATCTAAAGATGCTAGTGACACCTCTTTTTTAGATGATATAAGTGAAGTGGATTTAATATCATTAGCTAAAAAAAGTGGAGAATTTTTTATTGGTAATGATATTAAAGAAAAATTAGCAAGTGCTGTTGTTAGTGATATGGAAAATGATTCTGAGGTGGAACATATAGATTTAGTTTTAGAAAGACCATTCACTAAGTATGCAGGATTTATTACTGGAATAAAAAGCTCATTAGGATTAAATAGTAGTAGCGAAAATATTAAAGAAATAAAGAGAAAGCTAGAGAACCCAGGATATGTTATGAGTAATATCAAAGTAGGATTTTTTCCTGATAGAGTTGTGTTTTCTCTAGAAAATCAATTAGTAAGTACATTGCCTTTAATCTCTATGAATGAGGATGGTTATCAACACTTCATAAAACAGGATATTAAATATTTCAAAAATTATTTTGTTAATAATATAAAAAACATGGTTAAACAATCTAATGAAGTAACTATAGAATCTGCAATAGAAAAGTTAGCAGAAGTAAATATAGCACAAACATCTTATTCCAACTGCATACAATCATCGGATACTCACCCAGTTGTACTGTATTTATTTATAACATCAAAACTAGGAGTTGATTGGTTAACTTATGATATAGGTGCAATCGAGTCAATTATAAAGAAAGAGTTTAATGTTGAAGATATACCTGAATCAAATCTTAATAAAATAATGACTATTCTAGTAGCAAATCAATCAGAAAGCCCATATACGAATGCTTATGCTTTCGAAAAAACAATACTAAGTTTATCGTCTAAATCCGTAGATTTCTTATCGTCAGAAAAAGATAATGTTAAAATTCAAGATATTGCTTTTACTATAGATGCCTTAGATAGGGTAACTCCATATGATGATATTTATGATAATTTTTCAAGAGAAGCAGTGAACTACATCTGTGATGTTCTATCAGATCAAGAGATTTATATATATAATCCAACAAGTATAGTTGGTTCACTTACAGAGCCAATGTTTAATCAAATACTCAATGAAGCCCTATTAAAAGCAATTAAAGGTAAAATGACATTAAGTTCGGACGATGCACAATTAGACGAAGAAATAAATTCAAAATGTGAATATATAGCTGATAACTCAATGATTATTTTAAAATCGATAAGAAGATATATGGCTGATAATCCAAATATGAGTGCTAATCAAATGATTAATGGAGATTTAATTGATGTAATAATTTCAAAAAAATCAATAAAGCAAGATTTATCTGCTATAATAAAAAGACAAGTTGTTTTGAATATGGCTTTAGATAGTGCTTTAGATTTTTATAACAAAACTATCCAAAACCAACTTTCGACTTATAATATTGTAAGGCCTGAGGGGGAATAATAAATGAGTAAAGGGTTTTTAGATGAGAAAGATAAAAAAGCCATGTTAGAGAAAGAACTTAATGCAGCCATTGAAGGTTCGCAAGAAAAGGTAGCCTCATTCAGAGGTAATATGCAAAATCCATATCCATCACCTTTTTTAAATCTTTCTGATATGCAATTACCTGAATCAACTATAGATGTATTTAAATGGTGTAAATATTACTATACATTTGATCCATTAATAAGTGGAGCTATCAATGCGTTAGCTACATTCCCTGTATCCGAAGTTACACTAGAAGATGATGAAAATAAAAGTAAAGAAAAATCAGATTCAGTTAAACTCTATGAGAAGGTTTTATTTAAAAATCTTAATCTTCATAAATTACTTATAGAGATAGGGATAGATTACTTTTTATATGGAAATTGCTTTGTTATGGGTGAGCTTGGAGGAAACTCTAAGGGTGAAAAAGAATGGACTAATATGATTAGATTAGATCCTTCGAAAATGATTATAGATTATAATCCAGCTACAGGAAGTAAGACATTTCGATGGACTATTCCTCAAAAAATAAGAGATATAGTAACAAAGAAACAACCGAAAGCTGAATATGAAAAAATACCAGAACTTATGAAACAAGCTGTTAGAAAAAATAAAAGTATCATACTAAACCCTGATAATGTTTATCATTTCAGTAGAGCGACCGATTCTATGGGTGATAATAGCGTCTGGGGAGTTCCTGTAGTAGCAAACGTACTAAAACTATTGATGTACAGAAATGTTCTTAGGCAAGCACAAGAGGCTATCGCTAGAGAGCATATAGTGCCAATGAGAATATATTATCTTGATAGAACAAATACTGTTAACATTCAAGCTGATTGGAATAAAACAGCACAGGACTTAGCTGACCAAATAAAAAAATCTGTTAGGGATCCTAACTATAAAGTTGTATCTCCAGTACCAGTTAATGTTATAAATGTTGGTGGAGAAGGAAGAAGTTTATTACTTGCTCCTGAAATAGACCAAGTTCAATCTGAAATCTTAGCTGGTATGAATATGCCTAAAGAATTTATTTTCGGTGGAGTAAGTTATTCAGGAAGTTCAATATCTCTTAGAATATTAGAAAATCAATTTATAACATATAGACTTCTTTTAGAAGATTTTATGCAAAACTTTATAATTAGGGGTATGGCAAAAGCCAGGGGTGAATGGTTATCAGAAGAAGATGATGATGCATTACTTTCAGTAAAAATGTCTGACCTAAAAATGCAAGATGATGTTCAACAAAAACAATTAATTATTCAGTTGAATAGTGCAAATAAATGTTCTAATGATTATATGTGGAAAGCAATGGGTATGGATTCTGATAAGATGAAAGAAGCCATCGAAAAGGAAACTATGGATGCTCTACTTCTTCAAACGAAAGCCGAAAATGAGAAGATTAAAATGCAAATAGAATCTATGGAGCTACAGGAACAACTCCAAATAAAACAAATGGAAATGCAGTTTAAATTACAAGCAATGCAACAAAAACTTGCACAGCAATACGGAGTTAATATTAATCCTGAAGAACAACAAGCTCCTCAATCTGGAGGAACTGGTGAACAACAAGCCACTAATCAACAAGCAGGGGAAAGTAAGCAGTCTCAACAACCTCAAGAGGGACAACAAAACAATGGTGATGTTGAGAAAGAAGTAAACAGGATAGCTCTTAGCTTAATTAAAATGCCTAAAGAACAACAAACCCAATATTTATCCAAGATACCAATGGAAGCTAAAGGCATGGTAGAAAAGAGATTAGCTGAATTAGAGCAAACTAAACAAACTAAACAATCTAAAGATAAAATTGACATGAGACCATTACCTAATCAAAAACCACCAAGAAGAGAAAGCTAAATTAAAAACGAGGGCAATGCCCTCGTTTTTAATTTATACATCTTTCCCTGTTTATATTTCTTCTTTAATATCTTATACTTAGTGTAGGGTTAAATAGAAAAATGGATTGGGGTGTGGTAAAATGAAGAAGAAAAAAGAGGTGAAAGTATATACTCTTCCTGCAGAAGAAAGACTTCTGAATGAATTATTAAATGATGATATGGTAGACATTACCAATAAGGTAATTTCCCCTTGTCCAAAGGAAGGAACGATCTTATATCTTCTTGAAATTGAACGTTATGAATAAGGAGTGAATAGAATGATTGATAAATCAACAGAATTAGCGAATCGAATAGTTAAATATATTAATGGAAGTTTACCCCTAAAAGGTGAGCATGGATTACAACTTAACATTGATAATTTAAAAGTTAATATTCCTGAATCAAATTATAATATCGATAATCAACTTAACATGAAATACTCAGGAAGTGGGAATACTGAGGGGTTTGTTTCTGGTACAATTAAAATTACTAATGGAGCAGGTACATCGGTTCATAATGGACATTATGCAAAATTGGTAACTTTTCCTGTAGCAACAGAAAGAGGTACCTATCTTGTTAATGGAATTGAAAAAAATATAATATCTCAAATGAGAATGAAACCTGGATGTTATACTAATAAATCTAGTAATGGGAATATCAAGACTCAGCTTAGATTTGAAAGAAATAAGGTAGCTGGAGCATTCATGCCAGCAATGACAATGATATTAGATCCCGAAACAAAGGTATTCAATACAGAAATAAAATCTTATGGTGCAGCAATTAAATTTAATGTTGTAAATTTAATGACACTATTAGGTTTTACTGATGCAGAAATTAAAAAGTCATTCGGCGATAGCGATGCTTCTGATGCAATAATGACTATAAATCAAAAGAAAAGAAATGAAAAATCATTAGATACATTATATAAAATATTCTTCCCTAGAGCAGTCAGTGGAGAAAATCTAAGTGATGCTAAGAAGAGAGAAAATATATTAGCTTTCTTTGCTCAACATGCTACATTTGGAGATGGTTCAGCTATAAGTTCAACACTAGGTAAGACTACAAATAATCTTTATCTAAATAAAGAACTTATTTCTAAAGCTGTAAAAAAGACTGTATCAGTTTCTACAGGACTTGTTGAGGAAGATACAAAAGACTTAATAAAATATAAAGAAATATACAGTGACAATGATTTAATTTTTGAATCAATAGTTAATGGTATAGATAAATTTTTAGAGTCAGTAAAAACTAAGATGACTTCTTATGATTCAACAAAGAAAGGTGCACCTTTACTTACTGGTATGCAAAATACTATTCACAATGATTTAAATGGTAGAAATGGTCTTATGAATAGTGAACTTTGCTTAGCTTCAGAAGAAATAAATCCTTTATTTATGGAGGCTAAACAAAGAGAAATTACTCAAGGTGGACCAGACGGAATGAGTAAGAATTCCATGAGAAATGAAACTGATGCTAGAAATTTAACTCAAAGTGGAATAAATAAAATAGACCCAGTTGAAACTCCTGAAAGTGGAAAGATAGGTTTTACTCAACATTTAACTGTTGGAGCTAGGATAGAAAATCATACAATAAAATCTGAATTCCTAAGAGTGTTAAATGGTGAGGCTATCATAAGTGATGCCAATAAACTAAGATTATCTCCTAATGAGGAAGAGGAAAATATCATAGCTTTCAATGATTCAAGATATGTAAATAAAGATGGTAATAAGTATGTATTTACAGAAGATGTAGTTCCTGCTAGATACATGAATAAGAACGGAATGTATCCAATCTCTAAAATTAATTATGTGGATGCATCACCTCAATCTATCTTAGGTACATCAGCTAATATGATTCCCTTTGTTGCTCATAATGATGGTTCAAGAACTCTTATGGGTGCTGCCATGCAGAAACAAGCAATACCTTTAGTTAATAGACAAGCTGCACTTGTTACAACATTAGCTGACAAGCATACTGGTGAAACTTTCGATCAAAAGGTTGGAGAAGAACAAGGTAAACCAATTAGAGCAGCAGTTAATGGTACAGTTCAAACTATAACAAACTCATCTATCATAGTTATCGGAGAAGATGGGAAAGAGTATCCTCATGCTTACTATCATTATTATCCTTTAAATCAAAGTTATATTAATAATGAGCTGAAAGTTAAAGTAGGAGATAAAGTAAATCAAGGGCAAATAATTGCTGAGGGTTGGCACACAAAAGATGGAAAATTAGCATTGGGATTAAATACTAGAATAGGGTATGTTCCTTACAAAGGATATAACTATGAAGATGGTGTTATTGTATCTCAAAGTTTTGCAAATAGAATGACTTCTGATGAATTTAATGAAGTAGAAATAATGATTCCTCAAAATGCATTAGGAGGAAAAGGAAGTAACATTAAAAGCGAATTAATGAAAGAAACTACAAATTCAAATCTTTCATTATTTGATAATGATGGTATTATAAAAGTCGGCACAGAAATCAAAGCTGGCTCTGTATTGGTTGGATATCTAAAAGAAATAACAAAAGAATCAGATGATATCATTGATTTAATTTCATTAGGTAGTGGAAAAATTAAATACAAATATAGTGAAATGAATGTACCTCATGGTTCATATGTAGCTGGTAAAATAGAAAGAATTACCGTTGTTAATAGTCCTGATGCTGTTAATAAACAAAAGGTAATATTCAGTATAGTTAATAAAAAGGCTTTGAAAAAAGGAGATAAGATTGCAGGTAGACATGGTAATAAAGGAACAATAACAAGAGTGTTAGCTGACAATCTAATGCCTGTAGCAGAAGATGGAAAGCCATTAGATTTAATGATGTCACCTCTTGCAGTACCTTCAAGAAAGAACCCAGGACAATTACTTGAAGCAGCAGCAGGACTTATTGCCGAAAAGACTGGTAAGACATTTGTTGTTGATAACTTTAACCATCGTGAAAAGGATAGAGTTCTTGAAGGATTGAAACAAATCGGATTCCCTGATGGAAAAATGAAAGTTACATTAAAGGAAGAAGACGATGATGGAAATATTATTGATGTTCCTATCGAAAATCCAGTAACAGTTGGTAATTGTTACATCATGAAACTTAAGCATAAGGTTGATGATAAAATTCAATCGAGAAGTAACAGAGAAACTTCTTTGACATCTAAAACTCATATGCCTAAAAAAGAAACTGGAACAGCTCAAGGTGAAAAGTTCAATCCTCAAAGATTGGGCGAAATGGAAATGAGAGCATTACAAGGTCATGGAGCAGCATGGAATCTATTAGAGAACCAAACTATCAAAGCTGATGGTGGTGGCGATTCTAAGGGCAAGGCTGCAATATTTAAAGCTATATCAACAGGTAATCTTGATGCTGCTGAATTATCTAAATCAGCAACTCCTGAAACTCTAAAAGTTTATATTGATTCATTAAAGACATTAGGACTTCATGTTAAACCTATGTACAATGGAGTGCAAACATCACTTGATAAACCATTTAATAGTTTAGGTTTAGCTCCTATAAATCAAGAAGAATTCATAAAAACTATAGGTAAGGATAAAGAAGTATTCGAATCTAAAATACTAGATGCTAGAAAGTTATACGGAGATAAGGATACAAAAACTGATAGTAGTAAAAAGTCTGCACCAGATCAAAAAGGTGGACTTATGGATTCTGAAATTTTCGGTGAAGGAACAGATGAAGATAGAGATAAGTGGGGTTATATAAAACTTCCTATTCCTGTACCAAATCCTTTATTTATGGAAAATGCTTCTAATAATATTTATGAGCATATAACTGGATTAAAGAGAGATGAGCTAAAACAATTAGCTGCACCAGCTACAGTGACAGGAGAAAAAGGACCTAAGGCTATTATTACTGATGTTTCTGAAATGGAATCATCATTATCTAGAATTGAGAATCCAGAACTTGTTAAGATGTATAAGGAACAATTCAAAGCTAATATGGAAGAACATGGATTCAAGACAGGTCAATTAGTTCCTATAGATGTATTAGATAAACTAAAAGAACAAGGTGTTAATATTCCTTATAAGACAGGTGGTGCTGCATTAGAATATATTTTGAAAAATATTGATGTAGATAAATCATTAGATAAAGCTAGAATAGATTTAGATGTTGCAAAAAATGGTGACGACATAAATAAAGCTTACAAAAAAGTTAAGGCTTTTGAGATGTTAAAGCACAATAACTTAAAGCCACAAGATTTAATGGTTAAATATTTACCTGTTACTCCTTCTTATTTAAGACCTATAATTCCTAAACAAGAGGATAGAAGTGTATTGATTAATGACTTGAATAAATTATACTCTAAAGTTTTATCGGCTAAACAGGTAGCCGAGAGAGAGGCTGTATTAGATAACAACGGAAATGTTGATGGTACTGGATTAGCGCCAAAAGATTTAGCTCAAAGAAGTAAAGTTATGTACGATTCATTAAAGATGCTTCAAGGCCACATCGATGCTAAAGATGGAGACAAAACAATAACATCAATGAAAGATACATTAAGTTCTAAAGCTGGATTAGTTAGAAAAGAAATGCTTGCAAAGAGAGTTGATTTCTCTGGAAGATCAGTTATAACTGTTGACCCTAATCTAAGATTAGACGAAGTTGGAGTTCCTTTAGATATGGCAAAACAACTCTACAAGCCATTCATCATCAAAGGATTAGTTGATAAGGGTATATGCAAAAATGATATTGAAGCTGAAAGCAGAGTAAATAAACCTGACCAAGAAGTAAAGAAAATAATACAAGAGATTGCAAGTGATAGACTTTTATTCTTAAATAGACAGCCATCACTTCATAAATACAGTATTCAAGCTATGAAGCCTGTCATTAAAGAATACGAAGATGGCGGTGTAGTAAGAAGTTTACAACTTAATCCACTTGTAGTTACTGGATACAATGCTGACTTCGATGGAGATACAATGGCAGCTCATGTTCCTGTAACAGAAAAAGCTAAAGAAGAAGCTAGAAGACTTGCTATGCCATCACACAATTTAATTAACCCTACTGATGGTAAAATGGTTATAGAAATAAGACATGAAATGGCTCTTGGAATATATCAATTAACTAATCATTGGGATAAGCCAAAGGGTACAGTGAAATCTTATGCTAATGAAAAAGACCTTAGAAAAGATTATCTAATGGGCAGAGTAAACCATGATAGTAAGGTTAGAGTTCCAATATGTATGCAAGAAACAACTGCAGGTCAAGCTTTATTTAACTGGGTAATTCCTGAAAGAATAAAGAAGTACAGAGATTTCAGAAAAGTTTGGACTAAGGATGAAGTAATGAAAATGCTTATAAAAACTTATGAGGAATCAGAATTGACAGGATTCAAATTAATGTCAAAAGTTGAAATAGCTAATTTATTTGATGCAGTTAAAGACTTAGGATTTAAAGCTTCAACAAGAACAGGATTATCTCTTGGAGTTAAAGACTTTACTTTCGATAAGAATGTAACATCTGAGATTAATAAAATTACTGCAAAAGGAGATAGTACAGATCCTGAATCTTGGAAAAAAGTTGAAAATGAAATAGAAGGTAAATTGAAAGGTGGTTTACTTCCTAGTGATAATCCATTACAAGTAATGATGAGTTCTGGGGCTAGAGCTAATGCTCAACAAATCAGAAAAATGTTCTCAACTATCGGTGTTGGTATGGACGTTAGTTTAAAAACATTAAGCCCTATAAGAAATTCCCATTTTGATGGATTAAGTCCTCAAGATTATTACACACTAGGCAGAGATTCAAGAAAAGGTATGTATGACAGATCAGTTTCAACAGAAGCACCAGGAGCATTAACTAGAGATGTCTGGTCAACAACTCAAGACTTAGTTGTAACAGAAAAAGATTGTGGAACAAAGGAATTTATCAATCTTTCAAAGAATGATAAAACAATCAAAGGTAGATATGCAGGTCAAGACATAAAAGATTCAACCGGAAGAGTTATCTGTAAAAGAAACCAAATAATTACTGGTGAAATGTATAACGCAATATTCAAAGATGATACTATTGAATATGTTCCAGTACGTTCTCCACTTAGATGTAAAACTCCACATGGAAAATGCCAACATTGCTACGGTGCGATGGCAGGAACAATACAACCAGTCAAGATAGGAACTGCTGTTGGAGTTATAGCTTCTCAAGCTATAGGAGAACCTGTTACTCAAATGACAATGAATACTTTCCATACTGGTGGTGCAAATTCAGCTGCTACTCTTGGATTACCTAGAGTTAACAATATACTAGACCTTAGCAGTAAGCCTTCAAATAAAGCTGTATTAGCAGAACAAAGCGGAACAGTAGATAGTGTAACTGAAACTCCAAATGAAATAACTATAATGATCGGAAAAAGAAAACACGTCATCAAAAAAGTGTTAGGTCAAACACCTCCAGCATTAAAGGTTAAACGTGGAGATGTAGTAGAGAAAGGAGATTTCTTAACTGTCGGTGATTCCAGCGATATCGTTGCTACAATGGATAATAACAAAACAACGTTAGTACTTACTAATGCTGATCCTAGCAAATTATTTAAATTGAGAGCAGAAGCTAATGGTCAACATGAAGCAGTAAATTACACAAGGGACTATTTAGCAAACTCTATGCAATATGCTATCAAGGCTTCCAATGCTTATATGGATAGAAGACATGCAGAAACTATAGTATCTAAATTAACAGGTACTGCACAAATTACAGATTCAGGAGATTCATCATTCATGAAAGGACAAAAAGGTGATGTAAATCTTTATGATAGATGGAATAAGGAAAATTGTACTGGAACAAAAACAGTAGATATTTCTCCCGTAGATGCAACTCAATTACTTGGAAGAACATTAGCCACTGACATTATTATTGGAGGCAAATTGGTCGCTAAAAAAGGTTCAATAATAACATCAGAGAATGTAGCCTTACTTTCTAAATATACTGAAAAAGTGAAAGTATTATATAAACCAATAGAATATCAAGTTTTACTTCAAGGTAAAATGCCAGCAAGTGTTACTGGAAATTGGTTTGGTGATATGGGAAGTAGAAATTCCGGAGGTCTTATGGGAACATTAGCTTCTGGTGCTGAAATGGGAGCAGTAGATAATCTACAAGACCCAAGAGCAAGACTTATGGCTGGTAAGATGTTGAACATCGGGGCAGGTGCAGAACTAAAAGATGAATTTAAAGATAAATATACAAATAAAATGTCTAACTTCTTTAATAACAAAATAGATGTAAATAAATACCTAAAATAGATTCACAAAAAACAAGTTGGTCATTGACCAACTTGTTTTTATTTGTTATATTGTTTATAGAAATAAAAATTTAGGGAGTGATAACTTTGACAAAAAATAAAAATGTAGCACCTAAACTAACATCAAGAGAAAAGATAATAAACGCAAATATAAACAGAGTTAGGGATGAATTAATTGCAACTCAACTCGAAGCAGAATTCTATGAAAAATTTGCATCTAGTCATGCAGATGAAGCAGGCAAAGATGATGGTGGTTCTGGGATTGCTCAAATGGTATTAATGGCAAAAACAAATACACCAATACTTAAAGGTCAAGAAATTTTTCTTCTTGAAAAACTTAATTTCTTGAAAGAAAAAAGAGATAACAGTATAGCTAAGAAACTCATGAAAGATTATAATAAGTTCCCAGAAAAGATAAGTATAGAGGGAGCTAAAGAAATTAGTAATGAAGAACTCGTGAAAGAACATGGTGTATTAGGAAAATTAGTAAAAGAATAATTATAGGTTTCAAACATAGTTAGGTTGTTTTAGGGCCCTAACAATCCACATTTCTTGGCCGAGAAATGCGTAAATACTATGTTTAAAATAAAAAGAGTTGGCTTTCGCCAACTCTTCTTTTTTTGATTATTTTTAATTAAAAAGGCATATCCTCGTCGCCCTCTCCGTTTTCAGGATATTCAAGAGGTTTAGATTCTTCAATAAAATCCTTGCAATATTCTTTTACTTTCTCTAAATCCCTAGTCCCTGTTTTCTTATATCCAAAGCTAGAATTTATTCTTCCTTTATATTTAGCTGTAGACATTCTTCCATCTAAAATAACAATTACACATTTGTCAGTTACACTTCTTACTCCTCTACCTATGGCTTGCTTAAGTGTTATTACCATATCGGGAATTGAATACTTATAAAATGAATTAGCTCTATCTTTTAGTTTTTGTTGTATTGGATCTGTTGGTTGAGGGAATGGAAACTTATCTATAATTACACATCTAAGTGCATCTCCAGGAACATCAACACCAGTAAAGAATGAGCGTGTACCAAATAATACAGAGTTTTTATCTTCCTTGAATTTTTCCACAAGCTTAGTTCTTGGCATATCTCCTTGAACATATATTGTATATGGCAATTGATATTGCAGTTCATAGAAAGTATTTCTCATATTTTTCACAGATGTAAATAGGCACAATGCTCCACCACCAGTAGCTTTTACTATAGAGTGAATATTTCCAGCTATAGTTTTATCAAATCCAAATTTATTTCCCTCTATGGCTCCTTCCGGTAAATACCATAATTGCTGTTCTTCAAGATTAAATGGAGATGAACCTATAAATTCAACTACATCTTTTTTTGATAGATTTAATCCAAGTTGTTCTTTTATATATTCAAAGGAACCACCGACACTCATTGTAGCTGATGTAAATATAGAAGTGACAGTTTCGCTAGCAAAGAAAGCTTCAGCTAATGAACCTCCGACCTCAACTTTCTTACAATTCAAGCTTACTGTTTCATTTATCTTTTCCAGCCAAATTACTTTATTATCATCTTTTAGAATATTTTCTATAGATGTAATAAAGTATAATATGTCAGATGATGAATCGGACATGGTTTGCAGAATTTGATATACTTTCGTTACTTCCTTACTTTCTTCATCATCATAGCTATCTCCGAATGCAGCTAGATTCTGTTCGCAATTAGATAATGCGTCAGCGATACAGTTATCTATATTTGTCATCGGAGTTTTTAGTTCATAAAAAGATTTTGGTAGTTCATCTTTATTATTGATAATAGTTGGAGAACTTAAATCAGTAAATTTTCCTTCTATATCAAAAAATGCAATTTCAAATTCCTTGAGAACAGAGTTAAACATTTCAGGATCTAATGAATCCTTATAATTTGCGCATATGTGATTTAATTCACTGCTCTTATTTCTAAGCATAGACACTGTATTATAAGATAATTTTAGTGCATCAAAATCCCTGAATATATTAGCTGCTTCATGAGCTTCATCAAATACTAATATGTCGTAAACTGGTAGTATCTTTCCTCCTATTTTATTATCAGCAAATAACATATGATAGTTGGTTATTATTATTTTTGATGAATTTAATTTTATCTTATGTTTCCCATAGAAACATTCTTGTTGATACTTACAATTCTTCCCTGTACATTCACCTTTCTTTGTACAGCATATTTTTTCTAATATGTCTTGTTCAGGAATGAAATTAAGTTCCGATAAATCTCCTGTTTTTGTATTATTTACGAAATCATAAATCTTCTCAAATGAACTATCAATCATATTTTTTGTTGTTTCGTATAATCCTAAATCTGCTACCTTTTCATTACATATAAAGTTTTGTCTACCCTTTAATAAGGTATACTGTAACTCATCGGTTATATTTGGATATAAAGATTTCATTACTTCAATCGCAAAAGGAACGTCCTTAGTATTTAATTGCTCTTGGAGTGATATTCCCGATGTTGCAATGACAGCTCTGTGCGTAAATCCACTTTCAATTATATCTAATAGTACAGGGAACAGATAAGCATATGATTTACCCATTCCTGTTTCACCCTCAATAACTCCAATCTTATTATTGTCCAAACAATCCTTTATTCTATGAGCAGCCTCTATCTGTGACGGTCTTTCTTTATAGCCATCTCTTAAGTCACTTATGGCTCCATCATTATTAAATATATCATCTAATATTATTTTTCTTGACATCTATCTTCCTCCTCCAGCATCTTCTGTATTAATAACCAATAGCCCATAAGAGTATTTTCAACCTTAAATGTATGACTTACTATCATTGTTGATATTCCATCTCTTGAATTAATTTCGAATAAATCAAAGCCAATTTCGAACAATCCAGTGGATGAGTCTCTATCTACATAAGTTACATCAGCAACTGCATGAAATTTATTTCGGATAAAGCTTATTAACTGTGTCTCATTTAATAATGGCATACAATTATCTTTTCTTATATTGTCACCACACCATGTTAATATGAATTTATTTGTATATGAAAGAACTACATGCAAATTATCTTTGTTTGTGCAAAACAAATCTCCTACTTGTGGATTCCATAATTTTTTTATTTCATTTTTCATATAATTAGGAGTTTGTTCAAAATAAATTAAATCAATAAAATTCTTATCCATCTTACTTCCCCCTATCTCTTTGTATCATTTTCAAAAACTAAATTATCATCTTTATCTTTTACTCTTAATGACAGTTCTCCTTTGTCATTAGCGAACCCCTCAATTTTTAGTGCTGTTGTTACTGCACCATTATCTCTTTGCTTGATGGTTATATCAATACCACCCTCTTTGTTTCTTGGTCCACCAGTTAAATTATTTGTATATCCATCGATTTCTCCATCTACCCAAAAGTTTCTTACATTTTTTGGCATATATCTCGTCCCCCTATATTTTATTTCTTTTTGTTATACTCGCTCCAAAAATATTCACATGAAGTATATACAACTCTGCACTCATGCTTTCGTGGACATTTTGAGCAAATATTATATCCTTGGTTCATTTTTCTCTATCTACTCCTTTTGAACTTTTCCTCTAACCAGTAATTGAATACCACGCACGCATCGCTTTCATCATCGGTGTTACACTCTAATCCATACTTTCCGTATTTCTTTTCCATATATTTTCGGAGTGCTCTTTTTGTTATATCGGGTATTTTAAGTATTTCTTTTTCAGTTAAATTATCTACTAAATCATGAGTGACTTTTACTAAGTCGATAGGTCCTCTTACTTCTTTAACTGGATATTCAATAACATCAATACTCTTTGAACTCGCAACACCAATGAGTACTCCCATTACTTTTCCGAGAAGTACTGACGTTAATACTCCGTTGAATATCTCATTCTTTTCTACAACAATTAAATCAGGCTGTATGGCTGTTACTATTTTTGTAATTTGTTCTCCTATATATTTAAGCACAAAAGAGTTCTTCTTGTTTCTTACTTGAGTATCTCTCTTCTTCTTCTCTACCTTACTTATAGACTCTTCTCCAAGTCTATAGTATGAATTTATAGACTCTCCATTTTTTCCGGTTAGTAATTTTTTCTTAGTTTTTTTATATCCTAATTCTTCGGGATTAAAACTTTTGGGTATTATGGGACAGCTCTTAACTAGTATTGGGTCTCCAGTATTTGTATCAATAATGGAAGCTATAACTCCTACACAAACACTAGATAAGTCAAAAACTAAGACAGTAAATTTATCTTTCATTTAAGTACCTCTCATTTGCTTTTAAATTTTGGAAGATTTATAATTTAATTGAGCATAGTTTATTCCCCCTAAAATTAATATATCGATAGAGAGGAGATTTTTATTTAGTAAAAATCTCCTCTCTATTTTAGAATGTGTATCTATCTTTATGTAAAATGATACTACCATCTCTATCATCAATGGCCCACCACTTATTACATTCAGGACACCTAGCATATATAGTTGGTCCATCTTGACCAGTTAAGATTAGTTTATGCTCATCGCCAGGACATGTATATTCTAAAAAACATTCACTGTTTAATTCGAATTTAGGTTTCATATGCTCCTTTATAAGAACTTTAACTTCTTCGTGAGTCATTATCTTGCCTTTGCATTGCTCGCATTGTCTGCCATTCTCTGGACAATAACCAAGGACTTTACATGACGCTCCTGCATTTGAAAATAATGCTGGTGAGTGAGATTTACATAGAGCCAATTTTTTATCAGCTAAAATTTTAATCTCCCATTGAGCATTATTACAACATCTGATTTTAAACCAATCTAGTAGGGCATGTCCAGTCATAGCGATAAGACATTTAAATTCTGTACCCTGTGGCTTTGCGAACCTCATATCTTCTTCTGGATATCCTTTATCGACACCACCATTATAGAATTGTTCCAATATATCCATAACATCTCCGTACGTTAGGTCTATTTCAGTAAGTGCATCAAAACCTATCATTCTTCCTAAATTTTCATGATCATTTATAAGTATTTTGGAAGGATTTAATTTAACTGATACATATAGTCCATCTAGTGAGGGTGGTTTAATTACATCGAAACTTCTTTTTCCACCCTTTTCAATCCTACCAGTTTTAATCATGTATGCTGCACCTATTCTTTTTCTTACTAATTGAGTTTCACACACTCTGCTTGCACCCTCAACTGCAAAAACAAAGTAGTCAAATTCTGTTGTAGCTAAGTGGCTCATACTAACTACCTTTTTAACCAAGTCCTCATTATAGTCCATACTTACAATCTCATCTAGACTTTTTTCTGACCTAGTTATCGTTGCAGCAATATCTACAAAGCTTTCTCTTTCCATTGAACCAATTAATTTTACATTGATTCCTTTTCCACCATCGATTATGTTTGCCATTTTAATTTCCCCCTATTATAATTCTAAATCATGTTCTTGCCAAAATTTAATAAAGTTTTTGAATGTTTGAAACTCAAAGTAATTGAATTTCATTTCGCTATCAAAATTATTATCTTTATACTTGAATACTTCAAATGAAATAAATTCAAGATTAAGATCTTCTTCATTTTTGATTCTTGATACAATCCTGATTTTATAACTGCCTCCTGTTTTTATGGATGCTATATTCATATTGTAAGCTATTATTCCGGGTTCTGGAGAAAAATTTTGTTCTGTAGTGGTATCATATTCATCTAATCTATCAAATCTAGGCTTACAAATAAACAAATCTTCTTCGAATAAATTAAATATATTATGCAATTCATCTAAATCACCTTTGCATATATATAAGCTCTTAGATACTGCTGAGACATTTGATCTGATAAATATTCCGAGTTGTCCCGACTTGCCGTAAGTAAATTCATGGTAATGGGTTTCGCTAGATAATAAACCTTCATATCCTGATTCAAAACTAAATTTACCTTCGAAAGTTTCCGGAGGAGCAATACTTAATTTGACCTTATTATCATCGTTGACTGCTTTCCCTAAAGTATTATTTGGCATTTTTACTTCTCTTTCATTGAAATATCTTTCAGCTAGACTTTCTTCAGGAACCACTTTTGCACTTACTAATGCATACTCTATTCCCTGAAGTATGTGAAGTTTCTTATCTGAACTATTTTCAATCTTTTTAATATTCTCATCAATTAACATTCCTAGTTCTATTAATTGCTCTTGATTTATATCAAGAAGAAATCTATTCATATCCATTTTCCTCCCCCGAAATTATCCTATATGGTATACCTTCTTTTAAATACATTATATTTTGATTAGAAGAACCTCTATATTTTATCTTTTCACTCATTAAATCTTCTTCGAATTTGCCATCAACAAGGACATCGACATTAGATAAGATACTGTTGCCTATCAGTTCATTATAAGTTCTTCCAGTATAAAGCCATATATTAATCCCATGATCTTTTAATCTTCTACATAATCCTAATGCTGCATGTTGCTGACACATTGGGTCTCCACCACTCAAAGTAACACCATCTATCATTGGTTTACTTTCTAGGATTTCAGTAACAATAGCATCAACTTCTCTTGAAATACCTGCTTTGAAATTTTGAAGTTCCTTGTTATGACACCCCTTACAGTCTTTATCACAACCAGCAAAAAATACTGTAGCTCTGATTCCTTCTCCATTCACTAAAGATTCATGAATTATTTCCTCAGCTATCCTTGCTTTCACTGAAATCAGCCTCCTTGTATTCTGTTTTTAAATATACAGAAATAAAATTACACCAAGGAGTTCTGTGACATTCTAATGGATCTTTTTCATAGCATATGAAATAAATATCTTTTCCTTCTTTATGAGCATCTTCGATTATTTTCATTAATCCTAATCTTAGAATACTTACTTTCATTATGTCATATGCTTGTTCTACTAGATATTTTTCAACGAATTCTTTCCATTCTATTTCCTTATTTTTAAATTCATCTCTTAATTCATCTGTTGGAGCAAAACGTTTTGCCCATAAACAATCATATTTCTTAAGCGATTCCACTACTACTGGCTTCGCTTGCCTTGCAATAAATATTTTTACTGCATCACTTGGTATCTTTTTCAGATTTGATAGATAAGTTGAGTAAATCATTTTCGATAGCCTCGCTTTCACTTATTATTCTGTATGACTTTTTGTTTATATAAATTGTACCTTTATCTTTATATTTTGATTCTAGAAACATCTTATAATAACTTTCTCCACACTTCACTCCAATAGATAATGCTATCAGCATCCAGAATACGCAATATCCATCAACTCTAGATATTACTCTTATCATAACAACGATGAGTGCTTCTGCCATATCAAGCTCACTCTCCTTTCTTAGCATCGTGAGGTACTTGAATGATACGCATCTTCTTAGGGTTCTCTGTATCCATAAATTCCACTGCTTCTTCTTTATTTATGGTATCAGGAAAACAAGCATATTTGTGACATTCCGTTAACATATTACTGATATTTTCTTTATCTTTATCAGACAAGATTACCATTATAGGCTCATCTTTACTATCATGTATTTGGTCTCCAATTTTAATTTTCAATGTCAATCCTCCTTTTTAATCGTAATAGAATATCATCCCTACATTTGAAACTAACTTCTGTACCTTGGCCAAGTTCAGTATGCATGGAAATAGATTCTATCATGAGTATATGTCCTTGAAATTCTAATGAACTCTCCAATTTTATGTTTGGGAGTGGTTCATACTTAAATACTTTCCTGACTATTTTTTCATAAATAAATTTACCTATTCTATTGAGCATAGCTATTCCTCCCAACTACTTAATTAATGGACACCATCTAGGTTTAGTTTTTATTCGTTGCTTGCCACATATTGATGAATAGTAATTATAGCCTTTTTTGCGAGTACTATAATGAATCGAACAATACCAACCTTCCTTAATTCTCTTACATTTTTTGCATGTGCTACATTTTATTTCAGGTGTTACTTTCTTAAATATTTTCTTAATGAATTCAAACATAGCTACTCCTTTCTCTCATTTATTATTTTTTCAGTATTATCTGTTCTAATTTCTTTTGTATTTGGAACTATAACTGATCTAGCTGAAAAATGGAATCTTCTAGTTACTAAATCCTTTATTTCTAGTTCCCTTAGATATCCATATTTTATTTCTTCCAATATCATCACCCCTTAATCTATATTTCATGGACTATTCTTGATTCTCTCTCTCTTTCTTTTCCATACCCAAATCTTTCATCTAAACTTAAATATCCTGTAACTCTAGATATTCCTTGAAAATGATTTCCTCCACAATTAGGGCAAGTTGTCATATCCATAGTTGCTTCTGTGCCACAATCTTTGCAATACCTTATCCTGAAATTATAAGCAACATACACTATATTGGTATTCTCTCTACAATATTTTAAATGTCTATGAATATATCGTTCTCTAGTTTCTGTATCGCCACCATCGATCTCAAAGTAACTTATCATTCCACCAGTACATAATTTATGAAATGGAGCTTCTAAATCAGCTTTCTTAAGTGCTGAAATATTGTAGTAAACTGGAATGTGAAAACTATTAGTGTAGAATCCCCTATCAGTTACATTCTTTATTTCTCCATATCTTTTCAAATCCATTTCAGTGAATCTTCCGCTTAATCCCTCAGCTGGAGTTGCATATAGAGAAAAGTTTAAGCCTGTTTCATCTCCAAACGCTTCAACTCTGTCACTCATAAAATTCATGATTTCTTTTGCTTTTTCATAAGCTTCTTCTGATTCTCCATGATGAACTCCCATCATAGCGATAAGTGTTTCTGCAAGACCTATGAATCCTATTCCCCATGTTCCTTGTTTTAATATTGGTTCAATACTGTCTTCAGGACCTAACCCCTCTGAACCTTTTACGAGTTTTTGGCCTGCGACGAAAGGTAAATCTTTTATTCTTAATTTCTTAAGTACGTCATATCTGTACAATAATTCCTCTTTTGATAGTATCATTAATTTATCTAGTGACTTGAAGAATTTATCCCAATTACTTTTGGCTTCTATTCCTAACCTAACCATATTCATTGAACATGGAGCTATATTTCCTCTAGCTTCAGGACCATCTTCTCCATTTCTGTTTGCCATTACATTTGTTCTACAACCCATCTGTGCTGCCAATATACCTCTAATGTAATAAGAAAGGTCCATAGAATTATCTAAATTTCTAAATGTAGGATTCATTCTGTGAGCTGCAACTTTGACAGCTAAATCATATAGATATCTGTAAGGATCATTTTCTTCTGTATTTACACCTTTCTTTGTTCTGAAACAAATATTCGGGAAAATCATTTGTTCTCCCTTGCCCATGCCCTTGTCATATTCTTCAAGGAACATTTGACATACTAATGCTGCATCTTCATTCTTAGGAATACCAATATTAATTGATGAGAATGGAACTTGGCTTCCTGCACGAGAATGCATTGTGTTTAGGTTGTAGCATACACCTTGCATGGCTTGGCGAACTGATTTTTTAACTCTCTTCTCCACATTATCTTTTATAAGTTTTTGATCAAACGCGGAAAAATCATTTATAACTAAATTCTCTCTCATTAAATTAGGACTATAGTGAATGAAATTATTTATTTCCTCAATCTCATATTTTTTTCTAGTTTCTCCTACAAATGGCGCCATATCATTATCGAAATTAACATGACTTTGACCACCAAACATATCATTCTGAGTTGATTGAAGAAGAATACATGATAATTCTCCAGCAGCTTCAATACTCTTAGGTGATCTTATTGTCCCATATCCAGTATTAAATCCTTCCGCTAATTTTCTCCTAGTATCAATATGAAGACAATTAATAGTAAGATTGAAACTATCTACGTCATGTATATGGATATCACCTCGCTCATGTGCCTTTGAATGTTCTTTGGGCATATTTGCTAGGTTAAAATATTTGTTTGCTACAGAGGCTATTTGAAGTAATTTAGCACTGAAATTATTTCCTACATTAGCATTATCTCTAGTGGTTTCTTCACCAATCTTTTTAATTGCTTGCATTACATCTGATTTAATTTCTCTAACCTTAGTTCTGTCTTGTCTGTATTCCTCAAAATGTTCCGCTACATTCCCCAATTCCATTTCCTTAAGCACTCCAATAATTACATCTTGGATTTCTTCAACTTTAGGATATGAAGCTTCATCAAAATTAACATTGATTGCGTTAATGCATGCTTCAGTAACTTGTCCTATAACATTATAAGTACTGGCACCGCAATTTCTCATAGCTTCAGAAATAGCTTCTCTTATTCTCCTTTCTGAAAATTTTGTTCTTCTCCCATCTCTTTTTATAACCTTTTCTATCATAAAAATTTCCTCCCTCAAAATAAAAATAGAGCATCTATAATTATAGATGCTCTATTAAAGAAATGCAAAATTACTTATCTATATTTCCGGAAATGTTATATCTGAACGGTCTTCCAAAATTTTGTTCCATTTTTGTTTCAACGTAATACTGCAAATTCTCTGGCAAAAATACATCAGCATACACATCACATAATGATACTAACTCTATGATATTATTCCACATTGCCACAAATAGTTTTAAGAAGTTCTTTTCTGAATTATGATAAGCATACATCATTATCTTTGAAGATGTATTAACTTCATTCCAAACTCTCATCATATCTTCTATCATAACAAATTTAGATTCATTTTCGCTTTGAGAATAAGTATTTACTGAAATTGCAAAATACTTATTCTCAAATTCGCTCAATTCTTTCTTAATTTCTATACTTAATTTTAGGTATTGAGATATAGTTTCATCAGAACAAAGAAAATTTGTACATCTCATAACTATATCAGCTAACTCAAAGCCTTCTGCTTCTTTACCTAAATCTTTCTTTACAGCATCAGCAAGTTCAGATATTTCAGTATTTAATAAGACAGACTTAACAGTTCTATTGTGTACCAATGAATTGCTAAACCCTTTTTGTTTCAAAAGTTCTTTCTCTTTTATTGTTGTTTCGCATAATAAATTGTTCATATCTCTTATAAAGCAAGATACTATGTAGTATCCATTTTTATCTACATTCTTTAATTTCTCGCTATTCATTATATCAGTTATTTCTTTAACTATATCAAGATATTTATTTTTTGATTTTTCGATACTTATCTTAAACAATACAATTACCTCCCAAATGAAAATATGAAAAATGAAAGAGCCGAAAGGCTCTTTCATTTAATTATCTATTATAGTTTTAGAATAATTCTCCATCTTTGCCATCGGCACCTTGTTCTACATCTATAATATCTCTTTCTACGATTTCAGTCATGAATAATTTCTTTAACGCTAAACTCATAGTTTTTAATTCTTGATAAGCCTTTTCATTACGAGTTTTTCCATCAGGATTCATAGCATCATCGTTTGGTCTAAAGTTATTATAATCCAATACATAGAATACACCTTGATCATTTTCTTCTTGGTGACTTCCAAATGTTACCTTACATGCAAAAGGAGCAATGTTAAGTGGAATTAATTTGTTCATGAATCCTTTGGTAGTTTTTACACTTGCACCTGCTGCTATGATTCTAAATGGTGTTCTAGTTTCACAATCTAAAGCAAGGAATACATAACTCATATTACATGCTGGTTTTGTTTCTCCTTCAGGTAAGTTATTCCAAGCCTTTTGGTTTTGAGAAGAGTATTGGCATGTTTCACAGTTACCATCTCCAACACCATCAGCATCTACTTTAACTTTACCATTGAAGCTTCTGCATAATGGGTCCTCTCCTCTTTTAAAAGGTTTCTTCCAATTTACCATTGATTTCCCTTGATCTAATAATATACAATCGATAGCATCTTTAGCTTCGCCTGTTACTGTATTATAGAATTGTCCAGCCTTTATACTTCCATCTTTACATTTAGTAACTTCTGGAGAAGTTGTTTGTAATAATTTATATTTTGGTAATTGAATATCTGATTGATTTACATCTAATCCAACTACTTCTTCGTTGGGACTTTTAAATGCACCGAATCCTTCAACTACTACGCTTGCGTCTTTTACTGCTAATTCCTCTTTTTTACCTTTAACATCTGCCATTTTAATTTGTCCCCCTTGATTTATATTTTATTTTATTTTTAATAATTAACATTTTATTATTTTGCTGCTTTCTTAGCTTCTGCTGCTGCTTTCTTAGCTTCTGCTGCTTCTCTATAAGGAACGATATCAACTTTCTCTTCTATTTCCTTTTTGATTATAGAACTAACTGATAATCCTACTGTTAATGCTTCAGGAACTGTAATTTCTTCTTTTGTTCTTGGATTAACTCCTGGTCTTGCAGCTCTATATCTTGTTTCTAAAGTACCAATATCAGTAAGTTTTGTTTTTCCTGTTTCTACAAGATCCTCTACTCTTGTTTCATCTGCTGCCTTAAGTACTTTCTTTACTACAGCTTCACTTAATTCCACACCTTGCGCTTTTACCTTTTCCATTACTGATTCTAAAAATTCTGGTTGTGTTTTCATTTTTTATTCCTCCTAAAAAAATTTATTTTAAACGAAGATTAATTTCCCTCGTTTAATACCTTATATGAATTTATTTTTTTGATAACATTTTTTATTTTATATATATTTTTTCCTTTTGTAAAGCACTTTTGATTTCTTTTCCATAGATATCACCAACATGAACTGCATCAGGATAATCACTAACACAATTATTGCAGTAATATATTACTTGCCCATCATGAATTCTATAATACATATCTTCGGGCAATATATCAGTCTTTTTAGTTGCTCCACATTTCGTACAAGTATACTCTGTAAGTGTATTGATTTTTGATACCACTAATTCTGGAATGGCTAGACAGATATCCTTAAGCTTATCATTTTTATCAAAGATAAAAGTCATGCAAGTTTCATACTCTAATTTTCTAAGTTCTAGATCTGTATATTCTTTAATTAAAGAATCCAATCTATCTTTTGCAATTTCAATCATCTGATCAAAATATTTTCGAGTTGAATTCGTGGCCATGTTTTTTATTGAATCTTCTGCATTAGATTTAACACTCTTATAAAGAATGTATTGTTCTATTACATTTAATGGAATGAATCTAAAATTAAATTGTGCTGATTGATAGGTTCCTCTGTGCATAAAGAATAAACATACATCATCCAAATCTTCTAAGACACTATCTAAATTATCTGTAACGAGTTGAATGAGATTTATGGGTCTACCACAGTTTTCAAACAAATCTTTTTCAATCAGCACCTTGGTTCCATAAATTATTCTCATTATTAATCTCCTTTCGTTAACAGAAATAATTTATTATTGTGCCTGTACTTCTTTTTGCTGTTCTCTTAATGCATCTCCAAATATGTGTTCAAAGATTTCTTTATCTAGAAGAACAGCACTCCTTCTCTCCATACTTTCCCATTCCTTGTCTTTACCGAAAATATCTTTTGCTGATTCTTTTTTAATAAGTAAAAGCTTTCCTGTTGGATAATGCCCCTTAGTAATCGGTGGTTGATTTTCAATTGTAGGTTCACTAGAAACTTCCGTAACCAAAAAGCCTTGTTTAAATTGCTCCTTACATTTATCACAAGGTTCATAATCAAGTAATAAATTCTTAGGTGCTTCAGCATCATCTTTTAATTTTCCCATAAGTACAATTTCTTCTTTGTGTCCACCACAATAAAAACAAAGTGGTATTGTGGGATTAACTCCATGTTTTTCGCTTACCTTGATTGACTTCGACATAATTAATTCCTCCTAAAAAATTATTAAAGGAGAAACATTAATGTTTCTCCTTTAATATCTTATACTACAAATATAGGCATTTAAAAAATATCTTTTAATCTTTTTAACTTTAATTCATTAGAATCATAAGATAAAAGAATAGTTTTTATAGACTCATATTTATTTATCGCTTTTTGAGTTATAAGGGTTTCATCTGTTATTTTTAAAAACTCATCTGCCTTATTTTCACTAATAATACTCTCTAATAATTTTAATGTATATAGTCCACTAAAATCATCTAGCTGTCCGGCCATTTCAATCTTCTCTTTTAGCGGTAAATCGTTCCTGTACATCTTTCTGAATTCATCCATATATGCAAAGGCTATTACTAAAGCACCACTTGAACCAGCATCCACTTGGTCACTATACTGACATACTTCTCCAAAATGCTTTAAATTATATATTTTTTTACATTGATTACATAAACCAAAATCTATTTGGAATGTAGTGAAGTGATTTCCACAATGCTGACATGGAATAACTTTTACTCTGTCCGTTCTGTATCTAGGAATATCTTCCTTTTCTCTCCAATCCATAAAATCAATAAATTCTCTCCAACCTATCTTCTTGATTTCATTGATTCCATATCCCATATATGCCTCAAAATCTACTGCATATTTTTTAAGAAAAGTTTGCCAAATAATACGAGCTTCTTTTCTTGTTCTTATTTTGGTTTTAATTCCATTATTTTCTTTGATCTGATTTTTAGGTAGATGCGATATGTTCGCCATGCTATTATTCATCTTATCTAGTGATTTCCTTTCAACATTATATCCTGGATTATGAGAATTCAAATCCTTACTTTCTAATGCTAATATCTTTTCATTTTCTAAATTTTCGTTCATTACATTACCTCCATATATTATTCATTCTTATTCTAATGCTAAAACAAAATTCTGACAATAAAAAATGGTGAGTCTCCCCACCTTTTTTATTATTCATTTTCTTTTATTTCATTATTTATTTCATTTTCCAATTTTTCATTATCTATTTCATTTTCATTGATTTCTATTTCTTCCACTTCATTGTTGTATTCTATTTCTTCCACGTCATTTTCATCTTCATTTTTATTGTTACTATCCATTAATATTGTTCCTAATGTTGCTACTCCTGCTATTACTCCTGCTATTCCTATTCCTTCGAATATTCTACTTTTAATCTTGAATTTCTTTTCTTGATCTTCATCAAATTCTCCTTCCTCAATTTTCTTTTTGCTTTTACTTGTAATAATTTTGCTTGCTACTACTCCTGTTATTGTTGTTGCTATTGCTCCAATTCCTAAACCTAATTTCATTTTTGTATTCATAATTACCATCACCTTTCTTTTTATTTAATATCTTATACTACAAAAATTAGCATTTATAAAATAAAATGGACACTTACAAATTTTGTAAGTGTCCATTTTCCTATATTGATTTGGCTTAGGTAAAGGAAATAAAAATAATGAATATTTTCTAATGTCCCCAAATGTCCTGCAAGTGTCCACCATCAATGGAATAAAATGGATATATCTATTTTACTAAACCCTCATGGACACTTACTATAGGTTCATATATATATAATATATATTATTATTATATATATAATAGGACAGTTTAAGATAAAGTATATAGGGGTATTTTTTTAATTCACCTATTTCCTCTTAATTTCTATCTTATTTTGATAATTTCTTTTAAAAATTTTAAAGAGAGGGGGATACCCCTAACCAAAAGTGTCCAAAATCATCATTTTTAATAGTTCTGCTCTTGGTGAAAGGAAAAAGCATGGACACCCTTTTATTCCCATTTGTCCATTTTTATTTTTTCGGCTTACCTGCGGGAAAAAAGCATGGACACTTTTTTTAAAAAGTGGACACTTCTATTTTAAAAGTGTCCACTAATAGGAATAACATGAAGATTGTCGTTCCATTTTATTAATGCTATACTTTAATCAGTAATTAAAAGAGAGGAGAGATATCAATATGTCTTTTAACAAACACACAACATTTTTAATTGATTTTAAAAATAATGATTTTGAAGTCATTGATAATGACTTAATTAAAACAGCCTCAGTAAAATTACCAGATGGTTTTACCTATGATCCTGATTACTTATATCTTAAGGTTAAAGCAGTTAGTGCTGGAGAGTATTGGGGCAGTAACAAGAATGATGATTATTTTCCTGAAACAGAATTATTAAAAGGATATAAAACATTCTTATCTGCTCACACATTTAAAAATCACGAAAATAAATTAATAGAAAAAGCCATAGGTGATGTACTAACGGCGGATTGGTCAGATAAAATGAAGTCTGTCTATTTATTAATAAGGATAGATAGAAGAATAGCGCCATCAATAGTTAGAGGTTTCGAAAAAGGATTTATGACCGATGTATCTATGGGGTGCAGAGTAGACCATGTAGTATGTTCTTATTGTGGTAAAGCTGCAAAAACTAGATTTGATTACTGTGAGCATTTAAAGACCATGAAAGGTAAAGTCATGGACAATGGAAAGAAAGTTTATGAAATCAATATAGGACCTAAATTCCACGATATATCTGCAGTATTAAATGGAGCAGAAAGAACTGCAAAAGTTGAAGGTCTAATTATCGAGGGAAGTAAAGTTGCATTTGTATCAGGAAAAGGTTTAGAGAAAACAGCAAGTATGATTGATAGTCTTGAGATTGAGGATATATTTAAAGTTGCAACAGAAAAACCTTATGAAGAATTAAATATGGAAGTGATAGCTTCTTCTTTTAAAGAGGATAAAAAATCAACACCTAAAGATGTTGATAAAGTAAAAACCAAAATAAGAGATAAGGCATTAGCTAATGCTTGTGATGAAGTTTCGAGAGATGGATTAAATATGTTAGAAAATATAGTCGATGTATTGAAGTTAAATTACTCGGAATATTGGGATAAAGCTAAATGCCAAGATATTGGAATGAAATTGAGAGAATTGTCTCAGATGAATAAAGTTCCTCCAGAAAAAGTATTCAGTCAATTTTTAAAAGTTTTAGATTTTGCAGCTATAGAATTATCTCCACTCGAAATTCATGATATCTTTTTCGAAGTCATGAATATGGATTGTCACGATTTAAGACAGATTCCATGTAGTTTGGGTGATAAATCTATTATTAGTAATAATAATTCTATAACTGAAAATTTAGGCATGGACATGGGAATAGGTCATGTTATGAATGTGATAAATGCTATTAAAAGTGAATGTGATTCTAGTGGATATGGAATGTTTAATAATCATCCAGCAGCTAAAATAAAACTTGTAATTATGAAAACAAGACCTCAAGAGACAAGCTTCAATGGTGACTTCCTTAACCACGACATCATGGATGGCATAGTATCTCACTTATTAGAATCTAGAAGTAATCATAGAAAGTTTGCATATCCTAGATTAGATAAGATTTCAAGAGGAGAAATAGAGCCAAAAAATAATAGAAATCATTTCCTACCAAATATATTAACTAAAGCAGCAAGTGAAGAAGCCTCTGACCTTACTGTTCCAGCTATTATGTCAGCAATGATTAATTCTGCATATCAAAACGATAGAATTAAAAGAGCTAATAACGGAGAGTTAAATGATGGTATAATGAAAATAGCAAACTATTTAGATGATAATACTTTTGGATTTGAAAAAACTGCAAAGTTAAGTACAATGAAAGCATTGATGGCTGGAATACCACTAACACTTTCTTATTCAGCACTCCAAAGAAGCAGAATAAACAATGGAGACCAGACATCATCATTTAATAGGTATATAGCTGAAAACCCTACAAATGCAGCATTCCTGTATTCTATGGTTACACCTGCAGGAATAAAAGCAATAAATAAAGGTTCGAAAGGAGCAGGAAAGTTAATTAAAGATATTTCTAAAAAAATTCCAAAACAAGCTGATGATTTCGATGATAATATTTTTAAAAATGCTAGCATCGATAGCGCTATGGAAGATAATGGTTATTCAAAAAAAGACATATCGATTATAAAATATGCCTCTGTACTAATTGGTGTCGGAAATGAAGATACTGCTGAGAATATACTTCTTGAGGGAAATTTAAAATATCAAGATATGGACGAGTACTTGAAAACTGCAAGTTCTTGCTTTAAAATAGAAATTGAAAAGCAAGCAAGCAATTTCATTAGAGATATTGGAGATTCAATGCTAGGTGATGTTATTTTTAACAATTCGAAAAAAGGTCAACTTGCAGGATCAATCCCAGGATTTCTAGCTGATGGATTAATATTTGCAGGTATAGGAAAAGGTATCGAAAAAGCTACAAATAAAATAAACAAGACAAAGAAGGGAGAAATGTTAAATGTCAAATAATTTTTATAGTGAATTTATAGAGGGTGGTTTTTTTGAAAAGAAAGCCTCAGAAAATGCTAACATTAAAAGTACATTAAGCAATTTAGATCCTGCGGTTCTTGAAAAATTAGCGCAAGAAATAGAAGGTTATGCTGATAATGAAAGTGATTTAACATTAGAGCAAAAATTAGCAGCAGAAGAAGATTCTGAAAAGGACAAAGAAAAGGACAAAGAAGAGAAAGATAAAGAAGAGAAAGAATCTGCTGATGATTCTGAAAAGGACAAAGAAGAGAAAGATAAAGAAGAGAAAGAATCTGCTGATGATTCTGAAA
>Ga0302215_10000072_pt1 | contig 80059 bp, 58 predicted proteins | sample II_Fen_N3_1_FD_194580 | JGI IMG/M metagenome (GOLD analysis project Ga0302215, IMG submission 194580) | Peat permafrost microbial communities from Stordalen Mire near Abisko, Sweden - II_Fen_N3_1 | ecosystem: Environmental > Terrestrial > Soil > Wetlands > Permafrost | place: Sweden: Abisko... | reverse complement strand
GGGTCGTGCCCGCACTTACGAAGCAATTGTAAAAGGTGATCCAATGCCAACACCGGGAATTCCGGAATCGCTCAACGTATTGTTGCACGAACTTCGCGGATTAGGTCTGAGTATCAATTTAGATTAGACCCCCTAAGTCCCCCAAGGTGGACTTTAGAGAGTTCTTTATCCGAATTGAGTTTTCCTATAAATTGTATATTGTCAATTTATTAAATTGTAAATCAAAAAAAGTTATGGCTTTTAAAAATGATAATAAGGTAAAGAGTAGTTTTAATAAAATCTCGATCGGTCTTGCATCGCCCGAAGAAATATTAAAATTATCGAGTGGTGAGGTTCTCAAACCCGAAACCATTAATTATCGTACCTACAAACCCGAACGTGATGGTCTGTTCTGCGAACGCATTTTTGGTCCTACCAGGGATTTCGAATGTCATTGCGGTAAATACAAACGTATCCGTTACAAAGGCATTGTCTGCGACCGTTGTGGTGTAGAAGTGACCGAGAAAAAAGTTCGTCGTGAACGCATGGGACACATTCAATTGGTAGTTCCTGTGGCTCATATCTGGTATTTCCGTTCATTGCCGAATAAAATCGGTTATTTACTGGGCATGCCAACCAAAAAACTGGATTCAATTATTTATTACGAAAAATACGTTATCATTCAGGCAGGGATTCTTGAAAACGGCGAGAATATCGCTCTTGGAGAATTACTTTCGGAAGATGAGTATTTAGATATCCTGGAAGCACTTCCACGCGAAAATCAAATGTTGGATGACACCGACCCAAATAAGTTTATTGCTAAAATGGGTGCAGATGCTATTCATGATATGTTGGCACGGTTGGATTTGGATGTATTGTCATACGACTTGCGCCACAAAGCGAACAACGATACTTCACAACAACGTAAGAACGAAGCTTTGAAACGTCTGCAAATTGTAGAATCGTTCCGTGCTTCACGTTTGCGCAACAAACCGGAATGGATGATTATCAAAATCGTTCCTGTTATTCCGCCGGAATTACGTCCGTTGGTTCCATTGGATGGTGGCCGTTTTGCTACTTCCGATTTGAACGACCTGTATCGCCGTGTGATTATTCGTAATAACCGTCTGAAACGTCTGATTGAAATTAAAGCTCCCGAAGTAATTTTACGTAACGAAAAACGTATGCTTCAGGAAGCTGTGGATTCATTGTTCGACAATTCACGTAAATCGAGTGCCGTTAAGACTGACGCGAACCGTCCGTTGAAATCGCTTTCCGATTCTTTGAAAGGTAAACAAGGTCGTTTCCGTCAGAACCTGTTAGGTAAACGTGTGGATTATTCGGCTCGTTCGGTAATCGTCGTTGGACCTGAATTGAAAATGCACGAATGCGGTATACCAAAAGATATGGCCGCAGAATTATACAAACCGTTTGTTATCCGCAAACTTATTGAACGCGGAATTGTAAAAACGGTAAAATCGGCGAAGAAAATCGTTGATCGCAAAGACCCGGTTATCTGGGACATTTTAGAGTACGTTATGAAAGGTCATCCCGTATTACTAAACCGCGCTCCGACTTTGCACAGACTTGGTATTCAGGCTTTCCAGCCAAAAATGATTGAAGGAAAAGCAATTCAGCTTCACCCGCTTTCATGTACCGCTTTCAATGCCGACTTTGACGGTGACCAGATGGCTGTTCACTTACCACTTGGTAACGAAGCTGTTTTGGAAGCTCAAATGTTGATGTTGGCGTCGCATAATATCCTGAATCCGGCCAATGGTGCTCCGATTACGGTACCTTCCCAGGACATGGTTCTTGGTTTGTATTATATTACAAAACCACGTGCCGGAGCGCTGGGCGAAGGACTTATTTTCTATTCACCGGAAGAAGCTGAAATAGCTTACAACGAAAAGAAAGTGGCACTTCATGCCTGGATTAAAGTAAAAACACTGGATTTGAATGCGGATGGCGATCTTGAATTGCAATTAATCGAAACTACTGTTGGTCGTATATTATTTAATAAATGTGTTCCACCGGAAGTTGGTTATATCAACGAGTTACTTTCTAAAAAATCATTACGCGATATTATCGGTAACGTAATTGATATTTGCGGAGTAGCCCGTACAGCCGCTTTCCTTGATGATATCAAAGATTTGGGTTATTTCATGGCATTCAAGGGCGGACTTTCGTTCAACCTGAATGACGTAATTATCCCACCGGAAAAAGAAATTCTTGTAAAAGAAGGTAATGCCGAAGTTGATGAAATTTTGAATAACTATAACATGGGATTCATTACCTTCAACGAACGTTACAATCAGATTATCGATACCTGGACACACGTTAACTCGAAATTGTCAAACATTTTGATGAAACAACTTTCGACCGACAACCAGGGATTCAACTCGGTTTACATGATGTTGGATTCAGGAGCGCGTGGTTCGAAAGAACAGATTCGTCAGTTGTCAGGTATGCGTGGTTTGATGGCGAAACCTCAGAAATCAGGTGCAGAAGGCGGTCAGATTATTGAAAACCCTATTTTGTCGAACTTTAAAGAAGGTTTATCCGTGTTGGAATACTTTATTTCAACCCATGGTGCCCGTAAAGGTTTGGCTGATACAGCTCTGAAAACTGCTGATGCAGGATATTTGACCCGTCGTTTGGTTGACGTATCACAGGATGTGATTATCAACGAAGATGACTGCGGTACCTTGCGTGGACTTATTGCAACCGAAATGAAAAACAACGAAGAAGTGATTTCGTCACTTTACGAACGTATTTTGGGTCGTGTTTCAGTTCATGACATTCAACACCCGCTGACAGGCGAATTACTTGTTAATTCGGGAGATCAAATTACCGAAACTCTTGCCCGCAAGATTCAGGATTCTCCAATCGAACGTGTTGAAATCCGTTCAGTATTGACCTGCGAATCGAAGAAAGGTGTTTGTGCAAAATGTTACGGACGTAACCTTGCAACCGGTAAAATGGTTCATATGGGTGAAGCTGTGGGCGTTATTGCTGCACAGTCAATCGGTGAACCGGGAACTCAGTTAACTCTGCGTACGTTCCACGTCGGTGGTATTGCTTCGAATATTGCTGCAGAATCGAAAATTGTATTGCGTTATGATGGTCGTCTGGAATTTGACGAACTTCGTACGGTAGATGCAATGGATGATGATAAAACAACTCACCAGGTAGTGGTAAGCCGTTTGGCCGAAATGCGTGTTATCGATTTGAAAACAGGCATTGCACTTACTACTCAGAATATTCCTTACGGATCGAAATTATATGTAAAAGATGGTGATACCGGAACAAAAGGCCAACTGGTCTGCGACTGGGATCCATTTAATGCCGTAATTATTTCGGAAACTGATGGTAAAATCGAATTTGAAGATGTGGTGGAAGGTGTTACTTTCAAAACAGAAACGGATGATGCTACCGGATTGCGAGAAAAGATTATTATTGAATCGAAAGATAAAAATAAAGTTCCAAGTGCTCACATTGTTTCCAAAGATGGTTCTATCCTGCGTACATACAACTTACCGGTGGGTGCCCACTTGGTGTTGGACAACGGCGATAAAATCAAAACCGGTCAGATGCTTGTAAAAATCCCGCGTGCCGTAGGTAAAGCCGGTGATATTACGGGTGGTCTTCCACGTGTAACCGAATTATTCGAAGCGCGTAACCCATCGAATCCTGCTGTAGTGGCCGAAATCGACGGTGAAGTGACCTTCGGAAAAATCAAACGTGGTAACCGCGAGTTGACCGTGACTTCGAAAACAGGTGAAATCAAGAAATACATGATTGCACTTTCGAAACAAATCCTGGTTCAGGAAAATGACTTTGTACGTGCAGGAACTCCGCTTTCGGACGGTGCAACCACTCCTTCGGACATACTTTTAATCAAGGGACCTACAGCGGTTCAGGATTATATTGTAAACGAAGTTCAGGATGTATACCGCTTGCAGGGTGTGAAAATCAATGATAAACACTTCGAAGTAATTGTACGCCAGATGATGCGTAAAGTGGAAATCCTTGAACAGGGCGATACACGCTTCCTCGAAAAACAAATCGTTGACAAAAACGAGTTTATGGAAGAAAACGACCGTATCTGGGGTAAAAAAGTAATTCTCGATGCCGGTGATTCAGCCACGCTGAAACCGGGACAGATTATTACACCTCGTAAACTCCGTGACGAAAACAGTATGCTCAAACGCCGCGACATGAAAATTGTTGAAACGCGCGATGCCATTGCTGCCACTTCGAACCAGATTTTACAGGGAATTACCCGTGCAGCTCTTCAAACCAACAGCTTTATGTCGGCTGCATCGTTCCAGGAAACTACCAAGGTACTGAACGACGCTGCTATCAACGGAAAAGTGGATAGGTTGGAAGGCTTGAAAGAAAACGTTATTTGCGGTCACCTGATTCCTGCCGGAACAGGCCAACGCGACTTCGACAAAATTGTGGTTTACTCACGCGATGAGTACGACAAAAAAGTAGATGCCCGCCGCAATGTGTTGGATATGGAAGAAAAAGAATCGGAAGAATAAAAATCCTTCTTACTGTATAGAAAAAACCGGATTGCCTGAAAAGGTATCCGGTTTTTTTAATGAATAAATTTAAAGAATAAAGATAATTCTCTTTTTCAAAAGAGAATGTCTTTGCCTGAATTGATGCTCAAAAACGCCTGTTTTTTGAGCATTTTTTTATGATTAAAACTTCGTGCACACCTTTTTCTTTTTAGTTGGTCTCAACTAATTGATATTCAATAGCCATTAAAATGCTCTTGCACACCATTTTTTTCTCTCAGATTTTGGAAGTAACATTATTATACCATTAACTTAGAAACCCGAAAGACATAATTTTTTTTACTACAGACTGATAATTCAAAATCATTTTGTTTAAAAACTGAATCAAGTTAATTGAAATCAATATTCCATTAATTTTTTTTGAAGTATGTTAAAAGCGGTGGTTTGTTGATACTATTTCTTTATTAAAAAAACGATGTCCAGTAAATAATTGCTAACTAGAAGTTAATGGCTTGATTATTAATTGTTTTTAAAAAAGAGATGTCCAGTGAATTTAAGTTTCAAAATTTGGAGGTTAGTAAAAATTCTCTTTAACTTAGTCGCACCATAAAAGGTATTTTTGATATTTGTTCGAAAAATAGATATCTAAAGCTCTTGAGTATATCAATACAGAGGTATTCTAACAGAAATAATTACCCCATACAAATATTTTTTTTGGAAGATTTAAACTACAGATATAACTTTGAAGCAAATAAATTTAAATATTCGTGCAATTAAATCACAGTTTAGGATTCAATTTGAATGATGACTTCGTTCTGTGTAAATAAAATTTAAAGAAGCGAATCAGCAAACTATTCAAGAGTGAATAGACAACGCATTAACGTTTAGTAATATTACATCCGACCTATTATTGCCTATGCTTTGCCTATGACTATAGTATGGTTATGCTATGTTTATAAAGTGTCTCTATTTAATTAAAAATATATTATAAAATCTTTTAAAAATTAAATTTTTATGGCAACATCGAAAAACAATGTGCTCACTCACGGATTAAGTGGAACAGTAGGAGATTTACTTGTATTTAGAAACAAGGGAGGTAAAGTAATTGTAGCAAACAAGCCTAAGGAGCGAACCAGCGAGTATACCGAAGGCGAAAAAGCCCATCAACAGTTATTTCAACGGGCTACGCTTTATGGAAAATCGGTATTGACTGACCCTGCAAAGAAAGCGGCTTATAATGCGGCTGCTAAGGATGGACAGTCGGCTTATAATGTAGCAGTAGCCGATTTCTTTCACGCACCTGATATTGATACGATTGATATCAGCGGGTATACCGGAAAAGTGGGTGATTCGATTAAAATCACCGTGACTGATAACTTTAAGGTAAGTGAAGTAGACGTAAGTATTTACAATGCCGATGGAACGGAAGTGGAGCATGGTGAAGCACTACAAAGTGCTAATCCTTCGGAATGGGTATTTAGTGCAAAAGTAGCCAACGTGTCGGTTGAAGGTGACAAGATTGAAGTAAAAGCTTATGACCTGCCCGGAAATGAATCGGAAAAGACTGTTAACGGCTAGTTTCTTCTTGAATTAGACAATCAAGATACAGCCTTTCCAAGGCTTTGCTATGGAAAGGCTGTACAACTTTATCAAGGGTGGGGACTGCTCAAAAACAATAGTTTTTGAATAAATTTAGAGAACGAAAAAACGCTTGTCCTAAAAATTCCTTGTAAACATTTACAACTAAGCTATAATTCAAGCAGTTACAAAACGGCTTGTCCTGATTTTTTTTGAGTGAAAATTTGAAGGTTTTATAGACAACTATTAACTTAGCTACGCGAAAAATATAATTTTTATTATAAACTTTCCCAAAGTCTTAAACTTTGGGAAAGTATTTAGGAAAGCATTTGGAAAAGAAACAAACAACTATAAATAAATCGTATGAAAAAAACTTTCTCTCTCCTGTTTTGCTGTGCGGCGTTAAGCTTGCAAGCACAAACAATCCTCACCATGGAGCGGAACGCGTACCGAGCCGCCGACCAACTTGTGAAACAACAAGTGGAATTCAAAGACCCGGGTAGTTCGGGTAAGGGCTTAATCTGGGATTTTAGCATGGTGCAACCCATTAACGAGGATTACAAGCTGGATTACTTTATCCCAGACAGTACCTACATGGAAAAACTCTGCGGAATGGAACACAACACCCGCTATTATTACCTGCAACATGCCGATAGCTTGCGGGCGGTAGGTTTCGAAAACTCAACCACCTATATGGAATACGTGAAGCCCGAACTGAAACTGAAATTCCCATTCAGTTATGGCGACACGCTTTTTAGTTATTTCGAAGGCGCGGGGCAGTATGGACACCGGCTGGATTTAGCTGTAAAAGGCTATACCCGTGTGCAAGCTGATGCGGAAGGTGAATTGAAGTTACCTGAATTTGAAACAGTAAAGAAAGCCCTGCGCGTACGTACGCTCCGGCATTATACCGAAACAGGCAAAGACAGTATAGAAATGACACTTGATACCTACTCATGGTATGCCGAAGGCATACGTTATCCGGTTTTTGAAAGTGTAAAAACTAATGTTATCAAACTCTTCCCTTCCACCGATGGGAGTATAAATGTACAGGATACCACGGTATTTTCCACTTCCTTTTATTATCCTCCCGAAAAACAAATCTCGCAGGTGCAAACCGACCCGCTACCTGCCAAAGACTCAAATGAAGCCGTGGGAGCAGCTGCCGTATTTACTGAAGGCCAACTCTTACCTAATCCGGTTGTAGATAACCTGTATATCAACTTTAAACTCACCCGCGATGCCCGGGTTTGGTTTAGTGTGCATAGCAACGGCGGCATACCGCTTTGCCAAACCGCACCCCAGAACTTAACCGCGGGTTATAACAGTACCACGGTAAATATGAGCAGCCTGATAACCGGAACTTATACGCTGTATGTACATGTGGACGATATGGTGATGCAACGGGTAGTAGTAAAGAATAGATAATGTAAATTAGATTAAAAAAAATAATATATGAAACGAATAATATTAACACTTATTAGTTTGACATTTTGCATATTAATATATGCTCAACCAAATTGGGAAAGAACCGTACAATTTTTCACACCTAATGCTGAAACATTAGGGAAATATGGACAAGTACCTGTAAATTATTTTAGTGGACTACCACAAATTTCTATACCTGTTACAAATTTTAAAGTAAATGGGTATGAATTGCCCATCACATTATCTTATTATGCGGGAGGAAATAAACCTGATTCTCATCCTGGATGGGTTGGGCTAGGTTGGAATTTATCAGCTGGTGGTTCCATTAACAGAATAATAAACGGCATAAAAGATGAAACAACCAATACCGAAACAGAATTTTTTACAGGAGTTGGTTTTACAAATAATACCGGTTATTATTACCGCATGGATAGTGTAAACAGAACAAACTGGAGTGACAGTACATATCTTAATTACGTGGGGTCAAGAAGACTTACTGAAGTTTATAGTTCAAATCTTTATCCGTATGATACCGAACCAGATGAATTTCAGGTTAACATTGATGATATAAGTGCATCTTTCTTTTTAACCGGAAATAATCAAGTAAAGATTAAATCGAAATCGAATGAAATTTTTAAAATTCAGGTGTCATTAAGTGCTAATCCTTCATATTTACTCTATAGTTCAACTCATGGTGAACTCGATGCTAATTGTTTTACGTATATCAACGAAATAATATTAACTAGAAATAATGGCATAAAATATTATTTTGGTGGAGATATGAGTGCTATTGAATTTTCATTTATAAATAATACTGCAAAATTCACAGCAAATGCAAATACTTGGCATGTTAAAAAAATTGTAATCCCTAATGGAGAAACAATTACATTTAATTATGAGAAGGATGGCATTCCAATAATTGAGCAAAATAATCATTTCCTTCGTGCATATTATCTAATTGGGTATCCATATTCTGAAACGGTAAATACTAAAAGCTTCGGATATCTAAACTATAACTATACTTTCATACAACCTTCTTATTTAAGCTCCATACAAAGCACATTGTCAGGTAGAGTTATGAATTTTAGAAGAAGCCAAACAAACGAATTAGGGTATAACATTAACACAACTGCATTTGATAACAGAGTCCTCATGGTAAATCCAAACATGGAACGCTGGGGGTTTGATTATGATTATTTAAATAGTAAAAGCTATTATATGCAATTAGATTCTATTATTGATAATAACAAGAAATATGTATTCAATTATTCAAATTCGACAGATACAAGATTAAAAGTAATGCAACTCTCATGTTTAGATAGTCAGAATGCACTTGTAGATAAATATCTTTTTGAATATAACACAACCAGTTTGCCGAATTATAATTCTAAAAAGAATGATAATTGGGGATTCTTTAATAATAAATATTATGACAATATTGATTATCCCAATTTATATAGTTTCAGGACTCCTGATTCAACTTTTATGAAGGCTGAAATTTTACAAAAAATAACTTATCCTACAGGTGGTAATTCTCAATTTATATATGAATCACATGATTTTTCAAAATTTGCCAAACAATTTGAATTCGAACTTAAAGACTCTACCAGTATATGTGGAGGACTTAGGATTAAAAAAATTATTACTACTGACACAAGTAACAAAACTTTTACACGTGAGTTTATTTATTTGAATAAGAATAACCAGTCGTCAGGGGTACTATCAGGTGTTCAGATATACAATATTAGTGGAGATCAGCATATACAATATAAATTTTCAGGGTGGTCGGGTTTAGTCTATTATACATCAAATACAGATTATAATTATAAATATTATTTAGATAATCAACAAATATTAAATCAATTGTCTAGTACCAGCGGAAATCATATAACTTATAGCAGGGTAATGGAAAAACTTTCTGATGGAAGTAAAATTGTTTATAATTATACAAATCATGAAAAATATCCGGATGAAAATCCGACTACAGTCTTAGATAATATTGATAATAAATTACCTTTAAATAGCTTTATTTCAAAAGAATTGGAAAGAGGATTATTAGACAGTGTAGAATACTACAATAATAATGATATGCCTGTAAAAAAGGAATTGTATTACTATAATTCAAACCAAAACAGATATAGTGATTTTGTAAAATCAATCAGTATATACAGCCTGTATGGAATGATAAGATTATCAGCTTTGAAAATTTTCACTTTCTGTCCTTATTTGGAAAAGAAGAAAGAAATAACTTTTGATAATAACCAGAAATTGATAACAGAAACGAGTTACAAGTATGATAATAATTATCGAATTTTGACTAACGAAGTCGTTAAAGACAGTCATGGAGATTCTATTACAACAGTTTATACATATCCATTTCATGTTTATAGTAATTATTTAGCTCCTGCACCTCCAAGCAGCACACCGTATAATTCACGACCGTTATCCTCTAATCTATTTACTACATGTTTTAGTATGACTACTTCAAATTTTCTAAACTCACCTGTAGAAATAACGACTTACAAAAATCAAAAAGTAATTAACAGCAAATTGATTCATTATGGCCAGCATGGTAACGATTTTCTACCGGACTCCATTTATACACTGGAATTAACAACACCAATAAGTAATTTTCTTCGGTATTATCTGTCAGGTAATCAACCAACCTTAATAGATGACAGGTATGAAAAGACGCCCTCAACATTATATAAGTACGATTCAAAATCGAATATAACCCAAATAAAAGGGAAAGATGGGTTGTTTACATCATACCTTTGGGGATATAACTATCAATATCCAATAGCAGAAATAAAGAATGTAACTATAGATCAGGTTACAACGTCACTTGGAGGTGCATCGGTGGTCAATAATCTGGCTTTGAGCAATACATTGACTGATACGAATATTGCCACACTTAATTCATTGAAGACATCTCTTCCATCAACACAAATTACGATATTTACGTATAAACAATTTGTCGGGATGCTTAAAAAAATTGATCCCAACGGAATTATCACGAATTACGAATATGATAATTTCAACAGGTTAAAATGGATTAAGGATACAAATGGCAATTTGATTCAGGAATATCAATATCATTTTAGTAATCAGTAAGCAACAATTTCAACAATGAAAATTTAAAGCAAATATATTCTTATGAAACATTCTATTTATATAATCAGTATTTTGTTTATGCCATTAATTTTAATGGCACAAAGCACAAACCAGAATTACATTCTTTCAAAGACCTATCAGAACTCAGCCGGTACCAGTTCCCTTGACGTTATTCAATACTTCGACGGACTTGGTCGTCCGGTGGAAACCGTGCAAAAAGTCATCACTCCAAGCGGAGCAGATTTAGTAAGCTTAAAAGGATATGATAATTTAGGGAGAGATAGCATAAATTGGTTACCGATAGTTTCTCCTAATAGTGGTGGTGCTTATGTGACACCTACCAGTATTACCGGGGGCAGTCCAAAAACATATTACGATTATGACATAAAACCATATACGAAGACTGAATATGAAAACTCCCCATTGAGTAGAATCATCGGCCAGTATGGAGCTGGAAATGCATGGTACGCTAATTCAAAAAAAGTAATTACAGGTTATCAACTGAACTCAGGTTCGGAAGTGTTGTATTATTTTGTAAATAGCAGTAACCAGTTGGAACGGAACGGAACTTATGCCGCCAACAGTTTATATAAGACTGTTGTAACCGATGAAGACGGAAAACAAGTTACCGAATTTAAAGATAAGCTGGGCAGAGTGGTAATGAAACAAAGTAGTACGGATGTGAAGACCTATTATATTTATAACGATTTGGGACAACTGAGTTATGTACTACCACCTATAGCCACCGATTCGCTTCCTGCATCGGGGGTTATCAGCGACGAACATGGAGTAATTAAAAGATATGCCTATCTCTATAAATATGATGAACGGGGCAATAATACACGAAAAAGACTACCTGGTTGCGATAGTATAAGTATGATATATGATAAGTCGGATCGCCTAATTCTATCGCAGGATGGTAATCAACGAACTACCAATACAAAGAAATCTTATATCCAATGGACTGTCACTAAATATGATGTATTAGGACGAGTTTTATATTCAGGAATCTTAAACAGGGATATCCAGGCATCCGAACGAATATTATTCAAAAATAATGTTATTACAGAGAGTTACAACGGAAGTTCGGGGTTTTCCAATACGGGATACAGTTGCAATTATTTTGCAAACGAGATAAAACCATTATTGGTAAATTATTATGACAATTACGGTTTTCGTAAAATGCAAACCCAAATTGATTCCACAAAACTTATTTATTCGACTTTGACGGGATATGATGCTCAATATACAAATGCAAAAGGATTACTTACGGGCATGCGCACTTACATACTTGATAAAACAGGAACTTATCTGGTATCAGTTATGTATTACGACGATAAGGGACGAGTGGTTCAAACCCGTTCGAGTAATCAGTTAGGGGGATATGATATCGTTTATAATCATTATGATTTTACGGGAAGAGTACTGACCAATCGGAAGGAGCATAATACTACCGTTCAAACGATGATGCCCGAAGTATATACATACAACTACGATAATGCGGGTCGTCCCACAACAACTTATTATCAATTCAGTACGAAGCCCACCGTTCTTCAATCCAACCGGTTTTATGATGCTCTAGGCAGGTTATCAGTTAATTACAGGCATGCCTCGACGGACACGGTAAGTTACACATACAATGTGCGAAACTGTGTAAGCACTATTAAGAACGGATCTTTTAAAGAAGAATTGTTTTATAATACATCCAACCTTTGTTTTAATCTCTCACCCTGTTACAATGGCAATATTGCAGCATCTACATGGACCTACAACGGTATTAAAAAAGCATACGTATACACCTACGACCAACTGAACCGCCTGACATTGGCAACAGGTTACCAGACTTCGGGTTGCTCGTTGTATGCACCTAATAACAGGGAACAATTTTCATACGATAAACAAGGGAACATAGCTATGCTTTGGAGAGATAAAGATTATACCTGCATGGATTTTCTTCAGATGAGTTATATCGGAAATCAGATAAAGTCGATATCGGACTTTGGAACCCAGCAAAATTTATCCACAGTGAAAGAGTATATTAATAATGCGAACTTATCCACAGAGTTTCTATACGATAAAAATGGAAATATGACCAAAGATTATGACCGGAAAATAGTAACAATCCGTTATAATATATTAAATTTGCCGGATACTATTCAGTTTAGTACAGGAAATCAGATTATCAACCGCTATGCCGCCGACGGGCGGAAGCTGGGCACGGAGTATTTTACGCGTTTAATCGATACTTCAATACCCATGGATAAAGACTCGGTATGCAACTGGACCTATATAGCCAATATTACAAACCAAAGTGGAAACGTGTATATAGGGAATATGGATTATCAGACGTCAAATGGGAATCCTACGCTTACAACCTTAATTCGTCTCAAAAACACTGAGGGTTATGTATCAAAGTTTGGCCAGTATTTTTATAATAGGTATGACCACTTGGGAAATGTGCGCGAAGTATGGTATGCAAATACAAATAGTGCCTATCAGCGTACTCAATATTATCCGAGTGGAGTGCCGTGGGCATCAAATACAGGTGATAATCCAAGTTATGTACCCTATAAATATAATAACAAAGAGTTTGTGGAGATGAATGGATGGGATGAGACTGATTTAGGAGCAAGAGGATTACATCATGCCAAATTTAGATTTGATGGATTAGATGCTTTATCAGAAAAGCATTACGATACCTCGCCTTATGCGGTATGTGGCAATAATCCAGTGAATAGAATTGATCCAAATGGAATGGATTGGTTTCAAAATGACCAAACAGGTGATGTGGTTTATGTTTCAAAGCTACAACAAGGGGATGAAAAGAATATGGAAAAAGGTTGGCAATGGATGGGTGAGAATGGAATGTTTATGTCAGATGAGAATGATGCTGCAAACTCTGGCAATGCTTTAGCATTAAAAAATGGAGGAGATCTTCAAGTGATTGAAAATAATCCTATAACCCCCAATGACAATCAAGTTGTTGTTTCAATGACTCTTGAAGGAGATAAAGCAACTAAATTTATGGGAGACAGAGGTTACGATTTTAAACCAACACAACAGATTAGATGCGAAAATGAAATTAATTTTCATCCGGAAAGTGGCATTACTGCTGTGACAGGTGGGAAAACTTATATTACAGAAAAATCAGCTTATGTTCCCAAAGGGTCTATAGAAGATGTTTATACTCCTCTTAATGATTTACTCTATAAGCATAATTATACGGTTAACCGTTTTCAGATTACTTATACTACAAATATAATTAAGAAAGGGTTGGATTCATTGATGCCATTTATTGGATATTATGATCAAAGAATACCTACAGTTTATCCGTCATTAAGTGCTTATCCAAGAAACAATAAATTAATAAATACATTTTTACGTACTAATCCATCAGCATCAAAGTAATGAAAGTAAAAAAATATATAATAGTCCTCTTTTTATCCACTATCATGCTAAGCTCTTGTATTGATAAGATATTAGGTCATAAGTATGTAGCTACAATTGAAAACTGCGAAATAGGATTTAAGCAAAGTTATTCAATTAGAGGGCTATTTGATCATTTCCCAAAATCAATATCAAACAAGTCATATATTGACATGTTATCAAGAGTTCCATCTAATATTTATTATCCAGATAGTTATCATACCGGATTTGTATATCTTATTTTAGATATGGGTGAAGATTCTCTTTCGTTATATCCTAAAACATACATCTATAAAACTCACTATACTGATCGAAATTTCATAATCGATGATGGATTTAGTTATTATACGTATTTTGATACATTAAAGTTGAGAAATGTGGCATTACCGGGAACTTATCCAATTCCCTATTTCGAAGATCTTGATTTTGGATTGGGCTCTGAAAGAATTGATTTGGATCGTTTCGGGTTTCCTATATCAGTAGACAAGAATGCTGTGCCGGATGATTTGGAAGTCTTTGTATTAAAATCAGGTCATGGCTATTTTTGGAAATTGAAAGCTGATTGGGATCGACCTAAAACCTTAGGCGAATGGAAAAATGGTTATTCTTGTGGGATTGCTATATCAAGAAAACGAAATATGATTATATATTGGATGAAGGCATGGTAGATATCAATAAATTGTTAAAACTTAAATTAAAATGAAAATAAGGATAATAATTTTAGCATTGCTTACCACTATATTAAGTTCGTGTATAGATAAGGTATTAGGGCATAAATACGTTGCAACAATTGATAATGCCCGTATAATGCTTGAGAAAATCTACGCAAAAGATGGTTTGTTGGAGCGCTGGAGGGTGGGATTTGTAATCTCAGCCTGGACCAACAGATTTATTTATTAATGCCGAAAAATCATTGCTGCAATTAGGGACAACCACAGAAAGAATAACTTGGAATGAATTCCGAACTGCAACAAGAGGAAAATATACAATAAAAAATTATGGAAGTATTGAAACTGCAAAAAGAGCTATGTCAATAGATTACAGAATAATAAATAAACGATAAACGTATGTACGATATTAATATTAAAAATAATGTAACTCGGCTCGACATATTTGTTGCACAAGGCAGAAATAAAGCATCGCGTTTTGGACTAATTTTTATTTTGTTTTGTTCCATAATTATAATATTTGTTCCAATAGTTGTATTTTTTGTCATTTTATCAACTGGCAGCGGTATTACTTTTGGTTTTATTATTACTTGCATTTTAGCTAGTATTGTATCTTTCTATTTATTCAGACTTTTTCTATGGAATAAGTATGGTAAGGAAACATATATAATAGAAAATGATAAATTTATATCATTTTATGATTATAAGGTTTTTAAAGATAATAATATTTTAATACAATATAATTCACTAAAAGTTTTCATTATAATAAATAATATTCTGATGAATGTATCAAGCATGAAAGAAACAGTTGATTTTGAAGAAAAAGAGAGTATTATTTGTTTTGAAATAGATGGAAAAATAATTCGTTCAATAGGAAAAATACCTATTGATAGTATAATACGTATTGGTAAAGCAATAAATAGTAATGCATAAAATGTAGTTATATAGAATTAAAAGCTGGAGGGTGGGATTTGTAATCTCACCCTTTTGTATTATAAGAAACCAACAGTCACGGGACGCTTTGCCAAACTCCAAAAACGAAAATTATATGCTACCTGAAAAAGGGAATCTTATAAAAGATTCCCTTTTTTTGTGCTTATTCAAAGTTCTTGTTTTAGAACACTTAACCACCGTACAACGTTTATTCCTGTGACAAGACCGTTTTTTGTAGTATTAATTTTTGGTTTCTTGAAAAAAACGCAGTATCTTAGTACGATTTTTAAAATAAACCGGGTTTAAAATTATAACCTTTCAGATTCATGGAAAACAATTATTGTATTATCATGGCAGGTGGCGTAGGTAGTCGCTTTTGGCCATTCAGCAGAAATAACCGTCCGAAACAGTTTCTCGATTTCTTCGGAACCGGACGATCACTTTTACAAATGACTTTCGACCGCTTGCGCAATGTGGTGCCGGCCGAAAATATACTTATTGTATCCAATGTGATTTATAAAGACCTTATTTTAGAGCAATTGCCCGAAATAACGGCCAGTCAGGTGCTTCTCGAACCCAACAGGAGAAATACGGCACCGTGTATTGCGTATGCCATTAACCGCATAAAAGCAATGACCGATAAGGCAAATATCATTGTGGCTCCTTCCGATCATTTAATTGTAAAGGAACGCGATTTTCTTCAAACCATTCAAACCGGTCTGGATTTTATCGAAAAAAATGATTGCCTGCTCACGCTTGGCATCAAACCAAGTCGCCCCGAAACCGGTTACGGTTATATTCAGATTGACGAAGGTGAAACAAACTTACGCCGGGTAAAAACATTTACCGAAAAACCGAATGCCGAACTGGCTCAGATTTTCTTCGAAACCGGTGAATTTTTCTGGAATTCGGGTATTTTCCTCTGGAATTTACAAACCATCGTGAAAGCCTTTGATGAATTGTTGCCCGAAGTTTCGTCCAAATTTAATGTTGGAAAAGACATATTCAACACGGATAAAGAGCAGGAATTTATCGATGAGATGTATCCCTCCTGCCCTAACATTTCTATCGACTACGGCATTATGGAAAAAGCAGCCAATGTACACGTGCTGTGTTCCGACTTTGGCTGGACCGACCTCGGTACCTGGGGTTCGCTCTACGAAATGTCGCCCAAAGATGAAAACCAGAATGTCACCCTGAAATGTCAGGCTTCCTTCTACGACAGCTCGGATAACATCGTGGTTCTTCCATCCGAAAAACTGGCAGTCATTCACGATTTGAAAGGTTATGTGGTAGCCGAATCCGATAATGTTTTATTGATTTGCAAACTCGAAGAAGAACAACGTATCCGTCAGTTTGTGAATGATATGAACGTAAAATTTGACGGAAAATACAATTGATCAGTTAACAGTTATCAGTTAACAGTTAACAGTTATCAGTAAGTAATGGAAGAGAGTAAAGTTTATAACAAAGCCTATAGTTTTGCAATTACAATTGTTCAGCTATTTCAAACTCTACAGGACAGTAAGAAAGAATACATATTATCCAAACAATTATTAAAATGCGGCACTTCAATCGGCGCTAATATTAGCGAAGCAAATGGTGCCATTTCTCCAAATGACTTTTCTGCAAAGATGAGCATAGCTTATAAAGAAAGTCTTGAAACCAAATACTGGTTATCGCTTTTAAAAGACACTAATTATATAGATTCTGACACCTTTGAAAGAATGTATATGAGTGCGGATGAGATAAGCAAAATGCTTTTTGCTATAATAAAAACTACAAGAAAATTTTAGTTGTCTTTTCTATCAGAAGACTGTGAATAGTGAATTGATACCTGTTTACGGTTAACTGATAACTGATAACTGATAACTGATAACTGATAACTGAAATATGTCTGATATAATTCATCTTTTACCCGATTCGGTAGCCAATCAGATTGCGGCCGGTGAAGTGATTCAACGTCCGGCATCGGTGCTGAAGGAATTGGTTGAAAATTCAATTGATGCAGGAGCAACTTTTATTCAGATTGTGATAAAAGATGCAGGTCGGTCGTTGATACAGGTTGTTGATAACGGGAAAGGAATGAGCGAAACGGATGCACGCATGGCTTTTGAAAGGCATGCCACATCTAAAATTAAAAGTGCCGACGACTTGTTCTCCATACGCACTATGGGTTTCCGGGGTGAAGCGCTGGCTTCCATTGCCGCTGTGGCTCAGGTCGAGCTCCGCACACGACGTCAGGACGATGAGTTGGGTGTATTGGTTGAAGTTGCCGGAACGCGCATTTTCAAGCAGGAATCGGTTCAATGTACTGTCGGAACATCCTTTCAGGTTAAAAATCTTTTTTTCAATGTTCCCGCCCGCCGCCGTTTTCTGAAAAGCGATAATGTGGAGAAAAGTCATATTCTGAATGAATTTTACCGCATCGCGTTAGTGAATACCGAAGTAGCTTTCTCTTTTTTCGATGGTGAAGAAGAGATTTTTCAACTTCCCGCATCGAATCACCGAATCCGCATTGAAAATATCTTTGGAAAAAACTCCAAAAAACGCTGGCAACAGCAATTACTGACCATTGAAACTTCCACCAACCTGATAAGCATTCATGGTTTCGTTGGGAAACCTGAATTTGCCCAGAAATCTGCCAGTCAGTATTTCTTTGTGAACGGACGGTATATGCGTCATCCTTATTTCCACAAAGCGGTTTTATTGGCCTACAATAAAATGCTTCAGGCTTCGGAAAGTCCGAATTACTTTATTTATTTCGAAGTTGACCCGCAAACTATTGATATCAACATACATCCTACTAAAACTGAAATTAAGTTCGAAAACGAACAGGCTATCTGGTCCATCCTTTCGGCGGTAGTGAAAGAATCATTGGGAAAATTCAATGTTGTTCCTTCCATCGATTTCGATCAGGAAGGTGCCATCGATATACCTTCCAATGTTTCCGTTGAAAATGTGCGTCCACCGCAAACCAGCTTTAATCCTAATTATAATCCATTTGCTTCAAACAGTTACAAACGACCGACGTTGGATTGGGAGCAATTGTACGGTGGATTTGAGAATAAACCGGATTCAGTTCTGCCAACATCTGATTTTGATATTCAAAGTTCTATGTCAAACGAAAATTACAGCGAACAACAAAGTCTCGAAAACACGGAGACTCGTGCTGAAAATTTTCAATATAAAAACCGGTATATTCTCACAGGTATTAAATCAGGTTTATTGATGATCGACCAACAGCGGGCACATATCCGGGTCTTGTTCGATCTGTTTTTGAATCAGATTGAAAACCAACAGGCCGTTTCGCAACAGGTTCTTTTTCCTGAAACGCTGGACTTAACTGCTGATGATGCCCTGATTTTTGAGCAAATGATTCCGGATTTAAACCGGCTAGGATTTGATTTTGAGCCGTTGGAGAATCATTCATTCTGCGTGAAAGGAGTTTCTGCACATGTTGGCACCAACAGCGTGATTGATTTACTGCTTTCCATGCTGGATAAAACAAAAACCACTGCCGAAGAAATTTCAACGAATCTGAATGAAACCATTGCACTGACATTGGCTGAATCTGCTTCACTGAAAAACGGACAACGACTTACCAACGAAGAAATGAGCGATCTGATTGACCGGCTTTTTGCTTGTGCCAATCATAACTTTACACCCGATGGAAAGAAAATTATGACTATTTTTACTCAGGAAGAACTGGAAAAACGGTTTTAATTTTTAATCTGACTTACGACTATTATCATTCATGAAATCACTTGCTATTTTCGATCTTGACGGCACATTGCTCGACACGGTGGCAGATTTAGCTGCAAGCACCAATTATGCGTTGAGTTTATGCGGCTTCCCAACTCACGAAACGGCTGCATATCGTTTTTTTGTAGGCAATGGAATCAGTAAACTTTTTGAACGGGCATTACCTGAAGCAGAAAAAACACAGGAGAATATCTTCGAAATTAGAAAACTTTTTCTGGAATATTATGGCAAGCATAATTCCGAATTAACCGTTCCGTATCCCGGAATTCCCGAACTGCTGGAAAGATTGCAAGCGAAAGGAATTCAACTGGCTGTAGCTTCCAATAAATACCAGCACGGAACCGAAGACCTAATTCAACATTTCTTCCCGAAGATTCATTTTGTAGCCGTTTTTGGTCAGCGCGAAGGCATTCCTGTAAAACCCGACCCAACAATTGTCCACGACATTTTAGCTATTTCAAAAATCGAAAAATCACAGGTCATTTACATTGGAGATTCCGGTGTTGATATGCAAACAGCGAATAATGCGGGTATAGAATCAGTAGGAGTTACGTGGGGTTTTCGACCCAGAACAGAACTGGAAGTATTTTCACCGACGTATATAGTTGACAAACCGGAAGAAATTGTTGCAATAGTAATTTGAGCTTTGGAAAAGCTTGAAAATAAAAAAACCGCTCGATGAGCGGTTTTTTATTAGTCAATTTTATTAATCGCTTAGTCTTCTTTTACCTGTGGAGTAATCAGTTTATAACCTTTACCATGAATATTGATAATTGCTACGTTTTGATCATCTTTCAACAATTTACGTAATTTGGTGATATATACATCCATGCTGCGTGCATTGAAGTAATTATCATCTACCCAAATTGTTTTCAAAGCAAAATTACGTTCCAAAATGTTATTAGCATTTGCTGCAAGTAAATTCAGCAATTCAGATTCTTTGGTAGTCAGTTTTTTAGCTTCGCCGTTATAAATAAGAAGTTGTTTTTGTGCATCAAAAGTGAAACTTCCGATTGCATAAACCACCACGTCTTTAGCTCTTTTTCCTTTTACACGACGTAAAATCGATTCGATACGATACAACAATTCTTCCATGCTGAATGGTTTTGACAAATAGTCGTCGGCACCCAGTTTAAATCCTTGTAAAATATCTTCTTTCATTGATTTTGCAGTCAGAAAAACGATAGGCACTTCAGAATTCATGGAGCGAATATCGGCTGCCAATGCAAATCCGTCTTTTTTAGGCATCATTACATCAAGTACACATAAATCGTATTTATTACGCGAAAATGCCTTGTAACCGGCTTCGCCATCAGGTTGCAAATCTGCATCATATCCCTTAGTAATCAAATACTCTCTGAGAAGCATGCCAAGATTTTCATCATCTTCGCATAACAAGATTTTTACTTTTTCGTCTGTCATAATTTTAATTTTTAAGAGTTGGTATTGTTATTGTAAATTTTGTTCCTATATTTAATTCGCTTTCAACCTTAATTGTTCCTTTGTGCTCAGTTACGATTTTTTTGACATAAGCCAAACCTAATCCAAAACCTTTCACATTGTGCAAATTGCCAGTATGTACGCGATAGAATTTCTCGAAAATTCGTTTTATATCATCCTTGTGAATTCCAATTCCGTTATCTTCAATACTGATAAGCAAATTATCTTTCTCATTCCACGTTTCAATAGTCAGCAACAACGGTTTGTCTGAATATTTCAATGCATTATCCATCAGGTTGAAAATGACATTTGTAAAATGGACTTCATCAATCAAACAAGTATCGTAAGTGGCTTTTAGTTTTGAGGTAATTTTACCTCCTTTACTCGTTACTTTCAACGAGAAATTACCTATTATATCAGAAACCAATGAATTAATACGAATTTCATTCAGTTTCAAAATAGATTTATCCTTCTCAAAAATAGCCATTTGCAACACCTTCTCAACCTGAAAACTCAACCGCTTCGTTTCATCCCTGATTACATTGGAAATATGCTTTAACGTTTCAGGCGTTTTCCCGACACCCGGATCCTGTAACATTTGCGACGCCAATGAAATAACCGAAATCGGTGTTTTAAATTCGTGCGTCATATTATTAACAAAATCATTTTTCATATTGTTCAATTGCTTCTGCCTGAAAATGATAATAATAGCTACAATGAACACAATTAATATAAATGAAACCAAAGCAATTGACGGCAAAAGCAAATTCATTGAATTCAGAATGTAATTTTGCTTTGTCGGGAAAATAACCTGCAAATATGCTGACCTACTAGACTCTTCTAACGGGAAAAGCTTCTGTGTATATACATTATTATGAGCATTTTCTATATTTTGAGGAATATGTTTATGGCATTTGTAAATTGTTTTACCCTGCATATCAACGATGGAGTAAAAGAAAGGTAAAACAACTCCATTATTTGTAAAAACCTTTTCTAAAATTCCATCTAATTCTTCAAAATTTACTCTTTCGCTAATATCTTTTTGATCAATTCCTTTCATCCAACGAAAAACCGCCTGATCTAAAATGGTTTTTGAACGTTTGAAATTCTGTTGGAATTTTTCCTGCAAATACCTTGATGTTTCTTCAATGGTAGCTTTACCATGCCGGGTTGATAAACGAATTGTTGGTCTGTTAATTTGATCTGAAGTCAGCTTCAGATTTTCTGCCATACTGTCAATATTGCTTTTCAGCTTCATATTTTGAGCATCCAGACTCAGCAATTTATTTTCCGTTCCTTCATAATCACCATTTTCTAGAACCTGACCTAAATATTCAAGTGCTTCATTTTCCTCAACAAGACTTACTGTTTGAAACAAACTCCTTTGTACATTCTCATTAAACTGGTTTTCAATCATTTCTGCATTTATTCTTACGTACCGCGCTTGCAGGGCAATTAATCCCACAAAAGTCAAAAGCATCGAAATAATTAATATCCAAATTGTCGTTTTCTTCATACAGTGCAAATTTACTTTAAAATAAAATGCAATTAATAGTTTAACGATATTTAAGCCAAAAAGTTCAATAAAAATATAATACGTTAGTAAATATTTACATAAAAAACTTATGGCGTTGAATCGAAAAATACGATATTAACTTTATTGAGTTAATTAGTTTGATATATTACGTGATTTTCGTTCGTTTATTATATTTATTATATTAAAATTGCAATTTTATTATATTTTTAGGGTTAATGTTAAATGTTTGATCTTTTATTCTTTAAAATTCTTTGTTTAAAACTTGATTTAATTGTAAAACAAAGAAACTTGTCAGTTCTTTTTATTTTGTCTGTCCTATCCCATTCAAAAGTTTTCATGCAAAAAAGTCCTCCATAAAATCTCAGAATTTTGACATTTAACAGGAATAGCACTCTTTTGTTCGATTGTATATAAAACTTCATGTATTTTCATGCAAAAATCTTACTTTTGCAATTCGTAGAATAATCTTAACCAATTTTACTCTATCGCCAATCCAACAAACTTGATATTCTAAAATTAAAAATAATCATGAAAATAAAAACAATGCTTATGGCACTAGCCGTTCTAGCAACTTCGTGTGCTACAAAAGATGAAACACCGATAATCGGCAAACAAAGCCCAAAAATTGAAAATGGACGTATGACACCGGAAGTGCTCTGGTCGTTCGGACGTGTTGCCGGCGTACAGGTCTCACCCAATGAAAAAAAGATTTTGTACAGTGTGTCTTATTATAGCGTTACTGAGAACAAGGGAAATTCGGAACTTTTTGTAATGAACAGTGACGGTTCGGACAAAAAGCAAATTACCAAAACCGCCACGCGTGAAGCAGCAGCAAAATGGATGAAAGATGGCGAACATATTGCATTTCTATCATCAGAGACCGGAACAATGCAACTTTGGATAATGAAATCCGATGGAACTGACCGGAAACAAATTTCGGAGCGTGAAGGCGGAATCAATGATTTTCTGTTTTCACCGGATGAATCAAAAATTCTTTTTATTGCCGATGTGAAATATGGCGAACGTACCGTTGACAAATATCCCGATCTACCCAAAGCTAGCGGAGTGCTTGTAAACGATTTGATGTATAAACATTGGGACGAATGGGTTCAAACTGTTCCACATCCTTTTATTGTGAATTTTAAAGACTACAAAATTGAAACTGAAACTGATGTTTTAAAAAATGAACCGTTTGAAAGTCCAATGAAACCTTTTGGAGGTATTGAACAACTTGCGTGGAGTCCGGATGGAAAAACTGTAGCTTACACCTGCCGTAAGAAAACCGGAAAGGCTTATGCACTTTCCACTAATTCAGATATTTACTTCTATAATCTCGAAACAAAAAAAACTGAAAACAAAACTCAGGGCATGATGGGTTACGATCAAAATCCTGTTTTTTCGCCCGACGGAAAATGGTTGGCCTGGGAAAGCATGGAACGCGATGGTTGTGAATCGGACAAAAGCAGATTATTCGTCATGAGCCTTGAAAGTGGCGAAAAAACTGACATTTCAGCCAATTTTGACCAAAATTCAAACGGATTGATCTGGGCAGCTGACAGCAAATCCATCTATATGGTAAGTTGCTGGCATGCAGTGACACAGATTTATCGGGTTGATATTGCCGATAAAAAATTCACTTCCATAACAAAGGGAGTTCATGATTATGCATTGGTAATTCCAACAAAAACCAACTTAATCGGTGTAAAACATTCCATGAGCAAACCCGATGAAATTTACAGCATAAATCCCGCTTCCGGAGCAGAAGCCGAACTGTCTTTTGAAAACAAAGACATTCTGGCCAAACTTGAAATGGGTAAAGTGGAAGAACGTTGGATTGAAACTACCGACCACAAACAAATGCAAACATGGATTATTTATCCGCCGCATTTCGACCCGAATAAAAAGTATCCGACTCTACTTTATTGCGAAGGCGGACCACAGTCTACAGTTAGCCAGTTTTGGTCATATCGTTGGAATTTTCAAATGATGGCTGCCAACGATTATATCATCGTGGCTCCGAACCGCCGCGGATTACCGGGCTTTGGAATGGACTGGCTCACGCAAATCAGTGGAGATTACGGTGGACAAAACATGAAAGATTATTTCTCTGCGATTGACGCCATGACAAAAGAACCGTTTGTAAACAAAGATAAGTTAGGTTGCGTAGGTGCGAGCTACGGAGGATTTTCGGTGTATTGGCTGGCAGGTCATCACGAAAAACGTTTCAAAGCCTTTATTGCTCACGATGGCATGTTCAATCTTCCGCAACAATATCTGGAAACCGAAGAAATGTGGTTTGTAAACTGGGATTTGGGCGGAGCATACTGGGATAAAGCCAATGCAATAGCTCAACGTTCGTATGCCAATTCACCTCATTTGTTTGTTGATAAATGGGACACGCCGATTCTGGTCATTCATGGAGAAAAAGATTATCGTATTTTAGCTTCACAAGGTATGGCGGCATTTAATGCAGCGATTTTACGCGGCGTTCCGGCAGAAATGCTCATTTTCCCTGATGAAAACCATTGGGTTCTTCAACCGCAAAACGGAATTTTGTGGCAACGGACATTCTTCTCTTGGTTGGATAAATGGTTGAAGTAACTTGAAATTACTACTATGAATGCACTGAAAAAGTTGGTCATACTGTTTTGGTCTGTATTTTTACTTGCCGGTTGTTCTGCAATTTCAGAACCATTAGACAAACAAAACCTGAGTAATAAATTCACAGAAACGCCTGATTTATTGATGCTGGAGTCTAATAGTACTCCGGCAACAATAGGTTTTCTCTATTATCCCGGTGGACTTGTCGATCCACATGCCTATTTGCAATGGCAGGATAAATTGGTTACACAATATCCTGAACTTAAAATTATCACGGTAAAAATGCCCAGCAATTTAGCCGTTTTTGGTATTGATAAAGGCAAAAGAATTCTTTCCGGTTTCCCTGAAATAACCAGATGGATTACCGGTGGACATTCGTTAGGTGGTACTATGGCTGCACAATTGATTAACGATTATCCAGCTGACTATAAAGCATTAATTTTAATTGCTTCTTATCCGGCAAGTGACATTCTGAAGAACTGGAATGGTGCCATTCTGAGTGTACATGCAAGCAAAGATGGGCTTTCTACTGTTGCTAAAATTGAAAAGTATAAAATTGACTTGCCAACAGCTTATGTTATGGCAAACGATCAGGATTTTCAACTTCCATTGCAAAGCAAAACTCATTATTTCGAAATTATGGGTGGGAATCACGGGCAATTTGGAAATTATGGTTTACAAAGCGGTGATTCAATTGCCACTATTTCAGCGGCAACCCAGCAGACTCAATTAATTCGAGTAATTCAGCATTTTATTTCAAACTTATGAAACGAATTATTTCATTCATTTCTGTTGGATTTTTGCTGATTGGACTATCAGGAATAAAGGCTCAGCAGCTTTCTGTTTATGTGAATTCATTGAATGGAATTGTGACTGAAAATAGTTTTGTTGGAGGCTCACGGGGAATTTCACTGGGAATTGATTACTTGCATCCCATCAAAAACAACTTCAATTGGCTTGGTGGAATTGAGTTTAATTCAGTTTCGTGGGGAAATAATATGGTGGCAAATATTGGGTTGAATTATTCACAGATTATCTCAGATAGTTGGAGTTGGTCTGTTACTGCACAGACACAACAAGGTATTGCGCTATTCAAGCCTGCATTTTATTCGTGGGGGTTATCAGGAACTGCTGCAATTGAATACAACCTGACAGCAGCAACATCTCTTTCACTCGGAACCGGGCTGCGATTCTATAATTGTCCCGAATATAAAAAATATAGCTCAATTTCTTATTACGTTGATTTTCCTATAGAAATTTCATATCATATCCGTTTAAATAATTAGGTTTTAGAGACTGAATCAAAAAATGATTCAGTCTTTTTTTATTTATTCTAAAAAGTATATTCGGAACATATTCATTGTCTTTAATAAATATCAACCGAAAAGAAAATAATTTTGTAATTTTACAATTATTAGTACAGATTCAAGTATTTGATGCAACGTTTTAATTCAAACTTACATCTACCAATCAGAACATGGAATCGGAGAATCGATCAATCGACGAACAGAAAATAATAGCCGGATGTGTAAATGGTGAGCCGTGGGCTCAAAAGAAAATTTACGAATTACATGCACCTGCCATGATGAGCGTCTGCGTCCGCTACATTACTGACAGGGAAACGGCCCGCGATTTACTGCAGGACGGCTTCATTAAATTGTTTTCCAAAATTGATACGTATTCGGGAACCGGTTCATTTGCCGGTTGGGTAAGACGGATTTTTGTTACCACCTGTTTGGAATATATACGTCAAAAAGATGCTTTAAAACTAAGTGAAAGCATTGATGAATTAAGTCATTCCATTGAAGATGTGAATGTTTCAGTTTTGGAAAAAATTTCGGCAGATGATTTATTGAAAGCAATAACCGAATTGCCAACCGGTTACCGAACTGTTTTTAATTTGTATGCTATTGAAGGATATTCTCATTTAGAAATAGCCAACTTTTTAAAAATCAGCGAAAACACGTCGCGTTCTCAATTTATGAGAGCCCGAAAATTGCTCCAGCAAAAGGTTCAATCATTAATCAGCTAACTTATGCAAAACGATATAAATAATATAGATAAACCCGACAAATTCAACGATTTCATTCGGGAGAAACTGGAGACTCATAATTCAGAGGTAGATCCTCAGATTTGGAGTGAAATTGAAGCACGGTTACAAGCTAAAAAGAGGAGAATTATCCCATTTTGGTATTGGTTTAGCGGTGGTGCGGCTGTTGCCGTTATTGCGTTACTTTTTATGCTTCGCCCTTTCAACAACCCAACTAATTTTACAGCAAAATCTATTGATAATCAGAAACAGAAAACTAACCAAATCACTTATTCCGAATCTAAAACAAAATCGTTGATTGAGAAAACTATTCAGAAAAGTAAAGAACCAAATAGACATTCAATTGCGCCATCTCAATCAACAAAGAACAAACAAAAAAATATTGACGAAATCAATTTACATCAAGTTGAATTCACTGAAAATACAACCGCAAATATTACTGTGAAGAAGGATTCGGTAATTCAACCTACAGTTTCCACACGATCTTTTGCAAAAGCAGAAGAAAAAGTTGTTGACTCAACGGCTGTAACTAAAAAATTGCAAGTATTCCCTGTTTGGGAAAATAATATAGCCTCAAAAAAACAGACTAATCCCGAAAAAGATTTATTCCTCGCAGCGGCATTTAGTGCCGGAGGTTCTGCTCCGACAGGATCAAACGATTATTTATCAGCTTTTGGCGACAAAAACATTGTTACAGCTGAAACCACTTATGCTGCTGTAATGGCGCCCAATGATTTCACCAATATAACTTATTCAACACCGGTTTCATTTGGACTGGTTGTTCAGAAGAGTCTTAATGAAAGTTGGAAAATTGAAAGCGGTTTGGTTTACACTTATCTTTCTACTGCATTTCAAAACAGCGGCGTGCAACAAAATAATGCCAACCTGCATCTTCATTATATCGGCATTCCTGCGAATCTTATTTTTCAGGTTTGGAAAAACCAGAAATGGAATGCTTATTTATCAGGCGGTGGAATGGTGGAAAAAGGAGTCCGTTCCATTTATATTCAAAGACAGTATCTGGGAAATCAAATTATTACAACAACAGCAGCAACGAATATTGATGGATTCCAGTGGTCGACAAATGCAGCAGTTGGTATCACGTATAAAATCCAACAGCATTTGGGAATTTATTTTGAACCGAAAGTGTCCTATTTTTTCAATAATAATCAGCCAATCAGTGCCCGAACCGATCAACCGGTTGTAATCGGGTTGACAGCGGGATTGAGATATCAATTTTGAAACTATAAAATCATGAAACTATTTTATAAAATCACAGGAATAGCACTAATCGCTTTGGCATCATCTTGTTCCAAAGAGCTTATTTACAATAATATTGCGCAGATAAACTACGGAACTTCTTTCGGAGAGTGCATCGGATTTTGCAAACGTGAAGTGACCCTAAAGTCAAACAAATCCACTTATAACTGCTATAGTTGGTATCCGACAACGCAGACAATTACAAAAACAGATAGTATAAGCAATACAGCATTGGATTCTATCTGTAAATTAAATACGACTTCATTCTTTTTGCTTCCTGAAACAATCGGTTGCCCAGACTGCGCCGATGGAGGTGCCGAATGGCTTGAATTAAAAATGCTTTCGGGGGAAACACATAAAGTCACTTTTGAATATAATAATGAACCGGCATTATTGAAAGGAAATATAACGAAACTAAGGGAAACTCTTAACAAGAATAACTGCAACTAAATTGTTGTTTAAAAAATTCACTACATATGAAAACACACACAACAATCATACTGGCACTTCTGACCGTATTCTTTATCGGGTGCAAAACAGAAGATTTAAGTCTGAAAAAACTCGATTTGATACCCGCCGACAAGTATTATTCTTCGGATATTGTTCCAGAAGTATATAAAACCATTTATGGAACTTGGAAAGTGACAGGTACTTCGGGTGGATTTAGCGGCATGGGCTATACAAAAGATTTCGATTATTTGATTTTAAAGGAAAATGGCATTTTTGGCATTTTACGAAACGATTCGTTGATAGCTTATGGAAAATTGAATTTGCTACAAACTGATCCAAAAATTTATATTAATGCCTTATATTGCGGATTTGAATTTGAAAAAAGCGCTAATATTGAATTAAATGCTGATAAAGAGAAATATTTTCAATTGACCGGCAAAGACACATTGAGTTTAATAGCTCCATGTTGCGACAGGTTTAATACACATCTGATCCGAAAACAATAGATTCAATACGAACAAACAACAAACAGAAAATACATACAGCGATGAAAAAATTTATTCAATTGATTGCAATTCTTGCACTCTCAGCAAGTTGCACCACGCAAAGTGATCCTATTATTCAGACTCCGAAAGATGCCGTACCGATTCCGCTTCGGGTTGGAATGGAGAAGCGGGTAAATCAGGATAATGAATTTGCATTTGATTTGCTTAAGAAAACAATCACTTCTTCGGGTGAGACTAATGTTTTTATCTCGCCTTTAAGTGTGAGCATTGCTCTGGGAATGGCCTGGAACGGAGCCAACGGGCAAACGAAAAGCGAAATGGAAACGGCTTTGAAAATGAGTGGTATGTCAGTGGCTGACATCAATGATTATTACAAAATCATGCAATCCACACTACCCGGAATTGACCCGACAACGAAACTAAATATTGCCAATTCGTTGTGGTACAAGACCGGATTTGCCGTTAAACCGGATTTTCTGAAAGTAAATACCGATTATTTCGGAGCTTATGTCAAAGAACTTGATTTCTCGCAAGCATGGGCCGTGGACACCATCAACAACTGGTGCGCCAAGAAAACCAACAACCTGATTACAAAACCGCTAAATGAGATACCTTCCGATGCAGTTATGTACCTGGTGAATGCCATTTATTTTAAAGGAATCTGGCGAAAACACTTTGAAACTAAAAATACTAAAGAAAGTGATTTCTCAAACGAATCGGGAAATGTGGTAAAGGTAAACATGATGTATCAAAAAGATACGTTTGCTTACGCTGCCGATAATTATGCCCAATATCTCGATATGCCTTACGGAAACAAAGCATTCTCCATGACAGTTATTTTACCTGTTAATGGAAAAACAACAGCCGATGTTTTGAATTACCTGACTCCTGACATTTTGAATACCCGGCTTGAAACCATGTCAACCAAAGAAGTGGAAGTTTACATGCCACGGTTTAAAACTCAAAACAAATTCTTACTGAATGATCCATTAAAGAATATGGGAATGAATCTGGCTTTCTCGGGCATGGCTGATTTCACTAATATTGCAGATGCAGCTCTCCAAATCTCAAGAATATTGCATGATACCTATGTGGAAGTAACAGAAGAAGGTACGGAGGCCGCTGCAGTAACTATCGTTGAAATTGGAACAACAGCTGTTCAGAATCCACCTCCAACCCCAGTTTTTAAAGTCAATAAACCATTCCTTTTTATTATCCGCGAGAAAAGTACGGGTGTAATTCTCTTTATCGGGAAGATGGGAACTGTGGATAAATTTTAATCAACAATAAAATACAAACTTATGAAAAAGACTTTATTTCTATTCAGCATCGTGCTGTTTGCACTTACCGGTTGTAAAGATCAGGTTACGGAAATGGTCACCTATAAGATAAACGAACCGGTTTTTATGTCGAAAGAAACATTCCGTAATTCGGTAAAAGTAACGAGCGACCCGACAAAAATAACCAGTTTGGGAAAAATGTGTTTCTACGAAGGCTATTTATACATTTCGGAACCTGAAAAGGGGATTCATATTATTGATAACCGCGACCCGTCAAATCCGCAAATTATCGGCTTTATTGAATTGCTTGGCAATGCCGATTTATCGATTCGGAACGGACTTTTATATGCCGATTCGTATATCGATCTGGTTTGGTTCGACATCAGCAATCCGGCACAACCAGCCTTAAAAGGACGACTTGAAAACGTGTTCAGCACGGCACTGCCCATGATTAATAACGGTTTCAGTTTTGATTATGGAATGAGCTACAGCGGCGATTCAACCAAAGTGGTGGTTGGGTGGACATTAAAAGAAAGAACAGAACCGGTTGCAAAGTATACCGGCGGAGGCTGGTACTGGGGTTGGGGACGACCGGAAATGTATAACATGGCAGACGGGGCTGTTCCGTCAGTTAGTTTGAATAAATCGGGAAATTCAAACGGTGTTACCGGTTCCATGTCGCGTTTTACCATTTATAATGGAAACCTGTATTCGGTTATAAACAATGCTATGACTATTTTTAGTCTGGATGGCGAAAAACCGGTGAAAGCCGCTGAGAACATTTACCTGGGATGGAATGTGGAAACGATTTTCAGCTACAAGGATAATATGTTTATGGGAACGCCCACCGGCATGGTTATTTATTCGGTAACCGATCCTCTAAAACCGACTTACCAATCGTGTATAGCTCATGCTTACGCCTGCGACCCGGTGGTAGTTGATAATGATTTAGCCTACATTACCATTCACTCAGGAAGTGCCTGTGATTATTCTGCCAAAGAAAATTCATTGATTATTGTTGATGTGGCTGATGTGAAAGATCCGAAGCAACTGGTTACCTATAACATGACCAACCCGAAAGGTTTAGGGATTGACAACGGTAAACTGTTTTTGTGTGACGACGGATTGAAAATTTATAACATTACCAATCCGCAAACTTTAATGGCGAATCAACTGGCACATTATGCCGGCATGGATGGCTTTGATGTGATTCCGCAAAGCAACATTTTAATGATGATTGCCACCGATGGTTTGTATCAATACGATTATTCCAATTTGAATAACATTAAACAAATCAGCAAAATTCCGATTGGACAATAAAACCAAAACTTGCTAAATTCAAGCGGTTGATTCTAAAAAAATCAACCGCTTTTTTATTTGCATGTTTACTAAAAAACAACAGGATTCCGGATTCGTTTCTCAATCCGGTTTTTATGCATTCCCATTAACCGGCCACTCCAACTCCTCCTTAATTTGTAGTAAATTGTAAATATTCCCTACATTAAAATTCCAATTTCAGCACTTCAACAAACTAAGACCGCTCTCTGTAATGTTATATTGTGTTACCAAATGCCTATTACGATGCGATTAATGTTATTTATTGCTAATTATTGGTTAGCTATTTTATACACGTTCGCTATTTAGGTTCCTGTCTTTCGAACAGAGTTAACAATATTCCAGCTCTTGTAATATTTGCTTCCGCATCGATTTGTAGTTTATACTACAAGCAACCTTCCGTTATTCCAAATTTTTCATATCTCCTGCATTTTTATTCGTTACAATGAATTCTTCCATTTTAATTCAGGTTTTTCTTTAGTGAACCTGAAATATGTTGAGACCCTCACCTGTAGTAAATTCTACAATCAACCCGCAAAATATGCTACACACCGCTTTATATCAACGATTTAAGTATAATGAAGTATATTTGTTACAGAATTTTAAAAACAGATATGCATTTATTTACGAGTAATGGATCACAGGGAGAAAACGATATTAATTTGGGTATTATCATGCGCAGGACTGCTCTTGCTACTACTCTATTCGCCTTGGGGGAGTCCGGATCTTTATACCAAAAAAATCTACTTTGCCGAGAATCAGGGGGTCAATTTCGCATCCAGCGGAATAAAAAACGCATACAAAGGCGACGCTTCTTCTCAAAATTACGGAGATGCAGAGATAACAGTACCCGATTACTATGCTGAACGCAACAGTCAGGTTCATTACACTGCCTGTGCCGCGGCCTCATCGTCGGTAGCCACCAACCGGATTATTGCTGTAAACAGAATAGGGACAGCGGGTTCCAACTTGAATAACCGTGTAAAATCGACGTATAAAACAGGTGGTGGAACACCCGGCGGAGGCGGTTCAGGATCCATGGGTGGCTCTTCCCATGGTTCAAAAGGATCGAACAACAGCAGTCCGCAAATTTCGGGTGTAAGCGATACGTTTAAAACTTCAACGGTAGATTTATCCTTATTCGGCGATTCCACGGCCCTGTTGGCCTCGAATACATCACAGAAGAGCGATAGTCTGGATCCGGGCGATGAAGATCCGCTGGGCGAACCAGTTCCGATGCCCGAAGGATGGAATTTTCTGATACTTTTGGCAGTGGCTTATGGTGGTTATATTTACTTTAAAAATAAAAAAACAAAACAGCCAGTGACGGTTGAATAAACTTTCTGAAATTAAAAAAAATTATGGTCGCAAGACTATAATACTTTTCATAGTGTTGTGATAAAGTAAGGGTGTTGGGAATTCGATCTCAGCACCCTGTTTTAATTCTGAAAAATATCAATCGTTCATTTATCTATCGTAAATAGACTAACAGGATAATACAAACCGACCCACAACTCATGAGAGCAGTGGGTCGGTTATTATTCGAAGTTTACTTTCTAAGTTTACGCCAGTTTTGCCAACGCTTCTTTAATCCATCCAAAGGCTTTCACCAGATTTTCGTCGGAAGTGGCATAGGACATACGAATGCAATCGGGGGCACCGAAAGCGCCGCCGCCCACGCAAGCCACATGGCCTTCTTCCAATAAATACATGGCCAGGTCGCCGGAGTTTGTAATTACACGGCCGTTGAAAGATTTACCGTAGAACGAGCTGCAATCGGGGAAGATATAGAATGCTCCCTGCGGATCGTTGGTAATAAGACCCGGAATTTCGCGGGCTAACGATACAACGAGTTTTTTGCGACGCTCGAAAGCCACACGCATGGTTTCCACGCAAGTCTGGTCGCCGGTATAAGCTGCTTCAGCTGCTTTTTGGGTAATTGAACTTGGTCCGGAAGTATATTGTCCCTGCAACGTGTTACATGCCGAAGCAATCCATTTCGGAGCTGCAATCCAGCCCAGACGCCAGCCTGTCATAGCATATCCTTTGGAAACACCGTTGATAACCACTACCCGATCGCGTACATTTTCAAACTGGGCAATGCTTTCGTGAGTTCCGAGGTAATTGATATGTTCGTAAATTTCGTCGGAAAGAATAATAATATCCGGATACTTAGCCAACACATCGGCCAGCCCTTTGAGTTCTTCGCGACTGTACACACTTCCGGTTGGGTTGGACGGCGAGCAAAGAATAATGGCTTTTGATTTTGGAGTAATGGCAGCTTCGAGTTGAGCAGGCGTAATTTTGAAATCCTGTTCGATTCCGGCATATACTTCCACGTTGGTTCCATCGGCCAGTTTCACCATTTCAGGATAACTAACCCAGTACGGAGCAGGAATAATCACTTCGTCGCCTTTGCCGATAATGGCCAGTATGACATTACAAACTGATTGTTTGGCACCGTTGGAGCACACAATTTGTTCGGGTTTATAGTCCAGTCCGTTTTCCGATTTCAACTTGGCACAAATGGCATTTCGCAGCGCAGGATAACCCGGAACCGGCGAATAAAAAGAGAAATTATTATCTACAGCCTCTTTGGCAGCCTGTTTTATATGGTCGGGAGTATTAAAGTCGGGTTCACCCACACTGAGGTTAATCACGTCAATTCCCTGAGCTTTCAACTCATTGCTTTTTTGCGACATGGCAAGCGTTTCCGAAGGAGAAAGAGCTGCCAAACGTTCTGATACTGGAAACATAAATTTATTGTTTTTTTATTGTTATTACGCCACAAAAGTAATCAAAATAAATCAAATTCGAACATATTTGACTGCGTCGATAACAAATTATCACATATTGATACTTTTAGTATTTAACTTACTGACAAGCAATTGACGCGTAGTGCGGTATCCCAACTCAAAGATTTCCCGACCTTTGTTGACATCAAAAGTATCGTAATTTCCCATGTCGACAGGTTCAATCAGTAAGTCGCAAAGTTCCTTATCATGAATAATATTGGCTTTGAACATGAAATTATACGACCGTGCCGCCACATTTAAAATGCTGACTTTGTAGTCATCAGCCACCAACGGACTGGCATTTACCCCAATCACTTTATCGCAATCATCACGAATGGTTGATACCGGAAAATTCTTGAGAACACCGCCATCAACATAATGAACGCCATCGATAACTTTAGGGCTGAACAGAACCGGTATACTGCACGAAGCCACAATGGGATCGATAAGTTTTCCACTCGAGAAAACCACACTTTGCCCTTTGTCGAGGTCGGTTGCCACAATGCGTAACGGGATTCTAAGTTCTTCGAATGTTTTTGCTCTTAATTTCCGGGTTATAAACTTATGGAAATAGTCAATCCTGAAAAAACCACCATCTGGAATTTGAATCTTAGTCAATTTCCGAAAACTGATATCTTCGAAGAAGGTGGCAATTTCATCGGGCGAGTATCCATCGGCATACAATGCACCTACAACCGCACCGGCACTCACACCTGAAATTATATCAGGTTTAATTCCCGTTTCCTCCAATGCTTTCAGCACTCCGGCATGGCAAAGCCCTTTAATGCCACCACCACTCAGTGCTATGCCTATTCTAAAAGGCTTTTTATCGAAAAGATTTGTCAGGTTCATATTTTGGGTTGGTTTATTTTTAAAATTCAAAACGTCGATAGACTTTTGAAAGTTAAAATGGTATATCTATTAATACAAACGTTTTAGTGTCCTTCGGACGACTAAAAGTTTGATTGATTAAACGGAATATTGCGAGAACTTGGTCATTACCCGTTCGTAATAGGTTTTTGAAACCGGAATGTCGGGAGTATTGACAGCGTCGAGTTCCAAAAAGATTCCATCTTTTGTTTTGCGCAGCACTTTCACTTTGTCCAGATTGACAATAAACGAACGGTGACAACGCACCAACGGGGTTTCTTTCGTGAGGTTTTCTTCTATCCATTTCAGAGAATTACGAATGAGAAAATGCGATATCTTCGATTTATTGAGATAATGAATTGTTGCATAATTATCAGCGGAATCGACATACAACAGATTTTCAAGCACAATGGAGATTTTCAGTTCGCCTTTTTCATCGGGAAAGCCGATTAGGTTTTTCTTGGGAGCATCAGTGGCTTTATCATCTTGTTTCAGTTGCTCCAGCATATGATTCTTTTCGTTCCACGAAAAATACAACCACAAAATGGCATACGGCAATAACAGAATCAGGGCAGCATGCAGGGTTGAATCGTAATAAATCTGGAGGAAATCGCGGTTTAAGTTCTCACGGGGAATAAATTTGGTAAACAGCGCGTAAAACATAGACATGGAAAGTATTTCTGCCAGTACCCAAATCCCGTAATGAATGTAAGTTAATGCCCTTTTCCGAACATACGCAAGCATAATGACACGACTAATGACAACGACGAGCATGCCCACCAAAACAATTAAGCTGGCAAAAATCAGAAATTTAAAATCCGAAATCTTATACCAGTCCCTTGCCCCGAAGGGTTTGAAAATATTGATAAAGAGCAACGCAAAAATAGCAGTAAACAATACCAATCGAATGATATTGTTCTTTTCATACATGTAAGCCGGAATCTTTGTGTTCATAATTTCTTCTGATTCAAAAAACTGACACACAAAAGTATAATATTCCCACCAAACTAACAAACGACTCGTCCCACATCCCATTCCTTTCGTCCCTAAATTCAACAATTCGTCCCAAATAACCTCAATTTATCCCATCGCAGATATCATCTTCCCGTAAAATTGGAATAAGATCCTGTCAGGTGTTCTTTTGTCATAAAAAAATCGTGACTATTATGCAATATTCTCAGCGACACATAGAATTAAATTCCCAATTCAAATTGGGGTCCAACACAAGAATGGATGATTCGGGCATCGAAATCCGCTTTTTCTCCTTCAAAAGCCTGCCGCTTTCGGTTAAGGACAATATCGCCCCGGTGGATTCGAAGGATGAGAAAATAAATGAAAATCTTTCGTTCAGTTATCCCGTATTTATTCCGGCAAAAATGAAAAAAACTGATAAAGCCATTTTATTGATGCATGGACTGAACGAACGAAACTGGAACAAATATTTAACCTGGGCTGAATATTTATGTAAAGAAACCGGAAAGGCCGTTATTCTTTTCCCCATTGCCTTTCATATTAACCGGTCACCGATGGCCTGGTCGGATCCGCGCTCATTGCAAAGTGTTTTGGATTTGCGGAGAAGACGAAACGGTGAAGATCGCTCCTTAAGTTTTGCAAATGTGGCTTTCAGTGAACGAATCAGCGAAAAACCATCACGGTTTTACAGTTCCGGTCGGCAAAGTTATTTTGATTTATCGCAGTTGACTATGGAAATAAAGCAGGGAAAACACCCTCTTTTCCAAAAGAACACGCACATCGACATCTTCGCGTATTCAATCGGTGCATTTCTGTCGGAAATAACTATGATAGCAAATCCCAATGATTTATTTTCCGATTCGAAGTTGTTTTTGTTTTGTGGTGGTGGTATTTTCAGCTCCATGTATGGCGAGTCAAGAAGTATCATGGATAAAAAGGCATTCGAAAACCTTTTTCAATATTATATGAGCGATTTTAATACCGATATTCAGTTCAATTCAATACGCGATAACGTGTACGATTCGTTTAATTGCATGATCTCTCCCGAACGTGAAGAAAAGAACCGGAAGCAGTTCTTTACTAATCTGGGAAACAAGCTCAAAGGCATTTCACTTTTAAATGATAAAGTAATGCCTTTCGTCGGATTAAATGAAGCTATGGGCGAAGAATGTGCAACTTCACGAGTTGAATTACTTGATTTTCCGTTTGCATATTCGCACGAAAATCCATTTCCAGTTGGAAAAAATATTGATAATTTAAATGTTGATTGTTGTTTTACAAAGGTGTTTTCAGAAGCTGCCGGTTTTCTGGCGTAATTGTTTTGTTTTTGCAAATTTGAATCGTGCCTGTAACTTTATTTACAGGCACGATTTCTTTTAAAAACAAACTTAAACTAAAAAAAATAAACTATATTTGCGAGCGAAAACTATTTTATAACTCTAAGCATTCAACCGATTTTTCAGCAACTCTTCCCATGGAAACTTTTCTAATCATTGCTGCCGGAATTTTTATTCTTGCAGGTCTTGTGGGCAGTTTTAAAAAGAAACTTCCGGGAACCATTCTAAGTTATCTGGGAATTGTATTACTTCACTACAGCTCTTTGACGCATTATTCCGTTCATTTTTTTATCCGGTGGGGTCTTCTGATTATTGCCATTCAGGGTCTCGATTATTTTCTTCCGGAATGGGGGAAACGAAGGTTTGGCGGGAGTAAACGGGGTGTTTGGGGAAGTCTTATCGGGTTACTCGCCGGCATGTATTTCGGAAAATGGGGAATTGTTAGCGGAGCAATCATCGGAGCTTTTGTAGGCGAATTATTCTCCGGTAAGAAAAGCAAAGAGGCTATTTATCATCATATCATACCATTTATTATTTTTATTCTGGGTACAATTTCCCAACTGATTATTACCGGCATATTTTTACACCGATATCTTGATGCAGTTTGTTGCCTGATATAAAAAAAGCCTTGAAAATTTAAAGTTTTTAGGGCTTTTTTGTTTTATCTTTCATCTGATTGCTTCCATCGTTTCATCCAGCGAAAGCAAACTCTGCTCTCCGGATTTCATATTCTTCAACATCACTTTTCCTGCGGACATTTCCGTTTCGCCTACAATGGCAACAAACGGAATTTTCTTATTATCGGCATAACTCATTTGTTTTTTCATTTTTGCCGGTTCGGGATAAATTTCGGCATTGATTCCTTTGGCGCGCAATGCGCTTAACCACGGCAAACAATACATCAATTCCTTTTCTCCAAAACTTACAAACAAGATTTTGGTTTGCTCTACCGACGTTTCGGGGTATAAATCCAATTGATTCAACACATCGTAAATACGGTCGGCACCAAACGAAATGCCAACGCCCGAAACGCCTTCCATTCCGAAAACGCCTGTCAGGTTATCGTAACGACCGCCACCGGTTATGCTGCCCATTTCCACATCCAATGCTTTTACTTCGAAAATAGCACCGGTATAATAATTGAGTCCACGCGCCAGTGTCAGATCAAGATCAATTTTGGTCTGAACTTTCATAGCTTCACAAAGTCCGAAAATGGTTTCCAGTTCAGAGACGCCTTTCAAACCAACTTCGGAAGAAGCCAATACGGTTTTAAGTTGTTTCAGTTTCTCAGCATTTGTTCCACTGAGTTTCAAAATCGGTTGCAATTTAGCAATAGCTTCATCAGAAATTCCTTTCGAGGCAATTTCTTCGTTTACTTTTTCCATTCCGATTTTGTCCATTTTATCAATGGCAACGGTTATATCAGTGATTTTTTCGGCTTCGCCAATAATTTCGGCAATGCCGGAAAGAATCTTGCGGTTATTGATTTTAATAACTACATTTATTTTCAGGCGACGATATATTTCGTCCACAATCTGAATCAGTTCCAGTTCATTAAGCAATGAATCACTTCCAACCACATCCACATCGCATTGGTAAAACTCGCGGTAACGCCCACGTTGTGGACGATCAGCACGCCATACCGGTTGAATCTGGTAGCGTTTGAATGGAAATGAGATTTCATTCTGATGTTGCACCACGAAACGGGCAAAAGGAACTGTCAGGTCGTAACGCAAGCCTTTTTCGGAAATTTTATTGGTAAGTTTTATACTGTTTTTACCAAGCAATTCATCATCTGCCAACCCATTCATAAAATCACCGGAATTCAGGATTTTGAACAACAGTTTGTCTCCTTCTTCGCCGTATTTTCCCATCAAAGTAGACAGGTTTTCCATGGCAGGTGTTTCAATCTGCTGAAAACCATACAGACGAAAAACATCTTTTATGGTATTGAATATATAATTGCGATTAGCCATTTCCTGTGGCGTAAAATCGCGGGTTCCTTTGGGAATAGATGGTTTTTGCATAATATTTTCAATGTGCCAATAAGCCAATGGGGTAATATGCCAATGGAAAATAAGCTTATTAATGAATCAGTTTTTCAATGATTAAACCGGTTGCTCCGGTGTTAATCTTTACATATTCTCCGGCAATTTGGCCAGCTTTGTTATCAGCAAGCAAGTTGTCAAGCTGTATTTCAAGCGTTTCGTAATCATTTATCGAAAATGCGCCACCCAATGCAATCAACTCACGGGCTTCACGGAATTTTTCGTAATTCGGTCCGAAAACCACGGGAACATTCCACACGGCCGCTTCCAGCGTATTGTGGATTCCAATCCCGAAACCGCCACCAATATAAGCCACATTCGCATACCGATAAATAGACGAAAGCAAACCAATGGTATCAACAATCAAACAATTTACCTGCTGAACATTTACTTCGGTTGCCTGTGTATAGCGTACAAAATCTGTCGAAAGCAATCTGGCAATGCCAGAAATATGTGTTTCATGAATTTCGTGTGGCACCAGAATCAACTTCACACCGGCGTGTTCTTTCAGATATCGAACCAACAATTCTTCATCTTTTGGCCACGAGCTTCCTGCAACAATAATTTTTTCAGTTCCTTTTATAAATGCTTCAATCAACGGAATGACTTTAGCCTGTTTTGCCAGATCGGCTACCCGATCAAAACGGGTATCGCCTGCTACGGAAACCTTGTTTATTCCGTTCGTTGCCAACAATTCCAGTGAAGCTTTATCCTGAACAAAAACATGAGTAAATGTTTCAAGCAGACTTTTGTACCATTTTCCATATCCTTTAAAAAATACCTGTTCCGGGCGAAAAATAGCAGAAATAGAATAAACCGGAACATTAGCGGCTTTTAATGCCCGCAAATAATTCGGCCAAAACTCGTATTTAATAAAAATAGCTTTCGAAGGTTTTACGAGATTCACAAAGCACCATGCATTTCCTGGAATATCCAACGGCAAATAGGAAACGATATCGGCTCCGGCATAATTTTTTCTGATTTCATAGCCCGAAGGCGAAAAGAAAGTCAACAGAATTTTGGTTTCAGGTTGTTCTTTCTTCAATTGTTCCATAACAGGACGACCCTGTTCAAATTCACCCAACGAAGCCGCATGAAACCACACGTAATGTGCATTCGGATCCACTTTCTCTTTCAAAAGTTTAAATGCATTGTGTTGGCCTATCAGAAGCAATCTTGCTTTTTCGCTAAAAAACGAAGCGATAAAAATCGCAATCCCATAAAGATAAATGCCTAATGAATAGATTATTTTCATGCCATTTGAATAAAATGAGAAAAAAGAAAAGGCATTTCAAATGGTTTTGAAACGCCTTTTTAAGGTTTGAAAGCCAGAATTACTTTCTGATACCCAACTCTTTGATAATTGCACGGTAGCGGTTAATTTCGGTGTCTTTCAAATAATTGAGAAGACGACGACGTTTTCCTACCAGAATTACAAGAGCGCGTTCTGTACTATAATCTTTTTTATTTGACTTCAAATGTTCTGTCAAATGGTTAATACGGTACGAAAACAATGCTATCTGGCCTTCAGATGAGCCAGTATCAGTGTTAGACTTTCCGTGTTTCGCGAAGATTTCCTGCTTAATTTCAGCTGTTAAATACATGATAATTTATTAAAAATAAACGTTTTAAAATACAAACTTAGCAATGCACACATCGCAGAACTACATATTTGATTTTGAGGTTGCAAAGATAATCTTTTAATTCTGAATAACAAAGCCATCAAAAACTTTTTCTAAAAAAAGTTTCAGATGTTCAGATTCAGTACAATCTTCATTTCATCGTTCGTCAAATTCTGAACCCGAAACGAATGTTGTCTTCCAAAACCATGCAACACAATCTGAAGTTTGGTAAATTTACTTTTGTAACTGCCTTCGACAGTAGACAAAGCCACAGAATTCGTTTCAGGATTATATGTTATTTTGCGTTTATAAAAACTATTTTGCTCGTACTGATATGTTTCACCATCATCCTCATAATAAACATATTCCGAACCTGATTCACCTTTCCACACATGCAGATAAAGCATACCATCGCCCTTTTCTTTGGTGTTCTGTACTACAGATTGCATAGGAATAACCGCACCTTCTTTAACAAAGACAGGCAAATCGGTGAGGGGAGCATCTACATTGTAAGATTTTCCACCTTCATATAGCATATTATCCTGACCAACCCTGTACCATTTAGTTTCACCAGGAAGATAAACCGATATCATATTCAGATTGGACGCTACTGGACAAATCAGCATGTTATCGCCGAACATAAATTCATTTTCAAATTCCTTTTTGAACACGTCTTCCTCAAATGTATAATCAATCGGCAACATGCGGTTTACCGGCATTCCAGTGGTATGAGCCTGATAAAAAGCACTATACAAATGTGGCATCAACTGATACCTCAGTTCCAAAATTTTACGAATGCGATCAGTCGTTGCATCATTGAAAAGCCATGGTTCACGATAGTTATAACTAATAGCCGTATGATTTCGGAACAACGGTGAATACATACTGATGCTCATCCAACGAGTGAAAAGTTCAGCTGAAGGATTGCCCATAAAACCGCCGACATCCATTCCGACATACGGAATACCGCTCAGTGCCATGCTGTTCAGCAACCTAACTCCCAATAACATATGATCATCAGTACTTGCATTATCACCTGTCCATTGAGCAGAATACTTCTGAACTCCGGCATAAGCTGCACGGGTTAGTACAAATGGTCGTTGACCGTTCATCAACCTTTTTGTTCCTTCGAAGGTAGATTTTGCCATTAAAGACCCGTAGGCATTTTTTACTGTAAACAAAGTTTGTTTGTCTTTTCCTTCTCCAAATTCTATCAGGTTTGGAAATTCACGTCCCCAGGCTGCCGGTTCATTCATATCGTTCCAAAATCCACGAATTCCATTATCAACATGCGATGTTTTGAAACTGTTACCCCACCAGTTACGCACGTCGACTCTGGTAAAATCAGGAAAATGGCAACGCCCCGGCCATACACTTCCCACATACAAATCGCCGTTTGGATATTTGGCAAAATAGTTATTTTTAACGCCTTCTTCGTACGATTTATATCCTTTTTCAATTTTAATTCCTGGATCAACAATGGTTACGACATCAAAACCAATTCCTTTCAAGCTATTCATAAAACCCTTAACATCAGGAAATTTATCGCTCCAGGTAAATATTTTGTAATGATCCATGTAGTTGATATCGCAAACCATCACGTCGGCTGGCAATTTCTTATCCCGGAAAGTTTTGGCAATATTCAGAATCTGATCCGGATTGTCATATCCCCAACGCGATTGCTGAAAACCGAGACTCCAAAGCGGTGGCATTGGTGTGCGACCAGTCAGTGCTGTATAATCTTTGATTATCGAAGCAACGGTCGAACCACCAAAGAAATAGTAATTCATTTCTCCATCGTTTGCTCCAAAATGGAAAACATTTTCATCAGCACCACCACCAAAATTGAAATACGAACGATTGGTATTATCAAAGAAGATACCGTAACAAACTTCGTTGTGAATACCTACAAAGAAAGGTACTGTAGAATAAATTGGATCGGCATCGAGTGCATAAGCAGGAACATCACTGTTCCAATGTTGGTAAAACTGACCACGACGGTTCAATCCGCCTGTTTTTTCACCGAGACCTATAAACTTTTCATCCGGATGAAGCTTTTTATAACAACTCACCTGATTTCCATACCAGCTGATACCCAATCCAGTGTCATCCGAGCAAATTTCTTCACCTTTTTTATTTGAAATACTAATTCTGAATGGATTTTTTTGAATATTCAGATTTAATGAATCTGTAACCAGAATAAGCTGATTAGCAGAATTGGTTTGAATTTTCAGTTCTCCGCTCGGAGACAGATTATCAATAGCAAAAGATTGATCTACAATTGGCTTTTGTTTTGTTGCTCTGATTCGGATGGTTGTTGAATTATAAGATGCTATAGAAACGAAGCCATTCGAAACAGTAAAATTGAAACCGCCTTTTACAGGAGTAACAGCAGTGATTTTACCAATTTGTTCACTCAAACGATGATTTTGAGCCGGAACATTTGCACTTGCGAGGAGTGACAATAAGACTAAAATTGATTTTTTCATATAGTTACTTGTTTAATAGTCTAAAAAAAGAATTATCGATCCATTTTATTGGAAATATCTCAATCAAATATTTGGTGCAAAACACAGCCAGAATTCCCACAAACGAACCTGCCAGCACATCCACGGCAAAGTGTTGAGATAAGTAAATTCGCGAAAGTCCAACCAAAAGAGCGAACATAAAATAAAGAAAATGCAACGATGGCTTTTTGGTATAAAGTGCTAACGTAAAGAAAAACGCAAAAGCCGTAATAGTATGCCCTGATGGGAAACTATGAAGGGAGGACAAATGTTCGTTTAAAACTCGATGCAACTGAATGGTTGGAAAATGTTGCTGGAAATAAAGTATAGGTCTCGGCTCATTCCAAAGATGCTTAATTATGGTTGAAAATATTCCACAAAGCAATTGGGAAACCAAAATAAAAAGTGTAATCCTGTAATTGTAAAAAAGCAACAAACCTGCTACGGCAAAAGGAACCCAATCGCCTACCAGAGTATAATAATGAAAAAAAACATCGGCAGCCGGAGTATTAAATGAAGTCATCCACAAATGCAAATCAGCTTTGGAATTACTCAAAATAAGTACTGAAAATATCAGCACAAACAAAAAGTATGGGATAAAAAAAGCCTTGTAATTTTTCATTTTATTCCTCTTAGAATTTCCCTTTTCCCCGGCGGACCTTGCAACCGTTCAACTTTGAAACCTGCTTTTTGCATGGCCCTGCGAATGTCACCTTTGGCGCAATAAGTTGTCAGAACGGCCTCAAAGTTACAACATTTATACAACTTTTCAAATTGTTCAACTGTCCACATTTCCGGTTGTTTTTCCGGTGAAAATGCATCGAAAAAGATCACGTCATATTTTTCAGTAAAATCATATTTTGTAAAGTCTGCTTCTACTTTTTTCAAGCTAAAAAACGTACTGATTTGTGCAACCTCATTCCATAGTGAAGTATGTAATTTTTCGAAAATTTCTTTGAATTCAGGAGCAATCAAATCGGAATAATTCAGTTGAAATGCTTTTTCAACTTCCACCGGATATTTTTCGAGCGAAGTGTATCGAATTTTTTTGCTACCTCCCTCCGCCTCTATCAGCGTCAGAAAAGCATTCAACCCAGTTCCGAAACCAATTTCCAACACTCTGATTTCCTTTTTGGTGCAATGCTTTAATCCCGATTCAATGAAAATATGCCTCGATTCCTGTATCGCTCCGTGCGACGAATGATAACATTCATCAATCTCCGGAACGAATAATGTATGCGAACCGTCGGAAGTAATTAATAATTCAGAATGCATAATTCATAATTAAAGTCACACAAAAGTACTGAAAACCACGAAACAAAACAACCGCTGTTCAGCAGAGAACACCGGTTGTTATATTTCATTGGCAAATTGGCATATTGGCAAATTAATAATTCTGTTTTTCTTCTTCAAAATAAGCCTGAGGATGAGCGCAGGTCGGACAAGCTTTCGGAGCTTCTTTGCCTACGTGAACGTGACCACATTCACGACATTGCCAGGTAGTTTCTTCTTCGCGTGTAAAAACGGTGCCAGCTTCAACGCGTGCCTGTAATCTACGGTAGCGTTTTTCGTGCTGAGTTTCAACGGCAGCAATTTTGCGCCAGACAGCAGCAATATTAGGAAAACCTTCGGCATCAGCCACTTCAGCAAAGTGAGGATACAAATCTGACCATTCTTCATTTTCACCATCAGCAGCCTCTTTCAGATTTTCGGCAGTGGTTGAAATAATTCCTGCTGGATAAGAAGCAGTAATTTCGACTGCACCACCTTCCAGATAGCTGAAGAATTTTTTAGCATGTTGTTTTTCTTGATCTGCTGTTTCCAGAAAAATAGCAGAGATTTGTTCAAATCCCTCTGTTTTTGCCACTTTAGCAAAATAAGTGTAACGCATACGAGCCTGACTTTCGCCGGCAAATGATTTCAACAAATTCTTTTCGGTTTCTGTTCCTTTAATACTTTTCATTTTGATGAAGTTTTAAATGGTTTGAGTTATATTGTATAATTAAAAATGTCAATCCACAAAGATAGAAAAAAGGCTTGGAAAAAAGCCGTATCTTTGCGGAAAATATTAAGTTTATGATCAGTTATCTGCAAGTGGAAAATCTCACCAAATCGTTTGGGGACAATCTGCTTTTCGAAAATATTTCCTTCGGCATTGCCGACAACCAGCGTGTGGCACTTATTGCCAAAAATGGCACGGGAAAAACCACCTTACTCAACATTATTGCCGGAAACGAAGATTATCAGGGCGGAACCATTTCGTTCCGACGCGATTTACGCATTGGATATCTGGATCAGAACCCCGATTTTCCAAAAGAACTCTCGGTGATTGATGCCTGTCTGCGTTCGGACAATGAAGCTGTGAGAACAATTGCTGCTTACGAACATTGCATGATGTCCGAAAATCACACCGGATTGGACGAAATCCTTTCGGAAATGGATTTGCACAAAGCGTGGGACTACGAAACACGCATCAAACAGATACTTGGCAAACTGAAAATCACCAATTTCGAACAACTTATCGGCGAACTTTCAGGCGGACAGCTTAAACGCGTGGCACTGGCTAATGTGCTCATTGCCGAACCGGATTTATTGATATTGGATGAACCAACCAATCACCTCGACCTTGAAATGGTAGAGTGGCTCGAAGATTTCCTGAAACGATCTACTATGGCATTGTTGATGGTGACACACGACCGGTATTTTCTCGACCGTGTTTGTACCAACATTATGGAAATCGACCATCAGGGATTGTTTCAATACTCCGGTAATTATTCCTATTACCTCGAAAAACGGCAGGAACGTATCGAGAACTGGAACTCGGAAAGCGAACGAACCGTTAATTTGTACAAGAAAGAACTTGAATGGATGCGTCGACAGCCACAAGCTCGTGCCCACAAAGCCAAATCGCGGCAAGAAAGTTTCTACGAAATAGAAGAGCGTGCCAAACAGCGCCGCAACAACGATAAAGTGCAACTGGATGTGAAGGCCAGTTATTTGGGCTCGAAAATCTTTGAAGCAAAATATATTACCAAAGCCTACGGCGACCTGAAGCTGCTTGATAATTTCTATTATAACTTTGCCCGCTACGAAAAAATGGGCATCGTAGGGAAAAACGGAACGGGTAAATCCACATTTCTGAAAATGTTGTTGGGTGAAGTGAAACCCGATAGTGGTTCGTTTGATATTGGTGAAACAGTGGTGTTCGGTTATTACAGTCAGGATGGACTGGCGTTTGACGAGCAGATGAAAGTGATTGATGTGGTTCAGGATATTGCTGAAGAAGTAAATCTGGGTAACGGAAAAAAAATGTCAGCATCACAATTCCTGCAACATTTCCTTTTTACACCCGAAACGCAATACAATTACGTGTACAAACTGAGTGGTGGTGAAAAACGGCGATTGCATCTCTGCACCGTGTTAATGCGCAATCCAAACTTTCTGGTACTCGATGAGCCGACCAATGACCTTGACATTGTGACCCTGAACATTCTGGAAGAATACCTGCAATCATTCAAAGGGTGCGTGATTGTGGTAAGTCACGACCGCTATTTTATGGATAAAGTGGTGGATCACCTCATGGTCTTCAAAGGCAATGCCGAACTTAAAGACTTCCCGGGAAACTACACCGACTACCGCGAGTGGAATGAATTGATGGAGGAACAGGAGCGGGAAGAAAAGAAGAGCCAGGAATCAAAAACCAAGAACCAAGATAATAGTCGGCAGTCGGCAGTCGGCAGTCAACAGTCAGCCACAAAGAAAAAACTAACTTTCAAGGAGAAACAGGAATTCGATGCCCTGGAAAAAGAGATTCCGCAACTGGAAACTGAGAAAACCGAATTGGAGAATCAACTGGCATCGGGCACACTCACCAGCGACGAAATTATCAAAGCATCGCAGCGACATGCTGAGGTCATTGAATTGATTGACGACAAAACCATGCGTTGGCTGGAGTTGAGCGAGATTTAATACTCTTCCTATTATTACAACAAAGAAAGAAGCTGTCCGATTGGACAGCTTCTTTCTTTATGCAGATACCGGAAATATTACCGGTTTTTATTCTTTAATAATCATTTGTTTGGTTGCACCCTGAGCTGTATATGCTTTTACAATGTAACTGCCTTTACTTAAGTGACTCATATCTAAAGTTTTGACGAATCCTTCGTTATACTGAACCAACATACCTGTCAGATTGAAAATCTCCACCTTTTCAACTCCTTCATTCGAAGATATGAATAAGCTGTTTTGAACCGGATTCGGATACATTTTTACGTCTGACATTTCAGGATTTATTAAACCGGTAGTGCCGTAAACCACGCTCATATAGAACAGGTAATTGGTTCCGACTTTTTTAACTGTATGTGAACCAGCTGCTAGTGACACGGTAATAATTCCTGAAGCAGGAGTAAATGAACTACCATCAACGGAAACAGCTCCTGTATAAGAACTTCCCAAAACCAGCGTTAACGTACCGGCCTGAGTGGTAGTAAAGGCAATGTTGGTACTTGATTCCATTTTCAAACACTGAGTCAATGTCAATCCGGCATAACTTGCAGTTCCATAGCCTGTCGAGAGATTTCCTGTTATGGTATAGAATGTGCTGGTTTTACCGTTTGCTGTAAAGTCTTGTATCATATTTCCAGTATTTGGAGCATTAACTGTAATTATTCCAGATGCTGTTACAGGTGTGCCTGCAGTACCACTGGTAACAATAGAATAAGATAGAGTTGCCGTTGGAGTCCCCGAAATAGTGATTGTTTTTGCAGTCGCATCTTTGACAAAATCAAGACCTGAAGCAGGTAATCCTGTTACAGTAGCATCAGTAGCATCTCCACCCCAGGTAAACACAATTGGAGTAATTGCAATCCCACTCGTCACTGTTTGATTGCTATTGACAGTTGAAGTGAGTGTCAGCGTTTGACTGCTTAAAATTGAGATAGATCCCGATAATGTTACCGGTGTGCCTGTACTACCACTAGTTGAAACAGAGAATGAAATATTTGCAGTAGGAGTTCCGGATATAGTTATTGTTTTGGCAGTAGCATCTTTTACAACAGTAATTCCTGAGGCCGGTAGTCCGGTCACAGTAGCATCAGTTGCAGTGCCACCCCATGCGAAAACCATATTAATAATAGCAGTTCCACTCACCACAGTTTGGCTATTATCGGTAGATGTTGTAAGTGTTTGACTGTTTATAGTTGTTGTTTCACCCTGTACAAAAACCATTTTGGTTACGTAATTTGTAATAGCAGCTTTTAATGGCGCATTAACAAGATAAGCAGCATCATCTACCGCATTGTTAAATGTCCATTTTATATCACCACCATTTGTACGACCGGCGTATTGCATTGTTTTCGTTTTAGCTACATCAGGAGCATCAGGGACTAATGTTTTTACGTATAAAGCTGCATCAGTATCAAAATTGTTGTATGTATTAGCTCCGGCGAAAGATTTCACAGTTGAAGGTACCTGATCACCACGGTTAGCAACCACATAAGCATCAAAATCTGTGGTAGAACTTATAATTCCTGAAATGTTATAGGCAGGATCAGGATCACCATAAGCAACAAAACGCATAGAATTAGTTCCAATAGAAGCATCGAATGTATTATTGAATGCTTTAATAGTTCCACCATCTTCACCGGAGAAAGTTCCCTGATTAGTCGGATCGTTTTTCTGTGTTGTCGGATTCCAAACATCAGTTCCTTGCAAAGATGTCATCATTGGATGTTTAGCATTGCGGAAATAGTTCCCCTCTACAAACAACGATGAACCCATGGTTGAACCGGCTCCGTATTTGGCAACTCCATCATAATAATTATTATATACGTGTACTGAATAAAAACGAACACGCGGATGACGGGAATCGGAATGATCAAACCAATTATGATGATAGGTCACATACAAACCGGTAGTAGTTCCTTCACTAAGACCTAAAAGGCTTGCTTTACCATTGTCAACAAAGTGGTTATATGAAACAGTAACATAGGTTGATTTTTTAATATCCATGGCACCATCCCCTTTTATCTGATCAGCATCACTTCCCGCATCACCGTAGTACATTTCGTTATTATGAATCCACACGTGATCATTATCTTGTTGCAATCCAAAATCATCACCGTTTGTACTATTATTATTCATAGCAGCGATATTCCGTATTTCAACATTTGCAGCGGTTTTAAGACAAAAGCTCCAACCATTGGTCACAGCATCATCACCTACACCTTCGAAAGTAAATGACCCCGCCGCATTATTATTGTTCGATATATATAAATCACCGTTGGTCAAATAACTCAGGTCAGAAATATTTCCGATAAAACGAACGATTAAAGGACGGGTATCTTTTCCTTTTTTAAATCCGTCCAAAATAGTTTGTAATCCTACACAAGGATTGGCAGTCGCACCTGTTACTGTCATTGAGATTGTGTTTTTGGTATTTTCAGTAATATACAAAATTACTGCACCTGTTTTAGGGGTTCCATCCATGTTATAGGCGCTTGGTATATGCCCGCCCTGAAAAGCAAAACCATTACGATCGTGTGCCACAACGGTGAGATCTCCTGTTGTAGTGGCCGTACCTTCTGCTCCCGCGATAACCGGAGCCACTTTAAGAGTATACGTGCCCGGTGCAAGTCCCAATACGTCGGCACGGAAATAGGTGCCATAACTGCGGATAAGTTGGGTATCGATTTTTGTGTATGTAGTGCCATTGCTGCTGTAATATACATTGTAGCTGGTAGCATTGGCAACCGGTGCCCATTTTACGAAAGCTGATTCGAGCCAACCGGCCGATTCATTAATAACAACCGACTGTGCCCAACATTGTGCCGATGCAAACAATACCATTGCGGTGAAAAGAAATCTTTTAATCATTGAGTTTGTTTTTTTCATGAAATTTTAAAACGAGTAATTAGAAATAATTTTGACGCTACAAAATTACTCCTTGATTCCAACGGCAAGGTAGATAATTTGGCGTAAAAGGTGGACTTTTGACGGATTGACCTTTTTTAACCGGATATAAACCTGTACAAACCTCCGCTCAAAACTAAGTATATTTTGTTTAATGAGCAAATCCTGATTCTTTATACCATAAACAGGGTATAAAAAATACCGCATCATTGCGATTGTGAACGAGTTTGAAACCCTGTATTTTTGCATCATAAAAATAAACAAACCCATTAATACCTACTGTTATGGCAAAAATAGCAAAAAATCTGACCGAACTGATTGGAAACACTCCATTGGTTCAACTCTCAAATTACAGTTCCAAGAAAGGCCTCGAAGCCACTGTCATTGCAAAACTGGAATCGTTCAACCCAGCAGGTTGTGTGAAAGAACGTATCGCCCTGTCGATGATTGAAGATGCTGAAAAAGCAGGAATTCTGAAAGCAGGTGTGGAAATTATAGAACCTACCAGCGGAAATACCGGTATCGGTCTTGCCATGGTAGCCGCCATCAAAGGCTATAAACTGACGCTGACCATGCCCGAAACCATGAGTGTGGAACGCCGCAACTTATTAAAAGCATTCGGAGCCAACCTGGTGTTGACACCGGGAGCCAACGGGATGAAAGGTGCCATTGCCCGTGCATTGGAACTTCGCGACGAAAATCCTGCTTCGTTTATTCCACAACAATTTGAAAACGCAGCCAATCCGGCCATTCATAAAAGTACTACCGGTCCCGAAGTCTGGAACGACACCGATGGCACAGTGGATATTTTTGTAGCTGGTGTGGGAACAGGCGGAACCGTGAGCGGTGTGGGTGCCTATTTGAAAGAAAAGAATCCGAACATCAAAATCGTGGCTGTTGAACCTGCCGACTCTCCTGTACTTTCAGGCGGAGCACCCGGACCTCACAAAATTCAGGGTATCGGCGCGGGGTTTATTCCTAAAAACTATGATGCAAGCGTGGTGGATGAAATTATCCAGGTAAGCAACGACAACGCGATTCTTACTTCACGCCAGTTGGCACAAGAAGAAGGATTGTTGGTTGGTATTTCTTCCGGAGCTGCCGCTTATGCCGCAACCCAGTTGGCTTTACGTCCTGAAAACAAAGGAAAAGTAATTGTCGCTTTATTGCCTGACACCGGCGAACGTTATTTATCAACATTGCTTTATGCATTTGAAGAATATCCGCTGTAAACAACAGTAAGCTGCAAACATAAAAAGTAAGAGGCAGAAAATGTTGCTCTCATTAGGTGACATTTGCCTCTTACGCTACATTATTATTAAGGTATAAATTAGAAAACAACAATCATTATGGCAGGATTTTCAGCATCATTTCACAAAGCATTGGCTAAAATATTGAACATAAAACAAACGAAAGAAACAACAAATAAAGAAGAAGAAATTATGGCAACAAATGAATTGAAATTCGAGACGCTGCAGGTGCATGCAGGTCAGGTAGTAGATGGAACAACCAAAGCTCGCGCGGTTCCTATTTATCAAACAAGTTCTTACGTATTCGACGATGCAGCCGATGGAGCTGATTTATTCGCTTTACGCAAATTCGGTAATATCTATACCCGTTTGATGAACCCAACTACCGACGTATTCGAAAAACGCATTGCTGCTTTGGAAGGTGGAGTAAATGCATTGGCTACCTCATCCGGACAGTCGGCTCAGTTCATTGCCCTGAATAATATTATTGAAGCAGGCGACAATTTCGTTTCTACTTCTCACCTTTACGGAGGAACCTACAATCAGTTTAAAAATCAGTTTAAACGTCTCGGCGTAGAAGTAAAATTTACAGCCGATGATAAACCGGAAACTTTCGAAAAACTGATTGATGATAAAACAAAAGCACTTTATCTGGAAACCATTGGAAATCCCGACTTGAATATTCCCGATTTTGAGGCTGTAGCTGCCATCGCTGACAAATATGGTATTCCATTAATTGTGGACAATACCTTCGGGGCCGGTGGAGCTATTTTCCGTCCGTTGGAACATGGAGCAAGTATCGTGGTAGAATCAGCCACCAAATGGATTGGCGGTCATGGGACTTCATTGGGTGGAGTAATTGTTGACAGCGGTAAATTCAACTGGGGCAATGGTAAATTCCCTGCTTTCACTGAACCATCGGACAGTTACCACGGATTGGTATTCTGGGATGTATTTGGTTTCGACGGTCCGTTTGGTAACATTGCTTTCAACATTCGCGCCCGCGTAGAAGGCCTCCGCGACTGGGGTAACACAATTAGTCCGTTCAACTCGTTCCTGTTATTACAAGGATTGGAAACACTTTCATTGCGCGTCGAACGTCATGTTCAGAATGCACTGGAACTGGCAACCTGGTTGGAAAAACATCCACAAGTGGAATATGTCAACTATCCTGGGCTGAAAAGCAGTCCGTATCATGCATTGGCAACAAAATACCTGAAACGCGGTTTCGGTGGTGTTCTTTCATTCAAACTGAAAGGCGAACCTGAAAAAGCCGATGCCTTGATTAACAGCCTGAAATTAATCAGCCACCTGGCCAATGTTGGCGATGCCAAATCATTGATTATTCACCCGGCTGCCACCACCCACGAACAACTTTCACCGGAAGATAAAGTTTCCGCAGGTGTATTCCCCGGGCTACTCCGTATTTCGGTGGGTATTGAAAATATTATCGATATTAAAGCGGATTTGGAACAAGGTTTCGCTGCGATAAAATAAAGCAGGTATTGGTTAGTATAGTTAGTGAAAAAGCATCCAGATTTCTCTGGATGCTTTTTTTATATCTTCAATTAATTTAGGAGTCTAAAAAGTTTCAAATAACAGGATTTTCTTTTATCTTTGAGCTCTTTTAAGTTTAATATTTATCGCATGAAGTGGTTGAAACCCGTTAAATTAATTCTGATATTATTGATTTTTTCGTCGTGCAATATATTATTCGACATTAAAGACGAGAATAACTTCGTTAAGTGTACTTCAGGATGCTACAACATAAAATTTGATGGGTCAATTATTGATAAAGTCACAAATACACCTGTAAAAAACACTCCTGTAACTTTAAACTGGATAAATCCTACTTGTACAACCTGTCCCGAAAACATCATTGATGTTCAATACAGTAAAGACTCCGGCAATTTTTCATTTACAAATTCAATTGATACAAGCTATTTCTCGCATGGATATCACTTAAATATCTCCATTCCTGAAAAAAGTGAATATATTATTTTTCCTCAGCAAAAGATCTTCTCGGTTTACAACCCTAACGACAAGATTTTAAAAAGCCTGAAATATGAACTTTATCCAAAAACTCAGCTATTGATTCAAACTGTTCGGGAGAAAACGGATGTTTTTGATACATTTATAGTGGGACATGCGTTTCGGAAAGATGTTGGATTTACTGATAGAACTATCAGAAAAACCTCTAATCTATATGATTATCCCCTGAATGATTCCTTTAATGTGGAAACTTCTGCAGATATAAAAACCTACATTACCTGGACAAAAGTCAACCAAACGGTTCGCACCATAAAAACAGATTCAATTATTTGCAAACGGGATATAATCAATACATACAAAATAACGTATTAAAATCATGTATTCCAATAAGTTGACAAAATAAATGTTCCGTATTTATCAACTCAAAGTTTTCAGAATTTTGAACCCTTCCTCCCAGTCACCATGCCCGGATAAGTCATTTATATGTCCGGCCTTCCCGATATTGATAAAGGTACTGCCCCAATTTTGAGCGTATAATTCGGCTTTCTCTATAGATGCCCACGGGTCGTTGGTACTTGCAACAAGTATAGTTTCAAAATCCAGCTTTTTCATCGGGATTTGTTCAAACAATTTCTTTTGAAGATTCAACTCCAACAGATCAACATCAGGTGGTGCAACGAGCAAAGCCGCTTTAATCTTTTTGTCATAGCGGGCTGCCCATTCTGCAACAGTCAGACACCCCAAACTGTGAGCCACTAATACCACCGAATCGGGATTATAACCTGAAATAGCCTTTTCGATAGTCGTTGCCCACTCACGTATATCCGGATTGTTCCAGTCATTTTGTTCAACCCGTTGAAATTTTGAATTTTTCTTTTCGAACAACGATTGCCAGTGGTTTGGTCCTGAACCACCGAGTCCGGGGATAATAAAATAATTAATCATGCTTATACCTTTTATATTGCAAAGGTAATTCAGTGAAACGCATTATAAAATACTGTATTTCGGGCATTTTTTATACCCTATAAATGGTATAAAAAAAGAAGTTGAATTATCGGAACAAGAATCCCCTACTTATAATGAACCATCAGTAGGGGGTTCAATATTTCAATTTCTTCTATTTCTTTTTTCCTAAATGCAGGGAAGAGATATCCAGCAAAAACAGAGATAAAGTTCTGTCGCCGGGTTTATTGCCACGGCTCGAAGAGAATGCCACTAACTTGCCGTCTGGAGAGAAAGTCGGGAAGCCATCGAAAGCATTGTTATAGGTAATTCGTTTTTCTTCCAGTGTTTTGAGGTTTAATAAAACGATTTCAAAATTATGCGGTGGAAATACTTTTACATACAACACGTGAATGCCGTCGGGTGCTGGAGCCGGTGCCCAGTGTGTTCCTTCTTCCGTGGTGATTTGTTTCAGGTTGCTGCCATCTTCGTTGATCGTGAAAATCTGCATGGATTTACTGCGGTTTCCTTCCTCCGATTTTTTCCACGCACGAAACACAATGGTTTTATTATTCGGCAAATAAAGTGCTCCACCTTCCTGCCAATCAGGTGTAAAAGTGATTTGCTTTTGATTGCTGCCATCCGGATTCATTGTCCACAAATCCATTTTTCCATCCGTCTGACGTCCGAAAAGAATTTTATGTCCATCAGGAGCATAGGTCACTTCCGCATCGTATTGTTTGTTGGTGGTAAGCCTTTTCACATTATTTCCATCCAAATCGGATGTATATAATTCAGCTCCTTGCGGATAATTCTGCGGATCGGAGAAACTTCCTGCCGGTAAATCCAGGTTATTTTTGGTGGAAGTCCATATTAATCCTTTGCCATTCGGATTAAAATAGGAGCAGGCATCCGAACCTTTGTCATTAATACGTTTGCGGTTTGTGCCGTCAATGTTGATGGTATAAACGTGATATTCAGCATCACCTTCTTCTTTTCCATTGTAAATAAGCGTTTTTCCATCAGGCGAAAAATAGGTTTCGGCACCACTTGTAACATTCGGTATTTTCCAGATTTTAAATTCTTCTTTCGGAAGTGAATCAGGTTTAGCACTCGGCGGTTGTGCATTTGCAAAAGTGAAAGCGAAACCCAGTATCAATGCAATAATAATATTCTTTTTCATTTTTCTAAGTATTTATAAATTTACAACTAAATCAATTTTTTCTCCTTTACGCAATACAGTAACTCCCACGATATCTTTAGCTTTCAGTTGGTTCAACCGGAACATGTAATCCTGAATGTTGGTTACCGGTTTGCCATTGATAGCCACGATAATATCACCATTTTTCAAACCGCCTTTTTCAGCCGGTTTTCCTTTCAATACCAGTTCCACTTTCAAGCCTTTATTATCGGACGAAGCAAAATCGGGCATAATTCCCAATGTAATTTTGTATTTACGGTTTCCTACACTTACTTTCGGACCGGCTTCGCGGAATGTAAGCGTAGAATCCGAGTTTATAAGCGTATTGGCTAAATCATAAGCATAATTATCAACTACTTTCAATCCTTCGTAATTAATTTTATCGGCTTTGTCGGATGGAGTATGATAATCCAAATGCACACCGGTTGTCAAGAAGAAAACGGGAATGTTTTTAGAATAAAATGATGCGTGATCAGATGGTCCGTAACCTTCGGGAGAAAAACTCAACTTCAATGGTTTGCCAACTGCCAGTTTTTTTAATAGCGGTTCAGCACCAACCGAAGTTCCCGTTCCCGATATTTCCAGGGCTGAATCCGGTTTCAACCGTCCCACCATATCCAGGTTGATATATGTTTTAATAGACTTTACATCTACCGGTAAATGGTCGGTGAAATAACTTGAACCTAAAATTCCTTCTTCTTCGCCACTAAATAATACGAAAATTACACTGCGTTTCAAATTCTTACGTTCGGCGTAGAATTTATCAGCCAGACTAAGAATAGCGGTAACGCCCGAAGCATTATCGTCGGCTCCGTTATGGATTGCAAGTGTATCCGGTTTACGTGATCCGGTGCCGGGTCCGCCAAAACCTAAATGGTCGTAATGTGCTCCGACAACAATATACTGGTCTTTATATTTCGGGTTTTGCGATGGCAGGAAACCAACGACATTACGGGTTGTTACCAGTGTTTGTGAAACTTCGGTGTGAGCGTTTACAGCCGTTTCCAAGTCAAAACTTACGGGTTGTTTTAGCTTTATCAGTTTCTTCTCCAGATTGGCTATTTTAAGCTCAGGATTTCCAAAAAGGCTGTCAACAATAACACGTTTCACTTGCAAAACCGGTATTTCAACAGAACCTTCGTTGTTGTGCAAATTCACCAGTTCGTCGTTTTTGTCAAAATTCACTCCCGAAACAAAAATAACTCCGGCAGCACCTTTGTCTTTGGCCAACAATACTTTGTTGCGGTCGTTTGCATAATTCCGGTACACGGATTTTGTACTGTCGATATACGGCTCTCCACGAAGCAAAAGTACCCATTTGCCTTTTACATCCACGGTGCTGTAATCGTTCCATTTAATGCCATCCTCATTAATATCAAAACCATAACCGGCAAAAACCACCGGCGCATTCAAACTGGCTGACCCTGAATAAGAGAATGGAGTAAAATTGTCGCTTACTTTTCCGGTAAAACCGTTCCACCCAAAAGTGTTGGTTGTTCCCAAATGAACGCCGGTTACCATTTGAAATTCCTGAAAACCATTCTTATTGAACAACTCCAGTTGACTATTTTTCAAACTGGCGGCAATATAATCGGCTGCTTTTTTATCGCCTTCGCTTCCAGGATATCGACCTTGTAATTCGTCGGAAGCCAGGTAATAAAGGTCCTTTTTTAATTTTGAAATAGCGATTTCATTCTTGCTTTGACCTGCTGCCGAAGCGATAAACAGAAAACAAATGAAAGCTGCAATACTTGATTTTAGTCTCATAATGATATAATTTACTTGTTTAGAAATTTACTATTGAAAATGTCGGATAACCATATTGTGCATTGGCATTAATATAACCTGTAAATTCAAGTTTTACCAGTTTATCCGATTTTGTTTTAATAAAATAATATAAGTTGGGCACTACGCGGTACGGATTGTTGTCAGCACTGTTATAATCTTTCCAGTCGTAACCAATTGCATCTTTATAATTGCTGAATTTTAAACCCGTTGTATCTTTTGCCAAAGCTGCGTAGAAATCCGATTTCCATACTTTTGCTATTTTTACCACCGGATAATTGCTTATTACACCGCGGACGGTGTATGGAGTCGGAACTCCGGCATCCGTAAAAATAATGGTACGGTATGTGCCGGCGGCAATATCCCATTTATTCTTTAGCGGCTCAATTAGCAACGTTTCTTTCGGTTTGTCGAACGAATAATAAACATACCGGTAAGCATTATCTTTATTGATAGTAATTGTATCGGTGATGTTGTTGGCCGGATTGGCTGTAATAAACACGACACTATTATCCGTCAGTTTTTTAAATGCAATTTTCTTCTGAATGGTGTACGTTCCGTCACCGTTGTTATTGCCTAACAGGTAAACCTGATTGGTGTATTGATAATTCCCGACCGTTCCCGAAACCCATTTCCCGATAGCTGTCGAATCAGGATTTCCCGAAGAAACATCGAATGACCAGTTTGGAACGGTGGTAGCTGAGTAATCAGCCGAAAAATCAGTTTTGCCTGTAGAATATATTTCTTTAGAATTGGCTGCATTCACTAAGACATGAAAACCTTCGGGAGAAGCTTCAAAAGCCAAATCCCATGAAGAGATAAGTGCTGTTTTCACCACTTTCAACGAATCCAAATCGATATAGGAAAAATAATTGTAAATGGTGTAGGGATTAGAAATAATCAATGTTTTGACATTCTGATTAGCCTTACTTTCAATGATTTCCATTTCCTCATCAGCCTTAAAGCAAGAAGTCAGACTAAAACTCACGCATAAAAACAACAGGGCTTGTAAGAAAAATCGTTTTGTTCCATTAAATGGAAATTTCAATATCGTTTTCATTTTAGTTTAAATTATATGTTAGTTTAGCGTAAAATGTGCGTCCATAACCCACTAATCCGGCACTACCGGCAGTAGTTGAGTTAGAAGTAATATTAACACGGGTATTGTTGAAGGCATTCTTTACACCAACTCCCAATTCAATTTTTCTTTTTAATAATTTCTTGTTGATTTGTACGTCTAAATTATGATAACCACCTGCCAGTCCTTCACTTGAAATGGTCATAGTACCATCATTCATTCTCAGAGCATTGTAAACAACAAAATCACCGTAGTATTTATAATTCACCGAAACTCCGAAATCATATTTTTTGTTCTGATAATTAAGACTTTCTGTAAAGTCCTTGCTGTAAAAGAATCCACCCAAATCCTGCATTTTGGACACAGCTAATAAACTCACACCTGTTTCGGAAGTAAACTCTTTGGATAATTGATATTTAACTGTAAATGAACCTCCAAAGTTTTTATACAAGTCAATGGGCAAATTGTCCAGATAAGCCTGTAACGGATTGTTCGGATCCTGAATATAATCAATTTTATTTTTCATTTGATTGTAAAATCCGGTCAGCCCGAAATCAAGCATACCTTTAGTCAAAGGCAGATTGTAACTTACTGCCGCATTGGCATTGTTTGAATATTCAGCTTTCAGGTTCGGATTTCCATATACTAAATGGTCGAGTGCTGTGAATTTAAAATACAATTCTTTCAGTGTCGGCGAGCGGAAACCTTTGGCATACGACACGCGGAAAGACCAATGACTATCAGGATTGTACTTAGCATTGATTGAATAAACAATAGGGGCAGCAAATAAATTATTATAAATGAACCTGACTCCCGGTTGAATAGATAATGTACTGATGGGTGAATATTTCAGATTTAGAAAACCAGCTATGTCTGTCATATCTTTTGTACCAAAATCGGCTAAATCAATTGCATGATCCAGATTGACATCTGGTCCGGCAGTGAATTCCAGTTTATCAATAGCGGTATTCGACCATATTCCACGAAACAGAATCGAATTTATCTTTTGTAAACTTTGATTGTCAACGCCATCTGTTGTTTTTTGTAATAAAGTCAGGTCATTTTTGTACGTAACCAGCGAACGGGAATAATTGGTGTAAGAACCAACCAGATTCAAGACATTTTTATTCAAATTGAGTGTATATTCTGCCTTGTTTACAAACCTTTTGGTATAATTGTACGCATCATTTGCAACAGCATGATAAATAAGGGTTGAATCTGTTTGAACTGGTGTTCCATCCTTGCGTGGCGAACCTAAAATCACGTAGGTTTCATCAAAATAAGAACTTGATAATTTAAGTTTAAATTTCTTAGTAGTGTAAATATAATTGGCATCAAAGTTATATTGCAAACTTGGTTTCCAAGTATTTACACGAATAGGATCGCCCGCAAGCGCAGTTCCCTGAAAGAAATTCCGGCTTGCAGTAAAATTAAACACATGACTTACATTATGAAATGAAGCAGAAACGTCAGCATTGTATTTGCCAATAGTTTCGTAATAAAAGTTTGCTTTCAATTCCAGCGGTTTCTTCGAATTTTCTTTGGTAATAATATTAATTACGCCACCCATCGCGTCACTTCCGTAAATTACGGACATTGGACCTTCTACAATTTCTACATGATCAACATTCTGTAAGTTCAACTGATTCAAATCAATATTACCGTTTACCCTACCCGAAACCGGAACACCATCAATCAGAATTTTAACATACTGACCCGACAGTCCCTGCATGCGGACTGATGAACCCAACGTTCCGTTTTGTTCAACCCGGATGCCACTTTGAGTGGAAAGCAATTCTTCGAGATTATTGGCACCGCGGTCTTTTATTTGAGCATTGTTAATCACTTCGACTTTATAAATTGACTTATCACGGCGTTGCGGTTGAGCTGTACCTGTAACAATTAAATCGTTCAAATCTACTGTTGTTGAAGAAAGATAAATCAATTTTAATTTAGTGGGTGAAATAGTATCAATTACACTTTTATATCCCATTATTGAAACAGAAAGCGTAGATGTTGACTTTATTATTTTATGAATCTCTCCTTTTTCATTTGTAACATCAGCCGATTTTTCTTTTTCATCGGAACTTTGAATACAAACAACCGCATAAGGTATTGGTTCAGAAGTGGTTTTATCAAGCACTCTAATGAGTGTTTGCCCACAAACTTCAAATCCTGCGAGAAACAACAATATAAGTACACTCCAATATTTCATCATATTTACCTTGTTAATCATCAAAAAGTAGTCTGATAACAGAAAAATAGTTTCTCTGCTTCAGACTACCTAAAATTTAAATACTAATTCAATTTTTTTACTTCAAAAAGAGTTACACCAGTAGCATATTTAAATGCTGTGAATTTGAGTTGATAGTAATCACCATCAATCGATTTCACAAAGTAATACGGGTTAGAAATTACATATGCACTTCCGTTGAATGATTTCCAATCAAAGCCAATATTGCTCACTTTTTTGGTGAAAGTTGCAGAAGTGTAAACTTTTGTTGAGTCTGCACCCACCAGTTTTACGCTGGAAACTCCTTCATTAGTCAAAATTCCGGTTACCAGCGGATAAGCAGGTAATTTTGAATCGTATTTTGTAAAGACAAAGTCCCATGTTGTTTTATCGGGTTCTCTGTCGATAACTGTTTTATTTACAACAGAATAATAAATGAAGTTTTTGGTTGGATATGAAGCCGGAGTAATTGTTACTGTTTCTGAAGCAGCATTGGCAGCTAAATCTGCAATTTTAAATGTAAATGCATAAGTTGTTGAATTTCTGCTGATAATAGCAATTTTCTTATAAGCTCCTGTGGCTAATTTCAGAATATAAACTGAATCACCTGCAACATCATGTGTATTTCCATTGTAAATACCCCAACCCTGATCGTAAGGATTTGTTGGTGAAACATTTTGCTCAAATGCACTATAATTATACCACGAAAGTGAATCAAAGCTTGTTGCCAGATTTTTCTTGTTGTCCAAAGCTGCTGCCTTGTCAAAATCTGCAATGGCACCGCCTTTCCAAACAAACAAGGAATCTTTGGTTCCGCTGTTGATCAAAATCGAAACACTTTTTGAAATGGTAGCAAAAGCCAAATCCCATTCTGCTCTTGGTTCGGTTTTCACCACTCCGTTTTTCAAACTGTAATACACATCATTTGCATAACCTGCTCCTGATACCAAACTGTCAGCTTTAGCCTTGTTTACAGGGGGTACTACTACATCGTCATTTTTACATGACGCCAACACTACAGCTACTGCTACTACTAAAAAAAATAATTTACTTTTCATACTCTAAAAATTTTATGTTATTAAATAAATGAATTTAATTGGGGTTCCTGCAATTCAAAACATACGTTTCAAATTGTAAATCAGAAATAACTAAAATATTGGAAAATTAAAAATGGAAGATGTAAATGATCAGCGCATAATGCAGCACATCATATAAGATGGTTGGCAGCGCATGACAAGGAAACGTTGGCATTCTTTTTCAGAATTGTTTCCTGATTGATTGATTTGGAGAAAAAGTGGAAGAAAAAGTGTTGTGAATGTCACCTTTGACAGGTGCAACTGCTCGCGAATTGAAAATTCGTGAAACCAGATGAAATTTCTAAATAAATGTGCTAACTTTGCCATACAATTTTTTAATTGTAGCGGGTGTTCCCTGATTATGTTTGGCGACGGAAAAGGGGATACTCGCTTTTTTTATATACCTATGTGATCTGTTTTACACTAATTATGTTCAATTTCGAACCTGTTTTAATTTCGGTTTTAGAAATATAAATTGAACTCTTACCTTATTTAAAGCCAAAATTTATTTGTTTTTATTTTGGTTTATTATCACTCTGCAAAAATAGATGAGTTATGCAATACCCGAAATACCATCGGCATGGCATATTTTATACCCTGTTTATGGTACAAAAGCAAGATTTTGTACTTTAAATGCTTAAAAATGTAAAAAAATGTACGGAGAGGAAGAAAAGAATATCAAATATCTATTTTTATATACTCAGTGATTAAACAATAGAATCAACTTTGAGAAAACAAGAAACATGAAGCTGTCTCAAAAGGTTAGTTTAATTTCTTTAATATTTCAAAATTGAGAATTAGCGGTTTTTAATACCGGTAGGGTTTAAATGGAAATTTATTGAGTTTATAAACGAGCATTAACTCGTGTGTTCCGATTGAACTGCGGCTGATCCCACTTACATTGAAATCGTAACTGTAGGATAAGTGCATGTTTTCATTGAAGTTGAATCCCAGAATCACTCCCATTTCAGTTTTTGTCCGGTAAAATAATCCGGCCTGAAACACATCCGATTCCTGATCAAATTTAAAGAAAGTGGTGATATTAAACTCCATTTGGTAGAGGTCGCCGTATTTGATTCCACAAACACCATATTGAAGGTCGATCGGGTTTTGGGTTTTCTTCCGGTACATGGCGTACACATAATCCGTATTAATCTGAAGTTTATTTTCTTTGAAAAGTAAAGAGTACATATTCTGCCCCGAAACTCCGATTCGCCAGGATTTATCAAGAAATTCCACTCCTAAATCCGCATTAAAGTTATTCTGATTCAGCAGGTTTTCGTACAAAGCCGGATCGTCGGAAGTCATCATACTCACCTGTGTTTTGTCGTATGACAGACATTGGTAACTCCCGGCAACTCCCAGGGTCATTTGCCAGTTTCGATCCAGATTGACATTGAATGAATACGACAAATTGACATTTGAAACAGAGTTATATCCCAGTTTATCTGCAAAAACCTTTAATCCGAACTGTGTTTGTATTTTAGGAATATAGATTGTAGCCGTAGCAAAGAAGGTACTTGGCGAACCGGGGAAACCAAGCCATTGCTTCCGGGCAACCATGCTGAATTGTGCCTGATATTCATCATTTATCGATGCCGGATTTACAAAATACGTATTATCCCAGTAATTATTCAACCGTATGTTAGATTGGGCAACCAGCAAAATGGTCGCCAATGAGAATAACACTATGGACATGAATCGTTTCATAAATTGAATTTCGAATTACCTGATAACTCTCACGTATCCCGATTTTGTTTTAGTTCCTGTTTCACTTGGATAATAAACCACAAAGAAATAAATATCATTGGCAACCGGATTTCCATGATATTTTCCATCCCAGCCGTCACTACCTTCATACAGAGTTGCACCATTGCGGTTATACACTTTTATATCCCAGGTTGGAAGGAAATAATCGTTGATACCATCACCGTTAGGGCTGAATGTATTGGGGAATTCCGGTGCTGTAATCCAGATTCGTTTCGTTACCTTTTCGCTACAGCCATTTGGATTAATTACTTTCAGTTTAATGTCATAGTATCCTTCTTTATTGACGTGATAAACGTGTTCAATGTGATCGCCCTGTCCAACGGTACCATCGCCAAAATCCCATACGTATTGAGAATAGACAATATATTCGCTGGATAACTGAGTCGGCGAACCATCCGGTATAATTTCGGTTTTATCGCTTTGAATGGTGTAATTATATAAATCGTTGCTCGAAGTGACAAAATACAACGTGTCTTTACAACCTTGCACGGAAGTTCCGATCACACTGTAATCGGCAGTTTGTTTTACCACAATGCTGTCGCCGGTATTTCCGTTGCTCCATTTATAGGAATTAGCTCCGCTCACATGCAAAACCGTGGAATCGCCTTCGCAATATTTCGGTTCTCGATCCAGCGTTAATGGTGAAATCTGGTTGACAAAAACATTTTCTTCAAATGTGGTTCCGCAAGTGCCGTTAGAAACAGTCATTCGCACTTTGTAAATACCGGGTTTCTTAAAACTATGAAGCGGAGTCATCGATTTGGCAGTTTCACCATCACCAAAATCCCATGAATACACATAATTAATGGCATCAATATGTGCATCAGCTGCAATAAACTGATACATAAATTTACTGCATTGAACAAGGCTGTATTCAATTCCTACCTTGGGCAAATCTACATTAAACATATAAGTTGCCGTGCAACCCAAACTATCGGTAACCACCAACGTGATGACGCTGTTCTGGCTTGTTTCCATGATTTCACTTTTAGTTTTAGAAACCGTGCCGGAACTCCATATTATTTTATAAGGTGAGAAACCGCCCGAAATCTGAGCTTCGCAAATCATCTTCAGGTTATCCAGTCCGCAATCGTATTCAGTTCGCGTGTTTACTCCAACCTTCAATGGTGAAGGACGGAACACTTCAAATTCGGCGGATTTGGAACAACCGACGGAATCGGTCACAATCACAGAATATTTCCCGGCCGGAACATTGATAAGATCTTTTTTAGTACTGCCATTCGACCATTTGTAAGTATAAGGTAACGTTCCACCCTGTACATTCAGGTTTATTACTCCGCTGCCGGTAATGTCACAATTGTAAGCATTTGTTACATTGGCGGTAATTTCAATTTGCGATGGTTCTGAAATCATAAAACTTTCGGTAATATTACATGGGGCTCCATCGTGTAAGGTAACGGTATAAATACCCGGACCTAAATGATTTCTCGGATTTCCGGCAGTCGGATTATCCTGCCAAATAAGCGTAACCGGTTTAAGTCCGCCGGTAATATTGAGGTTAATACTTCCGTCGTTAGCACCGTGACACGATACATTTTTAATAACAGGCTGAATGGCAAAATCAGCTTCTTTAATACTTACATAAGCTGTTTTCTGACAATTGTTGGCATCAGTTACAATAATAAAATAGTCTCCTTCCGATAAATTCTCCTGCGATATTCCGCTTCCGAAGTTGCTCCATTCAATATTGTATGGTTTTGTCCCACCGGTAATATTCAACGTAATGGAAGCATCTTTGGCTTCGTAGCAACTGATAGGATTTGTTTTAGTCTCAACTATCAATTCATCCGGTTGAGATATTGTTACGGGAAGTATTTTCGTACAACCGTTTTTATCGGTGACAGTAAGTTGATAAATACCGGCAACAAGGTTAGTCAGATTTTGTTGAGTGCTTGAAAATTTATTTAGTCCTGACCATGAATAATTGTAACCAAGAACACCTGTTGAAACTTCGATTGGTGTACCGCCGGAAACTTCAACAGATACAGCACCCGTGGATTCGCCAAAACAATTCAGATTGGTTTGTTTCGTTACTTTTACAACCAATGGCTGAGGTTCTGAAATTTTATAAGATACCGGTTTGGATGAACATCCACTTGCATCCAAAACAACCAGCGTGTAATCAGCCGGTGTCAGATTCGTTACGTCTTTGGTAGTTGCAAATGAAACGCCGTTCTTCTTCCAATCATACGTGTAAGGTTGTTTTCCACCAGTTACCGAAATCGAAACTTGCCCGTTTGCACCATTATTGCAATCAATATCCTTTTTATTGTCTGTCGAAATTATCAATTCTGTCGGTTCACTTACGGTAAAAGAATTTGTTACCGGACATCCGCCGGCATCTGTTACTGTGACGGTATAATCACCGGGCAACAGTTTTGAAACATCTTTCGTGGTAGCCGTAAAATTGTTCGGACCAGTCCATGCGAAATTGAACGGATTTGTGTTGCTAAATGGTAATCCACCAACGATATTGAGTTCAATGGAACCGTTATTCGCCCCGAAACAGCTTACATTATTTACTACGGCATTTGTTTTAATTGTTGGGATAACCAATACTTCAACTGTAAAACTATCGCCGGGACAAGCGCCTGAAATCGGAGTTATTGTATATGTTGCAGTTGCCAGACTGTCGGTAATATTGGTCAGTTTTTGGTTGATGACCGATACCGGGATTGGTTGTTCGCTATATCCCCTAATTGAATTGGCCGGGCTAATCACCGGATTTGACCATGAATACAAAGTTCCTTCCGGCACCACATCGCCGTTGGAATTTATTGGTGTTACTGTAAAATCCGATCCGTTGCAAATCGATATTTTTTTAGAATTAATTTTTGAAACCGGATTTACAGTTATTCTGGCCGGTGTGGTTATTAAAGTTGAACAACCGCCATTTGAAAACGAAATAATGCAGTAATAATACGTTGTTCCGATTGTTGAACATGTTGGTTTAAATGTTTTTTCATTCGCACCCGGAATTATCGTTCCGTTTTCATTTGAATTTGAAGAATTAGAATACCATTGAAAAGTGGGCAAACCTGCACCATAAAGATAAGTGACAGATAACGGTTCGGTATCCTCATTTAAACAAACCACTTTCGATAGCGGTTGTGCCGTAATAACCGGAACCGGATTTACTATTACTTCAGACGCTGAGCTTGTCACACCACAATTTAATCCGTTTAACTGGGAAATTGAGCAATAATAATACGTTGTGCCAATTAAATTGGTAGTTGGTTTAAATGTGTTGAAAACTGCCCCCGGAATTAATGAACCGGAAATATTATCATTGACGGTATTCGAATACCATTGATATTGATATGTACCTAATCCGCCGGTTGCATTAACCGATAAATCCGAAATCGGAACATTCTGACATGTTACCTGATTCGGAATTGGCTGAACATCAATAACAGGATCGGAAACAACTTTTATTTCCGCAATGTCACTCGTTGAAGAACCACATCCATCTCCCGACATCGTGAGTTCTACAAAGTAAAAGTAGCTTCCGGCTTCAGTAAATGCGGGCGGTGTATACGTTGGATAAATTGCACCTTCTATTGCTTTTGCACCAACTTTTGAATCTGTATTATTTGCAAACCATTGATAAGCCGGTGTTCCCGAACCACCGCTAAATTCAAAACTTAAAGCAGAACTGATTGTGCCTCCAATACAGATATTTTGAAGAGGCAAAGGCTGTTGGGTTATAATAGCAGCATCATTTACAGCAATTATTGCTACTTCCGAAGTTACACTTGAACAGATTCCTGAAGGAAGCGAAATAGTGCAATAGTAATAAGTTGTACCCGGTATGGCTGTCGAAGGCAAATAAGTGTTGGTTGTTGCATCTGGTATAATTTTTCCACCGGAATTTGAATTTATTTTATTTGAAAACCACTGATAAGTCGGGCTGCCGGCACCATAGGCATATTCAACTTTTAAAGGTTCGACAATTCCACTCGGACAAATATAGCTTGAAACAGGTTGTTTAATTATGGCCGGACCCGGATTCACCTTAATCTGAAATTTTTCAGAAAGTCCTGTATTACTTACTCCCTCGTAGGTATAGGTCGGGGTTACAGTAATGGTTGCTACCTGCTGAACTGTATCTTTATTTTCAATATTGAAACCGGAAATAGTACCTGTTCCTGAAACTTGTAATCCAAATAGAGGATTATCATTTGTCCAGCTATAGATTGTAACACCTATTGAATTTTTAGTTTCAAAAATAATATCCGAAGTTTTAATTCCATTGCAAAATTCCAAATTGGAGAGCGGATTCACTCCTGCTGTTGGTAGCACGGTAATTTTAAATATTTTAGAATCTCCTACACTTTGTTTTTTACTGTTTTCAAAAATAGGAGAAACCGTAACGATAGATACAAGTGGCGCGTTTGTATTATTTTGGGCAATAAATGAACTGATATTTCCTACACCATTCGGGGCCAAACCTATTGAAGTATTGTTATTTGTCCAGTTATAGGTTGTTTTACCACCGGTTCTATTTGTTGTAAAATTTATTTCTGATGTATTTTGCCCGTTCGATAAAATCGTGTCATTGGGTTGGTTCAAGTCACCGGATGGATTTACTGAGATTGTAAATGTCTTTGAATCTCCTTTACAGCCGGTTTTTGACAATTTTGGAGTAACCGTAAGATTTGCAGTTATCACTGAATTTCCACCATTTTTAAGGATAAATTCTTCGATATTACCCGAACCTGATGCAGCAAGACCAATTTCGGGATTATCATTCGTCCATTCAAAAACGGCATCTTCAGTTCCTTCAAATTCTATTTCGTCGGATAATTGTCCGTTATTTTTCAATTGATTTTCAACTTGATTTACAACCGGTACTGGATTTACTGCAAATTGATTGCTGGTTGCAACTGTCGATCCGCATTCATTTGTAACTTTCAATGTAACGCTGTAATTTCCAACTGAATTATATGTAATCGTACCCGGGTCAACTGTATTTGCAGATTCAGGATTTCCACCGGGGAAGCTCCATTCGTAGCTTAGCAATCCATCTGATGGAACGCAAGCATTTATCACTGCTGTTGGGTTGAAAGATCCGGCACCGCAGAAATCGGGAATCTTATTCAATGTAACTGTTGGTGGACTCTTAACAATAACAGTTTGAACCGAGTTAAAAGTTCCGCATGAATTTGTCATTGCTAATTGAATGGAATATTTACCCGGAGTTACAAAACTGAAAGAAGGACTGGCTGATTGTTTATTGGTTCCGTTTGTAAATGTCCAGTTGGCCGGAGCAGTTCCACAATTTCCTTCTTCGTAAGTCACCATCCAGTTTAAAGTAGATGTGCAGGTTTTTGATAAATCTGTTGTATTTTCAACTGAAACAGCCAATGGTGTACAGCCGGAATCAACAGTTTTAATGAATTGAGGACTTAGCGGAGCTTCTACACATATCGTTTTCTCAACCTGATCGTTGCCGCAACGTTTGGTATCTACCCGCAGTTTAATTTTATAAACACCCGGGACAGTGAACATCGGACAAATTACATCCGAACCTTTCACCCAAAGATTTGAATTATCCTGATCGAAATCATCTCCCAATGAACCGCTTACAAGCGTAAAACCCGTTGAAGGAGTGATGCTCCAAACCAATTTCGGAACAACTTTACAATTTGCACCTTCATTTACATAACCGGTTGTCGTATTGGTCAAAACAACTGAATTATTGGTTGCAACCGTAGCTTTTGGCACGGTAAAATTCACTTTTGGCGAAGTTGACACATAAATCGGGACAACGTTTACCGCAGTTACACCGCACATATTTGATGCAACAATACTCGCTGAAAACGAGTTTGGATATGGGGAAGTACCGTTGTAACTGGTTACTCCACAAGAAGTAGACAAAAATTCATGGGTAATAGCTGCTGGAGGTGGATGCACGAAAGTTTGTGATGGAGTTCCATCGTTAAAACTTACAGTGTAAGTGGTTCCGGGGGGATTATTTTCTGTTCCGGTAATTGGAAAACTTAAAGGTGTGTTGCTGCAATTATCCGTGTTGCCCGGACTTCCTAATGAAACTGCCGGATTTGAACCAACATAAATATCAAAGGGTTTTGTAAATGAACATCCATTTTGAGAATTAATGCTATAAGTCAGTTTCCAGGTACCTATTGCGTAAATGTGTTTTAACGAACTCCACGAAGTTGTTTGTACAAATTCAGATCCATCTCCCCAATCAATTGTGTAATTTGCATTCGTTGCCTTTGTGGAAGATATATTCGTAAAAGTGAGTTCTGCTATCGTATTGCTACACACTTTAAAAAATGATTTACCATCAACAACGCTTAATACTGCGCTCGAATTGATTGATAAATCAGGAATTTGATTGATGATTACCACAGCTGTTCCGGTTTGGGCAATTGCAACGCCAGATTTATCCTTAACACTAACCAATTTATAAGTTAAAGTGTCAGGCATTATTGTACTTACTGAAATCTGAACCGAAGTTTCAGTACCAACTGTTTGAATCGTTTTTTGAGTGACGCCATCAATCTGATAAGTGAAAGTATACGGTGTTACCCCCCCGAAGCCGGTCAACGTAATGACAGGATTTGGAGTAGAGTTTTGGCAAACAGAAGTAGTTCCTGTAATGGTTGCAGTTACACTTCCTGCATTTTCTAAGTTTTGATTGCCAATGCTCAGTTCATTTATTCCAAAACTATCGGCTGCAAAGGCAATTGCAATGTTGCCAATGACAATAATGAGTAAATGAATAATATATCGTAAAAGCGGTTTCATTTGTCTTTATTTCTCTTGCCATACTTATCAGGAACTAATCTTGATTTATGATAGGCAAATATAATAAAAACATATTATATCATTGATATTTAATTGTTTGTGGCATTTTTTGCTACTTAAACCAATTAATTACTACACTTAAATGACTTCTATGGTATACTTTTAATTCATCTTCAAGATAACAAAAAAAACATCATATTAATCGCATTTAAAACAGGAGCTTCACTATACAAATTTATTAAAATTAACAACAGCGGAGTAATTAATTTTATTTTACTGTAGCAATTTTTTCTTTTACATGTAAGAGTAATTTAAGATCAGATTTAACTTTATGAATTCTAACGATTTATTGTCTTTTCCTCAAGCTAAAATAGAATAAAAAACAAGAATAAAATAACTTTAATTAAACATTTTTAGCGAAGAGTATCCTTGTTTAAAGCCACATTATTGTCCTGATCGGCTAAATTTTCAGTTAAGCGGATAAAAAACAAACAGGCTGACTCCAATGGAATCAGCCCGTTTATTCAATTTATTAATTCTTATATTATTTCTCCGCTTCCAATGCATATTTTTGAAGCAGCATCATAAACGACTCCAAATTGCCCTGGCGCAATTCCCTGAAGTCGATGACTGGAAACTAAATGAAAACCTTCAGCCGATTTTCTTATTTTACCGGTTGTAAATTCAGGAGTATGTCTTATTTTGAAAGTAATATCAATTTCTTCTGTTGAATCCGGCCATTCATTCCCGGTAATAAAATGAAAATCACGCATCGAAAATTCATAACCATATTGTGCATCTGCATCGAATCCCTTTGATGCATAAACTATATTAGCTGCTACATCTTTCTTAATCACATACCACGGACCGCCTGAAAGTCCCAATCCTTTTCGCTGACCGACCGTATGAAACCAGTATCCCTTATGTTTACCCAACACTTTCCCGGTTTCAAATTCTACAATCGGACCTTCTTTTTCGCCTAAATAGCGACGAATAAAATCATTGTAATTTACTTTCCCCAGAAAACAAATCCCCTGACTGTCCTGTCGTTTTGCGCTTGGTAAATTTGCTTTATCAGCAATAGCTCTGACCTCATTTTTTATCAAATTTCCTACGGGAAACATAAGTTTTGAAACCTGAAGATGATTAATTTGTGCCAGAAAATCGGTTTGGTCTTTTATCGGATCTTTTGCAGTCGACAGATATGTTTTTCCGTTGATTTCAATTGTAGTAGCATAGTGCCCGGTTGCTGTTTTGTCAAACATCTTACCAACCCGTTCCTCAAAAACACCAAATTTAATCAACTTATTACACATGACATCCGGATTTGGTGTTAAACCTTGTTTCACTTTTTCAATGGTGTAACTTACTACATTATCCCAATAATCTTTGTGTAAATCAACAACTTCTAACGAACATCCATATTTTCTGGCAATAAGTGATGACATTTCTATATCTTCCTCCGAAGTACAATGCAATAATTCGTCGTCATCCATTCCAATCTTAATATAAAACAAGGTTGGAGTAATTCCCGATTCCTTTAATAAGTGAACAACAACTGAGCTGTCAACTCCGCCCGACAATAAAGTGGCAACATTCATCTATTTTCAAATAAATTAAATATAATATTCTGCTAAATCTACAATTCCAGCACGCATGGCATATTTTGTTGCTTCATGTACATTATTTACTTCAATCTTTCTAAAAATATTTTTTCTATGCGTCATGATAGTATGTACACTCACATTTCTTTTAGCTGCAATTTCCTTAGTAGTTTTTCCCAAAGCCATCTCTTTTAAAATTTCTTGTTCTGTAACTGTAAGAGTTTGTTTAGGGTGAGCTTGAAATAAATCTTTCGAGCTATCAATCAATAGATTAGTTACATGATTACAAATATACCGATTCCCTTTTAATGACTCTTTTAAGGCAGTCAGAATTTCATCCTTAGAGCTATCCTTCAATAAAACACTGAAAGAGGTTGTATTAAAAAGTAAGAATCTGAGAAATTCATCGCTAAGTTCGTCTGAGAATAAAATCCAGTCAGCTTTAACAAACCGTAATTGCAAAATGATCATCTCATTAACGCTTTCAAAATCAAATAAAGTATAGTCAAGAATTATCGTCGATTCAGGTTCTTCAATAAGAGACTGAATTAAATCACTTTTCTTATCAACCTCCCGAATACCTGAGACTTCTGCATGGTTTTCGAGTATAAAATGCCAACCTGCATTCGCGATGTCCTGGTTGTCTGCAAGAATAATATTTCTCATGTTGTAAATTTAATAACAGGAATCATGACGGTCTATGATTTTCACTGCAAAGTTACTGCTTTTTAAAAACTTAAACATTACAGAAATCAAAAAAGACGACTTAAAGCCGTCTTTTTTGAAAAATTTATGGTACTTATTGTCTGAAAACTTTATTCTCTTCTTAATATTCCCAAAGATCTTGTTCGAAATTCAACAATTCAGTTTCAATACGCTTTTGTTCTTTTCGAATTTTATCCGGATCAACTAGATATTGTAGTAACATTCTATTATTCATATTGCCATCACCCAATACGTAACTGGAATACAATTGTTGTGCAAAGAATTCATCATATGTAATTCGCTCAGTTTCATTTCCGTTTGGAATTACATATTGCTTTGCTAAATAAGGCCTTAGTTCATCAAATAAAAACCAGCATAATACTGAACTCTGGAAATAATACCATGAATTATTGTTTGTCCCTAAACTTACATTACTTTCTGTCAATGCATATAAAGGAGCTATCCCAATAATTTTTGTATATAATCTTGATGTATGTTTATCGAAAAAGACTATTTCTTGAGTTAAAAATTTCAATTGATCCTTAATGTAAGCAGGATATAAAAATTTACTTATATTAAGTTTTTTAGTAATTGGATCTTCGACAATCAATTGATCTTTCGTGACAGTTCTATTAACAGTATCATTTGTTACATAAACAAAAGTATTTTTCAAACTATCCTTTGGCATAACATTTTCGTACATAGGTTGAATATCCCTTTCAAGTTTATCATAAGCATTCAAATTACCATCAACAACTGCATCAAGAATCAATTTAAACAAACTTTTATATTGTTCATTGGGAATAGTCGGAAAATAGAGTTGATAATTTTGTTTATCCCTCATATCAATAATCCGGTATACAACTCTTGACCAAACCACATCATCCATTCTATGATTTACAATAGCAATTGTATCTGCCAATAAATTCATAGAAGTTGTTTGTAAAGCTACTGTACCATTTTTTTCAAAAAAGGGTAATTGTTTTGATTGTGCCCTTAATGACAGTGTTGAAACAGTTGCTAATATTAATAATGATAGAATCCAATATTTTTTCATATTGTTTAAATTTTATATGTAAAATTTTTTAGACTTAAAGTTGAATACTTATTGAACCTAAATCTCTCACCCTCTGATCCGGACCAACAGCTTTGATATTATTTATCATTAATATATCATTCTTAAGTAACTTATCAATAAAAGACGAGCTGAATCTTGATCCAGAAACCGTCTGAGGGGTTAAACCTCTGGCAATCATCGTAAATGAAGTCACTGTAAAGTTTGCTTTAACCAACTCATCGTTTCCATAACTAGCAATCAATGAACTGGATTTTAAGATTGATGGTGACATGAAACCTCCTCTAATTGGTTTCGAAGCATTATCACCTGGTTGTACAAATGCTTTTGGATCTGGTAAATACTTAACACGATAGGAACCGCTACCCATTTGAAGTTCTTTCTTATCAATCTTTGCAAATACATTGATTTTAATCATATCATCTCGATTCGGACGGATTATAAACCTGCCAGGAGAATTTTGTGTAAAACTACCCCCTTCCACAGAAATTCGTATATTAGCAGCTGCAACTCCGGGGACTGAAACACTAAACTTATTGTCAATTCCTTTATAAACAACATTCAAATCTTCATTGGACATAGTGGCAGTTGGTTCTCCAACCATATAATCACTTTTAAATGGATACGATCTCATGTTTCCATCATTTCCCTTAATTGAAATTTGACCGGAATATGTTTTTGGTCCAACAGTTGCGCAACCTACTTCATAGAGTCCATTTTCTCCCAACGCAGTTCCATTTACATAATAATTAGGAAATTGTGTTGAATCTTTTGCAGAAAGCACAATCCTTGCCTTATAACGATCGCCTCTAATTACATATCTTGAATCTGGAATTACAAGTGCTTCTATTTTATTTACCCTATAATCAGTTAAATCAGTTTGCGCTTTCAGATATTGAACAATTTCTGCTTCAGCTGCCCTTACATCACTTTGATATTTTGTCAGAATAGTTACAACTGCTGAAACAGGCATCATTTCGAAAGTTACATCTTCCCAAGATTTTCCTTCCTTACCTTTATTAGTAGCAAAAATATCTTTATACATTTTCTGTTTGGAAGGATTATTGACAGATAACACAACTAAGAAATTCTTATATTTTTCAATTTTCTGTTTCAGAATTTTTGCATTTCCTTCTTTCAAACCATATTGACTGGGAATATCCAAATTATCTTTAGCCTGAATTTGCTTAACATAGGCACTATCATTAGCTTTATCTTTATCAGTCTTCTTTACTAGTTGCTTTTTAAATTCTTCTATATAATTAAACAACTCATCTGAATTAACTTTTACAATTAATGCTCTATCAAGCCATTCTTTTACTTTAGCTGGGTTTTTGTCACTTAAACTTTTAAAATCGGAATAAAGATCTTTATTTCTATTCTCTGCAGATTGTATAGTTGTATGTAAGCTATTATCCACCATTGTAAACCCATTTAAAATTTCGCTCGAGACATTTAATGCTAACATGGCTGTCAGTACTAAATACATCATGCCAATCATTTTTTGTCTGGGCGTTTCAGGACAATTTTTTGCTCCACTCATGTAAATTCTCTTTAAATTTTCAAACGGTTTAAATTAACAATAATTAGCTCAGTGCATTTAACATATTTCCATAAATCTGGTTCAAATCAGCAACTTGTTTTGACAATTTTGTAGTGCCTGATTTGAATTTTTCAGCTTCTTCAGAAGCTACAACAGTAGCTGTTTTCATTTTTTGAACTTCACCAACTATAACTCCTAATTCATCAGTGACCGTGCGAACACGTTCTGTTTGTTGAGTCAAACCTTCCGATTGAGCTTGAATATTTTTCAGTTGAATTTCATAAATTGAATTAATTGAGGAAAGGTTTTTATTGATATCCTCTACTTTACCGGCATATGCTTTGGTGTTTTTCTCAACAGCCTCCATACCATCCGAAATTCCCTGATAAGAATTTGCTAAAAGTCCGGTGGCAGAGTTCAATGTTTCCTGACTTTTAATAAATTTACCGGTTGTCGCAGATGCATTATCTATATTTTTTACAAATGTGTCGGTTGCACCCACAACATCAGACAGTCCGGCAAATTGCTGAGCAGTTACAGTCAAATTTTTAATTCCTTCCGATAACTTTTTTACGTCGTCGTCATTTATTGTTTCGGTATAATTCAGTCCTACTGAACGTGAAAGTGTTGCAGCCACTGCAGATTTGCCTGCATTTTCCGAAGTACCAACTTTTCCTTCTCCTTCAAAATCATATACCTTATCCCATTCATAATCTTTGTGTGGTTGATCAAAAATACCTAATGCAAATAAAAATGCCTCTACTGACATCCCAATTCCTAACATATAACCAGCTCCTTCGAGGTGAAGAATTTTAAACATTGCACCAATAATAACTACAGAAGCACCTAAACTATAAGCAGCTCCTAATTTTTGTTTTACCTCAGGTGTATTCCACCATATATCAAATTTTGATTTGACTTCAGACATAATGTTTTTATTTAATTGATTTAAAATTAATAATTAAAACTTTTATTCTCCATTGTAAGAACGGACACACCTAAATCCTATATAAGGACGACTTTCATTTTGGTATTCATATGTTTTAACACCACATTGCAGATAATAAGCTATATCTTTCCAAGATCCACCCTTCACTACTTTGCGTTTCAAAACATCCGGATCACTATTTTTAGCATTGTATTGAAAACTTGGATTCATATCAGACACCAATGAACTACCTGAAGCGTTGTAAGCCGATGAGGTCCATTCAGCAACATTACCTGCCATATCGAATAATCCAAAATCATTCGGTGGAAACATGGCAACTTTCATTGTTGTAGACCCCTCATCATCTGTATAACTTCCACGCATTGGTTTGAAGTTAGCTAAATAACAACCTTTACTATCTCTAACATAATTTCCACCCCATGGATATAAGGCCATTTTTCTACCACCACGAGCTGCATATTCCCATTCTCCTTCGGTTGGCAGTCGATAATCCTGACCTCCAATTAAATTCGCATTATTGAACAACTGAGTTCTCCATTGACAAAAAGCTTGTGCCTGCTCCCAGGTTACACCAACGACAGGATAATTGGCAAATCCGGGATGCGAAAAATACATGCGCATTTTTGGATCATTATAAGAATATTGAAAATCACGTAGCCACATAATTGTATCAGGATATATATTCACTATTCTTGTTGAAATTAAATCCTTACGTGTTGTAAGTTTCCTTTCTATAGTTTTATTAATAATTATTCCGTTTTCAATATAAGATGTATCAACTCTCGCTCTTGCATTAGATGGGTATGCCCCTGTATTTACATCGTATTTATTCATTGGTAAAGCTGCTTGATCATAATTAATCCATTCATATTTATATCGTAACTTACCTGGATCAAGTTGTTTTCTAAAACCTAAGGCATTATTATCCATATAATATAAAGAATCAAGCACTCTCCTAATTTCTTCATCTTTGGAACCCCATGGAATTTTCATTTTCCAATTTAATTGCGCCAACTCAGGGCTTATTTCTTCGTCTGTCTGGTTTTTGAATTTCATTTTGAATTCTTCTTTCCCAGCAATTACTAATGAACGTAAAGCAATTGAATCACGAACCCAATATACAAATTGTCTATATTTATCATTAGTGATTTCTGTTTCATCAATCCAAAATGCATCAACCGAGACATTTACCGGTTTGTCATTCATCCCACCGATGGCAGATTGATCGTTGGCTCCCATCATGAAAGAACCTCTCTTAATGAATACCATTCCATATGGTTGTGCCTCAGCAAACGTATCTTTAGTTCCAAGACCAATTAATTCACCTGCAGGCTTGTTGCATGCAATAAGCAAGAAAGTAAGCACAATGATTGACAGACTCTTTTTCATTCTTTTGTTATTTATTTATTAAAAAAACAACTATTCTATTTTGTAATTCATGTAAATTTAAAATTCACATTTATAATATTCTAATGCTTTTAAATTTACTTTTTTTTTGACCGAAAACGTATTCAAAATTATACGAAACCAGAAGTTCTAGTGATGCCTGACTTACAGTTAGTATTTGTGATGTCGGTAAATCCCAAGAAACACCAACAGATAGACCTCCGGCTGCATTTATTCCTGCAAGAAACACAACTGCATCCTGAATTCTGTACGACATTCCACCCCAATACTTATTATCATATTCCAATCTGGTGGAAACATCCAATTGCAACGAAGTAAAATCTGTTTTCAACAACGTGCTTGGCTTAACTACATATTTCGAATCGGGCAAAACCCAATTATATCCGCCAGTCAAATAAAGAGTTCCGGTTTCTTTAAACTTAGAGGTCTCTCCCCACAAAACTGTTGGGCTATTTAAATGCGAATAGGATAAGCCGGCATAATATGTTGGTGTAGAGTAATATGCTCCAACATTCATATCAAAGCTTGTTCCCTGTACATTCGTTTTTGGTATTACCTGATCATTTTCAAAATCATAGTAAGTACCGATAGTAACTTTATGAACACTATCTGCACCATTAAAACCGACAGTAACAACACCTAGACCAACTCCAAGACTTAAAGTTCCGGATTTGATTTGCTTTTTAAAAGCATACTGTAAATGACCAGAACGATTTATAAATTGTCCTACAACATCATTTAAAACATTCAATCCAACGCCATTGAGCGCACTACCAATTTTAATAGGAGAATTGATGCTAAAAGCAGTCGTTTGTCCTGCATTAGGCATTCCAATCCATTGGTTCCTGAATTGAAGTGTAGTCTGAATCATTTCGTCTTCACCTACCGCCGCAGGATTAAAAGCTGAATTATGAAACATGTACTGACTAAATTGCGCATCAAACTGAGAAAATGCGGTTCCTATGCTTACAAGTGTTAATATTAAACTTAAAACAACTTTCTTCATAGGTAATCGGCATTATTTTCTCAATCTTTAAAGCAAATTCATCAATGATTATTCAGCTTATTTTATCTTGTCTTATTCAAAACTCCAAATCAATGAAAAAATTGTTTCATTAAGAACTTTTTGCAACAATTTAATCGAATTTGATAAAACATTCGTCAATAACCGGAATAAAATCCAAAATGATTAATATTCTTCTTCGTTGAAAAAAAAGTCTTCTTTACTAGGATAATCAGGCCAGATGTCTTCAATACATTCGTAGATTTCACCTTCATCCTCAATTTCTTGTAGATTTTCAATAACCTCTAAAGGAGATCCTGAACGCATGGCGTAATCAATTAATTCATCTTTAGTTGCAGGCCAGGGTGCATCTTCAATCTTAGAAGCTAATTCCAATGTCCAATACATATTCAGCTCAATTTTTAAGTAAATAAGTTAAGTGTCTAAAATTTCTATTTTCGTGCAAAAATAGGAATTTTTTTTATTAATACTACCTTTTCCAGTAAATTTCTTCACCTCCTGATTGGATTGTCAAATACCGTGAGAGAGCAAAGAAATAGTCCGACAACCTGTTCACAAAAACAATAACCTGATTATCAATAGAATATAGCTCATTCATATCAAATAATCTGCGCTCTGCTCTTCTGGTAATAGTTCTGCAAATATGCGATAAAGCTCCTGATTGTGAACCACCTGGAAGGATGAATGAGTT